>Ga0137415_10004316_pt1 | contig 14084 bp, 8 predicted proteins | sample CZODoug3_1_1_16f_FD_183082 | JGI IMG/M metagenome (GOLD analysis project Ga0137415, IMG submission 183082) | Vadose zone soil fungal communities from Angelo Coast Range Reserve, California, USA - CZODoug3_1_1_16fungal (Hybrid Assembly) | ecosystem: Environmental > Terrestrial > Soil > Vadose... | reverse complement strand
CAGGCCGAATATCTCGGCTACATCACCGCTTCGACCAACGCGCTGCTCGCGATCATCAACAACATCCTCGATCTCGCGACCATCGACGCCGGCGCGATGTCGCTCAGCCTGGGTTCGGTCGATATCCGCAAGACAATCGAAGCCGCGGCCGAAGGCATCCAGGACCGGCTCGCAACCGACCGCATCGAACTCAAGGTCGACGTCGATCCCAACATCGGGAATTTTTTGGGCGACGAACGCCGCGTGGTGCAGGTGCTGTATAATTTGCTGGCGAACGCCGTCGGATTTTCGCCTCAGGACGCCACTGTCGGCTTGAGCGCCAAACGGACCGAGCACAGCATCATTTTCACCGTCACCGATTCCGGTCCCGGAATTCCGCCCGACGTCAAAGACAAGGTGTTCGACTGGTTCGAGAGTCATTCCAATGGATCGCGGCATCGCGGCGCCGGCCTCGGCCTGTCGCTGGTGCGCTCCTTTGTCGAACTGCACGGAGGCAAGGTACGCGTCGATTCGATCGTCGGCAAAGGCACGACCGTCACGTGCGACTTTCCGGTCGACCAGGCTGCGCATCGCAACGCCGCAGAATGACCGGTCCCACGAGATTCTCGCTTGTACTTGCGAACGAGACCGAGACCGCGCATTTGATGGCCGACCTGGCATTGCTGACCGGCCCCGGCGACGTCATCACCCTTTCCGGCGACCTCGGTGCCGGCAAAACCGCAGCGGCGCGGGCGATGATCCGATATCTCGCCGGCGACGATGCGCTCGAGGTTCCAAGCCCGACCTTCACGCTTGCACAGACTTACGATCTGCCGCCATTTCCGCTGGTTCATGCGGATCTCTACCGCGTCAACGATCCGGCGGAGCTGGAAGAGATCGGCTTGTCACCCATGCCTGAGGCCACAATGGTGCTGATCGAATGGCCGGAGCGCGCGCCTGCGGCGCTGCCCCAGGACCGGATCGACATTGCGCTTCGTCCGGCGCTGGCGTCGACGGCCCGCGCCGCTGAAGTCACGGGCTATGGAAAGGCGGCCGCTCAAGTCGCAAGGCTCGAGGCGCTGCGGCAATTTCTCAGCGAGGCAGGCTATGCTGACGCAATCCGCCAGCGCATGGCCGGCGACGCGTCGACGCGTTCCTATGCGCGGCTGGTCCGCGACGATGGCGTCGTCATCCTGATGAACTCGCCGCGGCGGCCCGACGGGCCGGCGGTCTACGACGGAAAATCATACAGCGCGGCGGTTCATCTTGCCGAGGACGTCAAGCCGTTTGTCGCCATCGCGGATGGCCTGCGCGAGCGCGGTTTCTCGGCGCCCGTCATCCGCCACGCCGATCTCGACGCCGGATTCCTGATCACCGAGGATTTCGGCAGTGCGGGTTTTATCGAAGGCGATCCACCCCGGCCGATCACTGCGCGATATCAAACCGCCACCGACACGCTGGCGGCGCTGCATCGCCAGGCATTGCCTGAAATTCTGCCTCTGCCGCAGCAGACCACCTACACCATACCTACCTTCGACACCGACGCGCTGCTGGTTGAGGCCGGATTGATGCTCGAATGGTATCTGCCGGACCGCGGGGTCGAGCCAACCGATGACATGCGCGCCGAATTCGTCACGATGTGGCGCGATTTGCTGGCCAAGCCCGCCGCGGCCGAGAAGACCTGGGTGATGCGGGACTTTCATTCGCCCAATCTGATCTGGCTCGATGAACGTCCCGATATTGCGAAAGTCGGCATTATCGACTTTCAGGACGCCGTGCTGGGTCCCGCCGCCTACGATCTGGTCTCGCTGGCGCAGGATGCGCGGATCGACGTGCCCGAGCAGCTCGAGCTTGCGCTGCTGGCGCGCTACATCAGGGCGCGGCGCGGCTCCGACGACAGCTTCGATCCCGCTGGTTTCGCCGAGCTTTACGCCATCATGTCGGCACAGCGTAATACGCGGCTGCTCGGCACCTTTGCGCGGCTCAACCGACGCGACGGCAAGCCGCATTATTTGCGCCATCAGCCCCGAATCTGGACCTATCTCAACCGTTCGCTGGCTCACCCCCTGCTCGCGCGGGTCCGGGCCTGGTATTCGGCCCACGTCCCACCGCCGGCTCCGTAGTTTTACCACTTGTTAGTCAGCCTGCCGTTAATCTGCGGCAGACACTGCACCGGAGCGCGGGGCGGGCTGCGTTGAGAGCGGGAGCAAAACCATGGTGGCAGAACGGCGCAAAGGCGAGCGCGTCATATTCGAACGTGGCATCGATGCGCATATGATGGGCATCGACGGCACCTGGCGGCGCGATTGCACGATGGAAGACGTTTCCGAGACCGGCGCGAAACTCACGGTTGAGGGATCGGTCGAAGGCCTGCATCTAAAGGAGTTCTTCCTGCTGCTGTCGTCCACCGGCCTGGCCTACCGCCGCTGCGAGCTGTCCTGGGTCAACGGCGACCAAATCGGTGTCAATTTCCTCAAGCAAGGCGACAAGAAGAAAAAGGCACGGCGTGATGCGGCCCAGGACACCGAGGTGTGATCTCGCCCAGCATGCTAATGTCCCGAATCCGTGTTTCTAGCGCGGTTTTGGGTCGGAAGTTCTCTTGACGGACTCGCACCGAAAATGAAGAGAACCTCTGAATCACCGCACGCGTCGCACAACCGTCACCTCGAGCGGCTATGGCACCAACGATCGATGCACCGCGTCAATCGCCATGATATGATTTGCGCTGCCCAGCGCTCCAACAACAATGGTTCGAGAATTTCCTGAAATGTCGGTCAAACCCACCAAAGCCATGGTCCTCGCCGCCGGTCTCGGCGTGCGCATGCGCCCCCTGACCGACCAGATGCCAAAGCCGCTGGTGCGGGTAGCGGGCCGGACGCTGCTCGACCACGTGCTCGATAAGCTCGGCGACGCCGGCGTCGGCGAAGCCGTCGTCAATGTGCACTATCTGCCCGACCAGATCATCGATCACACAGCGGCGCGCGCGCGACCCCGGGTGATCATTTCCGATGAGCGTGACGAGGTGCTCGGCACCGGCGGCGGCGTCGTCAAGGCACTGCCTTTGCTTGGCCAAGCCCCGTTTTTCCATGTCAATGCGGATACCCTATGGATCGATGGCGTGCGCCCTAACCTTGCGCGGCTCGCGGAAGCCTTCGAGCCCGCGCGCATGGATATCCTGCTATTGATGGCGCCGACGACGAGCAGCATTGGTTATGGCGGACGCGGCGATTACGCGATGCTGCCCGATGGCGCGCTACGCAAGCGCAGGGAGCATCAGGTGGTCCCGTTCGTCTATGCCGGCGTTGCGATCATGTCGCCGTCTTTGTTCGTCGATGCCCCATCGGGTGAATTTTCGCTGACGAAAATGTTCGATTCTGCCAACGAGCAGGAGCGACTGTTCGGCCTGCGGCTGGATGGCGTGTGGATGCATGTGGGAACCCCCGACGCGGTCCAAGCGGCGGAAGAGGCGTTTTTCGAAAGCGTCGCATGAGTCGCAGCATCTAATCGGGTCGTCATGCCCCGCGAAGGCGGGGCATCCAGTACGCCGCGGTCTCTCGATTTGATCACTGACGTCTCCGGAATACTGCACCACCCGCTTTCGCGGGTGATGACGGCGAGGGGAAGCTCGCGCTTTGCTTGGCCGGGACGACGGCAGTGTGTGGGTCGCCCACGTCAAATTAAAAAAATCGCCGCCCAAATTTGCCCATGCCATGATGCGACCTGAGCCTCGAATCAGGAAGTTCCATGCGCGTTTTCAGCGTTCCAGTATCAGCGCCATTCCTGCGCACTGTCGTCGCCGCCTTGATCGATGGCAGGCTGGTCGATGGTTTTGACGCCCGCGCGCATCCTGCTGACCTGGCGCGTGCGACGCTCTATCTGCCGACCCGGCGCGCCGGGCGCATGGTACGGGAAATCTTTCTCGACGAATTGAAAGCTGACGCGGTGGTGCTGCCGCGCATTATTGCGCTCGGCGATATCGACGAGGACGAACTGGCGTTCGCCGACGAGTCCGAGCCATACGGCGGAGCCGCGCCACTAGACATTCCGCCGAAGCTCGGGGAACTCGAGCGCAGGCTCACGCTGGCAAGGCTGGTCGCGGCCTGGGCCAAGAGTCCGGTGTCGGCGCCTCTTGTTGTCGGCGGCCCGGCATCGACCCTCGCCTTGGCGGGCGATCTGGCGCGTCTGATGGACGACATGGTCACCCGTGGCGTCGGTTGGGAAGCGCTTGACGGGTTGGTGCCGGATCAACTGGACAAGTATTGGCAGCACACGCTCGAATTCCTTCAAATCGCGCGACAGACATGGCCGGTTCACTTGGCGGAAATTCAAAAGATCGAGCCGGCGGAACGGCGCGATCGCTTGATCGAAGCGGAAGCCGCGCGCCTGATTGCGCATCATGACGGCCCGGTGATCGCGGCGGGCTCGACCGGTTCGATGCCGGCGACAGCGAAATTCCTCCACGCTGTTGCCACGCTCCCGCGAGGCGCGGTGGTGCTGCCGGGACTCGATACCGATCTCGACGACGATTCGTGGCAACTGATCGGTGGCGTGCGCGACCCGCAAGGCAAGTTCGCCACGCCTCCGGCGTCGAACCATCCGCAGTTCGCGATGCACGCGCTGCTGGACAAATTCGGCATCAAGCGCGGCGATATCGAAATCTTAGGGAATCCGGCTCTGCAAGGGCGCGACGTCCTGGTGTCCGAGGCGATGCGGCCTTCGAACGCGACCGCGCGGTGGCACCGGCGGCTGGGCCAATCCGAAATCGTCGAGAAAATTTCAGCCGGCATGGCTAATCTCGCGATCATCGAGGCTGATAATCCCGAGATGGAAGCGTTGGCGATCGCGGTTGCGATGCGCGAGGCGCGGCACCTGAACAAGTCGGCGGCGCTGGTGACACCGGATCGTGCACTGGCGCGACGTGTGATGGCGGCACTCGGCCGCTGGAAACTGGAATTCGACGATTCCGGCGGCGACGCGCTGATGGATACATCGGCGGGAATTTTCGCCCGGCTCACCGCCGAGGCGGTGGCAAGACAGCTTGAGCCGCCGACCCTGCTGGCGCTGCTGAAACATCCGCTGTGCCGGTTGGGCGGCGCGCAAGGCGCCTTCAAGGGCGCCGTTGAAACGCTGGAATTGGCACTGCTGCGCGGCACGCGACCGCAAGCGGGAAGCGGCGGCCTGGCGCGGGATTTTGCCCGATTTCGTCTCGAGCTCGGCAAGCTGAAGCGCGGCGAGACATCCTCGCTGCATTCCTCCGAGCCACGGGCCAGGCTGGGCGACAAGGAGCTCGATCGGGCGTATCAGCTGATCGAGCTTTTGCAGAAAGCGCTCTCGCCACTTGAAAGTCTCAGCTCCTCGAAGCCCTACGATTTTGCCGAGTTGGCACAACGCCATCGCAGCGTGGTGATGGACCTGTCCCGCGACCAGCATGATGTCGCGATTGTCTTCGACGGCCCTCAGGGATCGGCGCTGGCCTCCGCGTTCGACGATCTGCTCGGTGGGAAAGCGCAAAGCGGCCTGATGGTCCAGCTCATCGACTATCCCGAGGTATTCCAGACCGCGTTCGGCGACCGCATCGCGCGGCGGCCTGAATCGGCCAGCGCGCATCTCCACATCTACGGCCAATTGGAAGCGCGGCTGACCCAATCCGACCGCGTCATTCTCGGCGGGCTGGTCGAGGGCGTATGGCCGCCGGCGCCGCGGATCGATCCATGGCTGAGCCGGCCGATGCGGCACGAGCTGGGCCTCGATCTGCCGGAACGGCGCATTGGCCTCTCCGCGCACGACTTCGCGCAATTGCTTGGCACCGAGGAGGTCATCCTCAGCCACGCCGCGAAAGTCGGCGGCGCGCCCGCCGTGGCGTCACGCTTCCTGCACCGGCTGCAGGCGGTCGCGGGCGAGGCGCGCTGGCAAGCCGCGAAGCTGGCAGGCGAGAAATATGCTCGATTTGCAGCTCAGCTTGATAGCCCCGACAAGGTCGAGCCAATCCCGCAGCCGGCGCCAAAGCCGCCGCGCGACACGCGGCCCCTAAAACTGTCGGTGACGGCGATCGAAGACTGGCTGCGCGATCCCTATACGATTTACGCAAAATACATTTTGCGGCTTAACCCGCTCGATCCCGTCGACATGCCGCTATCGGCCGCCGACCGCGGCTCTGCGATCCACGATGCGCTCGGCGAGTTTACGCAAGCCTTCTCCACCACACTTCCCGACGATCCCGCGGCCGCCTTGCGCGGCATCGGGCAGAAATATTTCGCGCCGCTGATGGAGCGGCCCGAAGCACGGGCGTTGTGGTGGCCGCGTTTCCTGCGCATCGCCAACTGGTTCTCGGATTGGGAAATCGCGCGGCGTGGCAATGTCAGCGCCATTGCCGCCGAAATCCGCGGTGAAATCCCGATTCGACTCGACAACGACCGCACCTTTGTGCTGTCGGCTCGCGCCGACCGGATCGAACGCCGTCACGACGGGACGTTTGCAGTTCTCGACTACAAGACCGGGCAACCGCCGACCGGCAAGCAGGTCCGCATGGGGCTGTCGCCGCAACTCACGCTGGAGGCGGCCATCTTAAGGGAAGGTGGTTTTGCCGATATCCCGGCAGATAGCTCGGTCAGCGAGCTCGTCTATATCAGACTCAGCGGCAACAATCCGCCGGGCGAGCAAAAATCGCTCGAGCTCAGGATCAACAAGAGTGATGCGCCGCAGCCGCCTGACGTCGCCGCTGACCAAGCGCGAAGCAAGTTGGAGGCGCTGATCCGCGCCTTCGAGAACGAAGCCCAAGCCTATACCTCGCTCAATCTGTCGATGTGGTCGAACCGCTACGGTACCTACGACGATCTCGCCCGCATCAAGGAATGGTCCGCGGCCGGCGGCCTGGGGATCGAAGAATGGTGACGGCGCCGCGCCAAATCCCCGACGCCGTCCGCGCCACGCAGGCTAGCGCATCGGATCCCGCGTCTTCCGCGTTCGTCTCCGCCAATGCCGGTTCGGGCAAAACCCACGTGCTGGTGCAACGCGTGATCAGGCTGCTGCTCAACGGCGTGCCGCCGGAGAGAATTCTTTGCATCACCTTCACCAAGGCCGCCGCGGCCAACATGGCGGAGCGTGTCTTTTCCACCCTTGGCCATTGGGTCACGCTCTCTGACGATGCTCTTGATGCCGCGATCGTTGATGCAGGAATAGCGCGCCCTGACGCGAAGCTTCGGATGCGCGCCCGCGAGCTGTTCGCATCCGCGCTGGAAACGCCTGGTGGGCTGAAGGTGCAGACCATCCACGCGCTGTGCACCCGGCTGCTGCAGCAATTTCCGTTCGAGGCGAACGTACCGGCGCGCTTCGCTGTCATCGACGAGCGCGACCAGACCGAGATGATGGAGCGCGCCAATCTCGCAGTGCTGCTCGATGCCTCCCGCGATCCCGATAGCGCGGCGGGCCGTGCGCTCAATATGGCGATGGCGAGTGCGGCCGACGTTACGTTCAAGGATGTCGTGCGCGAGGCCTGTCTCAGCCGCGATCACTTCATGGCGTGGACCGACGACGCCGGCAGTGCCGATGCGGCTGCGGCCCAGATGTCCGCCGCGCTTGATGTCGATCCCACACACCGCATCGAAGATGTCGAGCGCGAGATTGTCGACGGGCCACATCTGCCGCGATCGCGGTGGAAGGAGGTCGCGGCAATCCTCGACACCGGCAGCAAGTCCGATTCTGATCAGGCAGCCCGGCTTCGCGAAGCGTTGGTATCCATCGGCGCTGCGCAAGTGGACGAATATCTCGGGGTATTCCTCACCGATGACCGCACTCCCCGCAAATCGTTGGTGACCAAGAAGTTCTGCGACAATAATCCGGCGATTGCGCGCCTGTTCGATCTGGAAAGTCGCCGTATCGGCCCCCTGCTCGAGCGGCGCCGTGCGGTGACGACGCGGGACCGGACGCAAGCGCTGCTGCAGATCGCGACCGCAGCGGCTGCGAATTACCGGCGCGAGAAGCAGGAGCGCGGCCTGCTCGACTATGACGATCTGATCGACAAGACACTTGTCATGCTGGATCGGGTGTCCTCCGGCTGGGTGCATTACAAGCTCGATCGCGGCGTCGATCATGTATTGATCGACGAGGCGCAGGACACCAGCCCTCGGCAATGGGACATCGTCGCCCATATCATTTCCGAATTCACTTCCGGCGAAGGCGCACGCGACGGCGTCACCCGCACGGTCTTCGCGGTCGGCGACGAGAAGCAGTCGATCTTTTCGTTTCAGGGCGCAGCACCCCGCGAATTCGATCTGCAAGGCCGCACGTTGGAAACAAAGTTCACAGAAGCGCGCCTGCAGTTCCAGCGACTTTCATTCAAGCATTCGTTCCGGTCGGGGGCCGCGATACTGCAATCGGTCGATCATGTCTTTCGAGACGAGACGATTTATCGAAGCATTCACGCGGAAAATGCCTATCCGCTGCACGAGGCACTCGCAGACGCCGGCCCGAGCGTGATCGACCTCTGGGAATTGCAGCTGCCGGACGCAAGACAGGACATCGAAGGCTGGCGCGCACCGTTCGATGCGGTATCGGAGACGAGCCCCGAGGTTAAGCTCGCAAGACGCATTCAGGCCGAGATCAAGTCCCTGGTCGGCAGCGGCAGCATGACCGGCAGGTCAGGCGATCGCCGTCCGCTGTCCTATGGCGACATGCTGGTGTTGGTGCGGCGGCGCGGCAACGCCTTTGACGCGGTGATCCAGGCGTTGAAGCACGCCAATATTCCGGTTGCGGGCGCCGACAGGCTAAAATTGACCGAGCACATCGCGATCATCGATCTGATGAATCTGGCCGACGCGCTGCTGTTGCCGCAGGACGATCTGGCGCTCGCGGTGACGCTGAAAAGCCCGCTGTTCGGCCTCACCGACGACGACCTGTTCACGCTGGCATGGCAGCGCAAGGGACCGCTTCGACAAGCGCTGAATCATCACGCAGCGACCGACAGCAAATTCGAGGCCGCGCTTCATCGCCTCAGCGCCTGTGAGGCGCGTGCGCTGCAGGAGACGCCGTTTTCGTTCTATGCCTGGCTGCTCGGCGGCGACGGCGGCCGCGCCCGAATCTTGAAGCGGCTCGGCCATGAAGCCAATGACGCGATCGACGAATTTCTCGAGCTTGCTTTGGGCTATGAGCGCAAAGCGCCGGCCTCGTTGCAGGGTTTTATGGCGTGGTTGCGCGCGGCCGACACCGAAGTGAAGCGCGACATGGAAATTTCCCGCGATGAAGTCCGCGTCATGACGGTGCATGGCGCCAAAGGGTTGGAAGCTTCGGTGGTCTTTCTGGTCGATACCACGACGTCACCTTCGGATACGCAGCGCCTGAAACTGATTCATCTGCCCCGACGCGATGCGCCGCCCCATGCGCCCGATGTCGTGGTCTGGGCCGGCAAGAAGGCCGACGATCCCGCACCCGTAGCGGCGGCCCGTAGCGCGATGCTTGTTGACACCGAGGACGAATATCGCCGCCTGCTTTATGTGGCGATGACGCGCGCGGCCGACCGCCTGATCGTCGGCGGCTGCATGCCGGGCAATATGAATACGATACGAAAATTCTCCTGGTACGATCTCATCGTCAAAGGCCTCGGCAATTCCGGCTTGCACCTGCAGGATATCGAGACACCAGACGGCGCGGTGAAGCGTTACTCGCGGCTTGAGGATGTCGCGGCTCCCACGGCCAAACCCGCAGCTCCGGCGATCGCCGCTCCGGCCGAACTGCCAGCGTGGTTACATGCCCCGGCGCCGCCAGAGTTGCGCGCCGATAGTCTGCTGCGCCCGTCCGATCCCGCCGAGAACGAAGACCGTCGCATCCGAACGAGCGAATCCGTGCGAGAGCGCACGCGCGCCTTGCAGCGCGGTACGCTGGTGCACCGGCTGCTGCAATCCTTGCCCGATGTCGCTATCGAGCGCCGCCGTGACGCGGCGCTAGGATACCTTGCCCGCAACGCCGACGGCTGGACCGGCGTCGACCGCGAGACGCTCGCGGAAGCGGTGCTGGCCCTGATCGAGGATCCGCGTTTTGCGCCGGTATTCGCGCCCGGGAGCCGCGCCGAGGTCTCGATCGCGGGCAGGCTGGACCGGCCGGGACAGCCCCCCGTATCGGTTTCGGGGCAAATCGACCGGCTGGTAGTGACACCGAGCGAGGTTCTGATTGTCGATTACAAGACCAATCACGCCCCGCCAGGCACGGAGGTCGAGGCGCCTTCCGCCTATGTCCGTCAGCTCGCGCTCTACCGCGCGGTGCTGACGAAGCTTTATCCCCAGCTGCCGGTCCGCGCGGCGCTACTCTGGACCGAAACGCCTGAATTCATGGAGATTTCTTCCCCCGCGCTGGACGCGCAGCTGGCAGCCCATATCCAAAGGGATGACCGAGCTTGACCCGGCAAGGCCGCGTTCATAGGTTGACTGCATGATCAAGGCGGCGATTCTCTAAGCCGCATCCACCCTTCAAAACTGAACGAGGTAACCCAATGGCCGTTGGCAAGGTTTCTGACGCCGATTTCGACGCCGAAGTGCTCAACGCGACCGGTCCGGTCGTGGTTGATTTCTGGGCCGAATGGTGCGGTCCCTGCCGCATGATCGCGCCGGCGCTGGACGAGATTTCCGGTGCGATGGGCGACAAGGTCAAAATCGTCAAGCTGAACGTCGACGAGAGCCCGAAGACGGCCTCGAAATACGGCGTGATGTCGATCCCGACGCTGATGATCTTCAAGGGCGGCGAGATGGCCTCGCGCCAGGTCGGCGCCGCGCCGAAGCAGAAGCTGCAGCAGTGGATCACTGCTGCGGTCTGATCAGCTACACAAATTATTCCTGAGAGCGGCCGGCGAATAGCCGGCCGTTTGCGTTGAGAGGGCATGCTTCGCTTTTCGGAAGTGTCCACAGCCTTGCCGTCCCCGCGCCGAAAGGCCGCACCAAAACCCTTGAAGTCGGCAGCGCTGGCGGCCATGGAAGCGCGTTCCGTCGATGCCATTCCGCGCGGACGTGAATGGCAGTACGAGCCGAAATGGGACGGCTTCCGCTGCCTGCTCACCCGCAGCGGGACCAAAGTCGATCTCCGCTCAAAGTCGGGAGAAGACCTTGGCCGCTACTTTCCCGAGCTGGTGGCAGCCGCCCTCAAACTGAAGGCGACGGCATTCCTGCTCGACGGCGAAATTGTGGTGCCGCATGGCAAGACGTTTTCGTTCGACGATCTTTTGCAGCGAATTCATCCTGCGGCGAGCCGGATCCAGAAATTGTCGCAAGAAACGCCCGCGCTGTTTCTCGCATTCGATCTGCTGGCGAACGCGAAGGGCAAGAAACTCGCCGCGCAGCCGCTCAGCAAGCGACGTCCAGCGCTGGAAGGTTTTGCAAAAGCTCAGTTCAAATCGAGCCCAACGTTTCGGCTATCGCCCGCAACGGCAAGCTACACGACCGCGCAAAAATGGCTGGCGCAAGCCGGCGGCGGCTGTGACGGCGTCATGGCAAAACGCCTCGACCTGCCGTATCAGTCCGGCAATCGCGACGGCATGCAGAAGATCAAGAACTTCCGTAGCGCCGACTGCGTCGTTGGCGGATTTCGCTACGCGACCAACAAACTGAATGACCAGAAGGTGGTCGGTTCGCTGCTGCTCGGACTCTACGATCGCGACGGATTGCTGCACCATGTCGGCTTCACCTCGGCGATCAAGCAGCAGGACAAACCGGCGCTGACGGCGAAACTTGAACCGCTGATCGCAAAACCCGGATTTACCGGCAACGCGCCGGGTGGCCCCAGCCGCTGGTCGACCGAGCGCTCGGCGCAGTGGTGTCCGTTGAAACCAAAACTCGTCGTCGAAGTAGCCTATGATCATTTCAGCGGCGAGCGGTTTCGCCACGGCACCTCGATCCTGCGCTGGCGGCCGGACAAAGCGGCACGCCAGTGCACGTTCGATCAGCTCAAGCAAAAAGCCGTCAATCCGATGAAGCTTTTGGCATAACGCTGCTTACGGCTATGCAGCGCCACCAGTTCAGCGGGCGTGCCCTGGATGCTGCGCAGCGCGCTCGGGACCGCGCGCTTTGCGCGGCCCGGAGCGGTGCGCTGCTGATCCGGGGTCCATCTTGTTGACGCATGGGTCCCGGCTCTGCGGTGCACCGTGAAGGACGCTGCACCGCGTCCGGGACACGAGATCCCGTTCGCGGGCGCGCCGCTACCTGATCCAGCCCGTCGCCAGCGCCGACGCCAATTCAGGCTGGTCGTTGCGGCGCGCCAATGCCGCCATCGCGTCGTGGTCGTAGGGCACATGGCGGAAAGTCGCGCGCCAAGCGTCACCTGTGAATTCCAGGATCGCATAGCGTGCATCTGGCGTGCCGGCCTCCATGACGTGCGGAAATGGATGGACATCGCGATAGCCGGGAGAGCCGACGCTGCCGGGATTGACGATCATGCGCCCGTCGCCAAGCCGGACCGCGCGCGCGATATGGCTGTGGCCGCAAAGAATTAGCCGCTGCGTGATACCGTCGGCTGCTTTCTCGATCGCCTCACGCGACGACATCCGCACCGTGCCGTCTGGCAGCACGGTCTCCAGCCAGTAGACCTCGTCGCTGTCGGGCGTCGCATGGCAGAGAAAGACCTGGTCGCGGAACACAAGCTTTGGCGGGACCGCGCGCAGCCAGTCGAGATGCACGGCTTCGAGTTGCGCGTGCGCGGGCCGGTCCCACGACCCCATCTTCTCCGGCGGCCGGTCGATCAAATAACGGTCGTGATTGCCGAGCACATGGACGGCGTCGAGCGCCATCAATGCATCCATTGTCCGCCGCGCATCGAGCGGTCCGCTCGCCATGTCGCCGAGGTTGACGATCTCGTCGATATCATGGGCGCGGATATCGGCAACAACCGCTTCCAGCGCGAGATAGTTTCCGTGCACATCGGCAATCGCGGCAAAGCGCATCGTCAGTTTATCCCGGCGGCGTGCCGTTGGCTGATAGCACATGGCCGGCGAGATACAGCGACCCCGTGATCAGGATCCGCGGCGGCACTTCGTAGGCCAATCGCGCCAGCGAGCGCACTGCGGCTTCGACACTGCTTGCGGCTTCCACGCGCATGCCGAGGGCGCGTGCGGCGTCGGCGATCCGGTCCGGCGGCATCGCGTTGGCGCGATCCGGGATCTGCACCGCGATGATGTGACGGGTCAGGCCCGCGAAGTTGGCGAGAAACGCGCCTCCATCCTTGTTGGCCATCATGCCGATGATGACCACAAGCGGACGCGACACCCGCTCTTCGAGGTCGCCCAAGGCTGCCGCGGCGACGCGCCCACCCTCGGCATTGTGGCCGCCATCGAGCCATATCTCACATCCCTGCGGCGCCTGGTCCACCAGCGCGCCCGACGCCAGGCGCTGCATCCGCGCCGGCCATTCGGCGTTGACGATGCCGGCCTCGAACGCCGCGGTGTCGATCTTGAACGCCTTCTGTGCGCGCAGCGTCGCAATCGCGAGACCGGCATTGTCGAACTGATGCCGACCGAACAGTTTTGGCGCCGCCAAGTCCATCAAACCGCGATCGTCCTGGTAAACCAGCCGCCCGCGCTCGACATTGACGTGCCATTCCTGCCCGGCCGCGTGCAGCGGCGCCTGCATGCGTTTGGCCTGCGCTTCGATTACCGCAATTACCTCGGGAAGTTGCTCCGCGCAAACCACCGGCACGTCGCGCTTGATGATGCCGGCCTTTTCGCGGGCAATGGTCATCAGGGTGTCCCCGAGAAATTCGGTGTGATCCATGCTGACCGGCGCGATCACGCTCGCCAGCGGCGCGTCGATCACGTTGGTGGCGTCAAGCCGCCCGCCGAGACCGACTTCCAGCAGCACCACATCGGCGGGATGCTGCGCGAACAGACTAAATGCCGCCGCGGTCTCGATTTCAAAAATGGTGATCGGCGCACCCGCATTGGCCCATTCGCAATGTTCGAGCGCCGCGCGCAACTCGTCATCGCCGACGAGCGTGCCGCCGCCGGGTCGGCCGAGGCGAAAGCATTCGTTGATCCGCACCAGTGAGGGCGAGGTATAGGCGTGGACGCGCAGGTGAGCTGCTTCGAGAATCGCGCGCAAATACGCGATCGTCGAACCCTTGCCGTTGGTGCCGGC
>Ga0137415_10004315_pt1 | contig 14084 bp, 11 predicted proteins | sample CZODoug3_1_1_16f_FD_183082 | JGI IMG/M metagenome (GOLD analysis project Ga0137415, IMG submission 183082) | Vadose zone soil fungal communities from Angelo Coast Range Reserve, California, USA - CZODoug3_1_1_16fungal (Hybrid Assembly) | ecosystem: Environmental > Terrestrial > Soil > Vadose... | reverse complement strand
GGGAAGAGCACGAGCGCGAGCGGGAACTGAAAAAAGTGCAGGACACGCTGATGCGGGTGGTGCGAGTGCAGTCCTGACGGTTCGCTACCCCCCACCCCCCCCGATTTTTGTAAATGCGGATTCTGAAGGACTTAGACCGACCCATCTCAGAAATGCGGAATCTAAAGCACTTACGCGAGGACAATTACAGCCAAAAACCGGCAAAACGCGGAGTTGCCTTGTAAATGCGCATTATAAAGCACTTAAGCGTGTACCTCGGAAGCGATGGGTGGAATCCGTCAGGAAGAAAAGGCGCAGAATCTTACCGCGACAGGATAGCATAGCCGGCGTTGTTGTCAAGTAAAAATACACAATAGGTAAACACAGCCGAATCAGGAACTTAGGTTAGTGTTCGAGGGACGCGGCGACGCGCTTCCCGTATTCGCGCGCTTTGGCGAGGATTTCGGGTTCGCGGAGGGTGAGAAGCTTGCGGTCGCGCATGACGACGCGGCCGCCGATGATGACGGTGTCCACGTCACTGGCTTTCAGGGCGTAGGCGAGTTGGGAATAGACGTCGTACATGGGGACGGCGTTTGGTTCGGCCAAGTTGATCAGGATCAGGTCTGCTTTTTTCCCGGGCTCTAGTGAGCCAATTTCCTTTTCGAGATGGACGGCTTTGGCGCCTTCGATGGTGGCCATCTCGACGACGGATTTCGCCCCAAGAGCGCGCGGGTCCATCTTGCTGATCTTCTGCAGCTTGGCGGCGAGATCGATCTCTTCCATCAAGTCAAGGTCATTGTTGCTGCCGGACGGTCCGTCGGTGCCGAGGCCTACGGCAATGCCGGCGGCGCGCTCTTCCACTACCGGTGCCACGCCGCTGGCCAGCATCATGTTGCTGGATGGATTGTGGACGCAGCCTACACCTTTTTCGGCCAGGAGCTTGCGGTCGGTTTCATCGACCCAGACGCAGTGTGCGGCGACAACGTCAGGGCCGAGAAAGCCGATGCGGTTCATGTATTGGACGGGAGTGGCGTCGTTTTTCGCGAGGCTGTCGTCGAGCTCTTTTTTGATTTCGGCGACGTGAATCAAAATTGGCGCCTGATATTTCTGAGCGAGCGCTTGCACATCATGGAGCGTTTTTTGCGAGCAGAGATAAATGGAGTGAGGCGCGACGGCAGCATGGATTAGCGGGTCACCCTGCCAGCGCTTCAGGAATTTTTCGGTGTAGGCGGCAGCTTCCGCTTCGTTTTTGTTGTCGGGAACCGGGAAATCGAGCCAGCTCTCGCCGAGAATCGCGCGCATGCCGGCGGCTTTGGTTTCCTCGGCGATGGTGTCCTCGAAATAATACATATCGGCAAACGTGGTTACGCCGCTGCGAATCATTTCGGCGGCGGCGAGGCGCGTGCCCCAGCGGACAAATTCCTCGGTAACGTTCTTAGCTTCGGCGGGAAAGATGTAATTTTTGAGCCAGACGTCGAGGGTGACGTCGTCTTTGAGGCCGCGCAGAAGAGTCATGGGAACGTGGGTATGGCCATTGATGAATCCGGGGAGGACGAGATGGCCAGCGGCATCGATGTGCGTTGCTGCTGTGTACTTGGTCTCGATTTCGGCGCGCTTGCCGATGCCGACGATTTGATCGCCCTTTACGGCGACGGCGCCGTCTTCCAGGATGCGGCGATCCGCGTCCATGGTCACCACCGTACCTCCGGCGATGATCAGCTCGGCGCGTACCTTTTTTTCTTGCGGGATCGCCGGGGCAGTGCACGCGCTGGCGCACACCAGGAAAGCGCAGATATACCAAGATCGACGTTTCATCGGGTCGCTCCTCACCTACTTGAGGTTGAAAGGATATCAGAGGCTGGAAGCGTCAAAGGGCTTGGGAAAAAGAGCGCGCATTTGGATCACTTCCACTTTGCCTTTGAGGTTGGAAAGGATCACCGGGACGTCGCCACAGAATTCCCAGATGAGTTGGCGGCACGCGCCGCAGGGCGAGGTCAAAGTTTCGGTGTCGGTGACTACGGCGATGGCGTCGAAGCCGCGCTCGCCTTCGCTGATGGCTTTGAAGATGGCGACGCGTTCGGCGCAGACGGTTAGCCCATACGTGGCGTTTTCCACGTTGCACCCGCCGAAGATTCTGCCGGAAGTGGCGCGGAGAGCGGCGCCGACGCGGAAATTGGAATAGGGCGCGTGCGCATTATCTCGCGCTTGCCTGGCCGCGGAGATCAGATGATCGTACTCGCTCACGGTGTAGCCTCCGAGATTCTTGCGATTACGGCGCGGAGCAGGGCGATGAATTGAGGCTTGATGCGCGCGGCGATCTCCAGCACTTCTTCTTGATTGAGCGGGGCGTCCGTGGTGCCCGCGGCCATGTTGGTGACGCAAGAGATGCCGAGGACGCGAATGCCACTGTGCCGCGCGGCAATGACCTCGGGAACGGTGGACATGCCGACGAGGTCGGCGCCGATGGCGCGAAACGAATAAATTTCCGCGGGAGTCTCGTAACTCGGACCTTGCACGGCGAGGTAGACGCCATTGTGGATGTTCTGGCCGAGCTTTTTTCCTTCTTCTGTGACGAAGCGCTGGAATTCGCGATCGTATGCTTGGGTCATATCGGGGAAGCGCAGGCCGAAACGCTCGTCGTTCGGGCCGATGAGGGGATTGACGCATTGCAAGTTGACGTGATCGCGAATCGTTACCAGGCACCCCTGCGAGTAGTTGCGATTGATCCCGCCAGCGGCGTTGGTGAGGATTACCGCCTTGATGCCCATGCGGGCGAATACGCGAATGGGGAAAGCGACTTCCTTGGCGGAATAACCTTCGTACAGATGCACGCGGCCTTGCATGCCTGCGACTGGAATGCCGCCGACAGTGCCGATTACAAGCCGCCCGGCGTGCCCGATTGCGGTGGACTGCGGGAAATTTGGGATTTTCGCGTATGGGATTTTGACGGCGTCGGTGAATGTGTCCGCGAAATCGCCCAGACCGGATCCGAGAACTAGAGCGATGCGCGGGCGGAGCCTGGTTTTGCCAAGAATGAATTTGGCGGCGCGGTCGGCGCGGAGGAATTCGGCGCTGGGTTTGGCTTGGGATCGGTTGGATTTGGACTTCGTTTTCATTTTCATTGTGACTTGTTGCTGCAGCGAGTGAATTTGCTTTGTGAAAGTCTTGAGTGCATCGATTTATCGGTCTGGGTGGTAGGGGCGCAGCAGTGCTGCGCCCCTACGGTGAAGAAATTCATGAAAAAATTCCAACGATTGACGCGGAGAGGAGATTTGCCATGGTGCCGGCCAGCATGGCGCGGATGCCGAATTTGGCCAGCTGACTTCGCTGCTCGGGAGCGAGGGCGCCGATGCCGCCGATCTGGATGCCAATGGAACTGAAGTTTGCGAAGCCGCACAGCGCGAAGGTTGCGATGGTGAAAGATCGCGGATCCAGCGAGCCTTTCAGCGTGCCAAGCTGCGCGAAGGCGACGAACTCGTTGAGCACCATGCGCGTGCCGAGCAAATTACCGATGGTGGGAGCATCGTGCCAGGGAATTCCGATTAGCCATGCGACCGGGGCGAAGACCCAGCCGAATACTTGCTGGAGGCTGTAAGGGAACCAACTGATGTGGAGGTGGGTCCATCCCATAATGGCGTTGAGCAAAGCGAGGAGTGCGAGGAAGGTGATCAGCATGGCGGCGACGTTCAGCGCCAGATGCAGGCCGTCAACCGTGCCGCGAGCGATGGCTCCCAGGATGTTGGATTCTTTTTCCATGGGCGGCATTTCGACGCGCCCCGCGGTGAGAGGCTGCTCGGTTTCCGGGACGAGCATCTTGGCCATCAGCAAGGTGCCGGGTGCGGTCATGATAACCGCGGTGAGCAAATGTTTTGCGTCCGCTCCGCCCACGCGCATGTAGGCGGCCATCATTCCTCCGGAGATGTGGGCCATGCCGCTGGTCATCACGGTCATCAATTCCGATTTCGTGAGCTTGGGGAGAAACGGCCGAATGGTGAGAGGCGCTTCGGTTTGGCCCATGAAGATGCTTGCGGCGACATTGAGAGATTCGGCGCCGCTCGCGCCCATGATGACGGTCATCAGCCAAGCCGCGCCACGAATTATGATTTGCATTACTCCCAGGTGATAGAGCACGGCAAAAAAGGCGGCGATGAAGATGATTGTCGGCAATACCTGGAAAGCGAAAATCAAACCGAGCGAGGAGTGCTCTTTGCCCAATTCGCCGAAGACGAATGAAGAGCCGACGTAGGAAAAATCCAGGAGCTTCTTCGCTCCATTGCCCATTTCCTGGAAAAGCCATTCTCCTGACTTCACTCGAAGAACGAAGAGGCCAAGCGCCAATTGAAGCCCTAGTCCCCAGGCAACGGTTTTAGCGCGAATAGATTTGCGATTGGTGGAAAAGAGATAGGCGAGACCCAGGATGGTGAGAATGCCGAGCACACCTGTGAATCGTCCCATACGTTTCTCCTCTGCGCTCGCGCTCGCACCGACCTGCGAAACGGAACGCATACGCGAACTGAAACAAATTCTCGACGCTAGCTTATAAGCGTTCGCTCAGGCTCCGAGAATACGCCGAATCAGCGGGCGTTTCTCTGATGGGGGTTCCTGGGCGATGAAATAGTTCTGCGCAATCAAAGTTTTTGCTTCCGCGAGACGTGCGTCGGCGTTGTAACGGATAGTCGCCAGCGGCTCACCCTTTTCGACGCGATCACCAATGCGCTTGTGAAATTGCAGGCCGACGGCGTGGTCAATCGTGTCTTCTTTTTTCTCGCGACCGCCGCCGAGCATGGCAAGGGCGATGCCGAAACGTTCGCAGTCGGTGCCGGAGATATAGCCAGACGCAGGGCTGGCAACGTCCACATGAGATCGCCCGGTGACTAATCGATCGGGTTCATCGATTACGCGGTCGTCACCGCCTTGCAGGCGAATCCCTTGCTTGAATTTTTCTTTCGCCCGGCCAGTCGCGATCATTGTTTCGCCCAGGCGGCGGCCTTCTTCGACGCTCGGAGTGCGTTCGCCCAGATAGAACATCCAAGCGGAGAGTTCCAGACTCAGTTCGCGAAGATCGGCCGGCCCGTTGCCGTTTAAGACTTCGATACACTCAACGACTTCATTGGCGTGGCCGGCAGCGCGGCCGAGCGGCTGGTCCATGTCCGTGATCAGCGCGACCACTTTCTTGCCCATGCGCTTGCCGGTTTCGATCATCACCTCAGCGAGATTTACTGCATCTTGTTCGCGCTTCATGAAGGCGCCGGAACCAACTTTGACGTCGAGAACGAGAACGTCGATACCTTCGGCAAGTTTTTTGCTCATGATGGAGCCGCAGATCAGGCCGATGTTCTCAACGGTGCTGGTGGCGTCTCGCAGCGCGTAAATTTTTTTGTCCGCGGGAGCGATCTCCTTGGTCTGGCCGATGAGGCCCATGCCGCATTCCCGCAGGACGCTACGGAATTGCTCGAGTGAGAGGTTCACGTTAAATCCTGGTATGGCCTCGAGCTTATCGAGCGTACCCCCGGTGTGACCGAGGCCGCGGCCGCTGATCATGGGAACGGTGAGACCGCCGGCCGCAACAATGGGAGCGAGAATGAGCGAAGTCTTGTCGCCGATGCCTCCGGTCGAATGCTTGTCGACTTTTTTCCCTGGTAGGTCAGAGAAATCGAGCACTTCGCCCGAATACAACATGGCCTCGGTGAGAGCGGCAAGCTCGGAACTTGATAGGCCACGCAACCAGGCGGCCATGAGCCAAGCGGCCATTTGATAATCGGGAATATCGCCGCGCGTATATCCGGCGATCAGGAAATCGATTTCGTCGCGGGAATGCTCCCCGGAATCCCTTTTTTTTCGGATCAAATCGACTGCGCGCATGGGTGTGAGTGTCGCGGGAGCGTAGCACGTTCCGGAAGGTAGAGGCTAGGGGCGCGAAGCCTGGAGGAGCGGCTCTGTCTGAGGAAATTGGTTACGAATCACGAACAAACTAGGACTTGGCACGCAAGTAGAAGCCGTATATCAGCAAACCTACGCCGCTCAGGAAAACTACTGGGGCGAGATAGGCGGTGACCAGAGCGGGAACCTGTATTGGCAAAGTGAGGGGGCTGTACCCAGCAGCGAAATATTGAATGACGCCGGCCAGCAACATATACAGCAGCCCACGACGGATTTCGAGACGCCCGCCGGTGCGCGGGCGAGACGCTAATTGAACTGTGGGGATGTCCTCGCGGCAATGCGGGCAGCGGCTCAGGTGGGCGAGCACGGATTTCCCGCAGAAGACGCACGGGCGCGTCGCGAGCGCTTGATTCTGGAGGGAAACAGCCACGTGGTGAAACCTCATACTTAGCGTAGGGCTCGCATGAGTAGGCGTCAAGGCGGGCGCTTACAGAGAGTAAACAGAGCCATGCCTGGCCTTCCATTTGAGGCCGATGGCCACGAGGGGCTTCGGCGCCCAGCTTTCTATTGCTTTCCCATAGGACCTGTGCGAGGATTTCTATGGGTTACCCATAGGAGTGCTATGAGCGAGAAGAAAGACGTCTGGCAGGGAACGCTGGCGCTGATGGTGCTAAAGACGCTGGATACTCTGGGGCCGCTCCACGGTTACGGGATCGCGCGGCGCATCGAGCAGACCAGCGGCGATTTGCTGGCCGTGAACTACGGCACGCTGTATCCCGCATTGCTGAAGCTGGAACAGGAGGGTTACATCCGGTCCGAATGGGGCGTCTCCGACAACAATCGTCGAGCGAAATATTACAAGCTGACGCGCGCGGGGAAGAAGCAACTCGAGAGCGAAGCCCGTGAGTGGGAGAAAACGACGTCGATACTCGCGCGATTCCTGAGCCCGGGCGAGGAGCCGTCATGAGGCATCTGCGCGCCTGCGCATTGCGGCTGGCGAACGTGTTTCGTAAGAGGCAGAGCGACGAGGAGTTTGCCGCGGAGATCGAAAGTAATCTCCAGATGCACGTCGAAGATAATTTGCGGTCTGGGATGGGCAAAGAGGAAGCGCGGCGGCAGGCACTCATCAGGCTCGGTGGCGTGGAAGCAACGAAAGAGATGTACCGCGAGCGTCGTGGACTGCCGATTGTCGACACACTTTTTCAGGATGTGCGTTTCGCCGCTCGCGTGCTGCGCAAGAATCCGGGCTTCACCCTCGTGGCGGTCGCTACATTGGCCCTCGGTATTGGCGCGAACACCGCAATCTTCAGCATCGTTTACTCGATGCTCCTTCGCCCGCTGCCATACAAAAATTCGTCCCGGATGGTGACAGTTCACACCAGGACGGCTATGTTTCCAACATTTGACATCTCAGCTTCCTGGCCCATGTTCCAGGCCATCCGCCAGCGTGCGACGGCCCTGGAAAGCGCGGCAGCTTACCAGAGCACGGAAAAAACAATCACGGGCCAGGGCGAACCGGCGGTTCTTGACGCTGCCAACGTTTCGCGTGACTACTTTGAGCAGTTGGGAGCTAAAGCCGGGATTGGACGTTTGCTTTCCGAAGAGGATTACAAACCAGGCCAGCAGCTTGTGGCGGTGATAAGCGACAAACTCTGGCGCACGCGCTTTGCCAGCGACCGCGCAATCGTCGGGCGCACACTCATTCTCGACAAGCAGATTTATGCAGTCGTAGGTGTTGCGGCCAAGAATCTAAGATTTCCCGATCGTGCCGACCTGTGGATGCCGCTCTCGCTTACTCCCGATATCGAAGAGAACCATACGTTTTTCATGTTTCAGATACTCGGCACGCTGCGGGAAGGGGAATCGCACGAACGGCTGAGCGCACAGCTTGCATCGATAGCTCAAGAGCTGGTGAAGCTCAAACCAGCGTTGGGTAAGGACCTCAAAATTATCTCTCAGCCTCTACTGGAAAATACAGTTGGTGACGCACGCGAGAGTTATCTCGTTCTGCTGGGCGCGACTGCGTTCGTGCTGCTCATCGCTTGCGCCAATTTAACCAGCTTGCTCCTCGCACGTGGTTGGGGAAGGCATCGCGAAATGGCCATGCGCGCGGCGCTTGGAGCCACTTCGCGGAGACTGCGGCGGCAGTGCCTGGTGGAAAGCTGCTTGCTGGGATTGTTGGGGGGCACGGCGGGAATTGGCGTCGCAATTTTGGGCGTTGATGCTTTTCGCGCGATGGCACCCGCAGGTACTCCTCGACTGGACGAAATCACCACGGACTGGGCGTTGATATGGTTCTCGCTCGCGAGCTCGCTGCTCGCGGGCTTTGTTTTTGGTGCTGTACCTTCGCGCCGTGCGGCGCGAATAGAGCCACTCGAAATCTTGAAAGAGGGAGGGGCGGGCGGTGCCGGCACTTTTCCCAAGTTCGGCAACGCTCTTGTCGTGCTCGAGGTTGCGCTGGCATTTGTGTTGCTGACCGGCTCGACGCTGATGGTGCAGACGCTCGCGCATCTTATCCGTCAGAATCCCGGCTTTCGCACTGAAAACGTGCTCACATTTGACTTACCGCAGCCACCAGCACCAGCGGCGCCAGATCAGAACAAGGAAACTTTTGCGAACCAGCAAATCGAACGCATAAGGGAAATTTGCGACAATGTAGGACACCTTCCGGGCGTGCAAGAGGTTGCCGCCGCCGATCACGGCGTGCTCAGCGGAATGCGATACGTTCACTCGGGCTTGGAACTTGAAGATGCTCCCTCGGACCAGAGTGTGCTACAGGGAAGCGTCATGGAGCGGTACATTTCGCCAAAGTATTTCCGAATCCTGAACATTCCCCTGGTGCGTGGTCGAGAATTCGATCAACGGGATATGAGAAGCGCTCCTAAAGTCATCATCGTAAATGAGTCCATGGCGCGCAAATACTGGGGCAGCATCGATGTGCTCGGGAAACGTATCAGCATTTCCATGGCGGGTAAGGGGAAGCGCGAGTGGAACGAAGTGGTCGGAGTTGCCGCGGACGTCCGTGATCTCGATATACAAAGCAAGGCTGAGCCGGAATTTTTCATGCCGCTTTTGCAACGGAGCGTGCGTTCGTATCACTTGTTTGTACGCAGCGAGGGCAGAGCCGATGCGTTGGCGAGTGCGGTTTCGCGTCAAATCTGGGCCAGCTATCCCGATCAGCCGGTGACGCATGTCACCACGCTGCAAAAGACAATTTCGGAGACGATTGGCGACCAGCGCCTGCATACCGTGTTGCTTGGCACATTTGCGGCGATTGGCCTGTCCCTCGCGCTTCTGGGCGTCTACGGCGTGATCTCGTATTCCGTTTCGCGCCGCACGCAGGAAATTGGAGTACGCGTGGCTTTAGGCGCCGGACCTGGCGACGTGCTGCGCATCGTTATGCGGCAGGGGGTTGCTCTGATTGCGTGCGGCGCGGCCATCGGACTCGCCGCGGCAGTGGCGATGACGCGGTTCATCGCGGGCGAGTTGTACGGCGTAAAACCTAATGATCCGGCGACACTGCTTATAGCTTTCCTGCTAATCCTATTCGTGGGAAGCACGGCGTGCTGGATTCCTGCACGTCGCGCCATGCGTGTCGATCCGATGGTGGCGCTGCGCTACGAATGAACTCGGTCCTCGAGGTGGAAGGAGAACGGGCATGAGGGCTCTACGCGCGATGTTTTGGCGATTGCGCGGGTTGCTTCGCAGCGAGCAGGGTGACCGCGAGTTCGTCGCGGAACTCGAAGCCAATCTCCAGATGCACATCGAAGATAATTTGCGGTCTGGCATGAGCAAAGAGGAAGCGCGGAGACAGGCGCTCATCAGGCTTGGCGGAGTGGAAGCAACCAAAGAAATGTACCGAGAGCGTCGCGGGCTGCCTCTCATGGAAACGGTGCTGCAGGATTTGCGGTTTGCGTGTCGCACGTTGCGGAAGAATCTGGCGTTCACGACGATTGCGGTGCTAACACTGGCGCTCGGAATCGGGGCGAACACCGCGATTTTTAGCATGGTGAACGCGCTGCTGTTGCATCCATACAGCTTTCCACAGCTCGATCGGCTCGTGCGCGTATGGGAGAACAGCGGCATCGACGAGGGCGTCGATGCCCGGCGCGTTGCGGCTCCGGACGCTGCCGACCTGCTGAGCCGCACGGCCGTTTTCGATGCGCTCGCCACGTATCGCTGCGGAGATTTCAATCTCAATGCAGAGGGAAATGTGGAGGCCGTCCGCGGCTGTGCCGTTTCTTCCAATTTCTTCGACGTTCTTGGGGTAAGCCCGGCTTCGGGGCGCGCCTTCAGCGCCACTGAGGAACAAGCCGGTGCTGATCAGGTGGCGGTTGTGAGCTACGGCTTTTCGCAGAGGCACTTCGCCGGCGATCCGGAGGTTATCGGGAAAGTCATTCAAATGAATGGGAAGAAGTACGCCATCGTTGGAATCATGCCGCGCGGATTTGATTATCCGGTGCCCATGGAATTGTGGGTGCCTTTGAGCCTGAGCCCTGCGGAGAAGAAGGATCGCACCAAGCTCTCGCTGGAAGCGCTGGGCAGGCTTGGGGCCGGCATAAGCGTTGCGCGGGCGCAAAGTGCGATCGATGCCGTGTCTCGGCGGCTACAGCAAGAATATCCGGCGACGAACGCGAACCGAAGAACCAAGGTACTGCAGCTTCGCAAGGAACTGTACGTTTATACGCTGCCACTATTTTCTTTGCTTCAGGCGGCGGCCGTCTTTGTGCTGCTTCTCGCGTGTGCCAATCTTGCGAATTTGCTGTTTGCGCGAATGTTTGGCCGCCAGAAGGAAATCGCGGTGCGCACCGCGCTTGGGGCGGGCCGCGGGCGTCTGGCTCGCCTGTTTCTCACGGAAACTCTGTTGCTGTCGTGCGTCGCGGGCGCGATAGCGATCGGCGCGTCTTTTTGGAGCGTGAAGGTTCTGCGTACCAGCATTTCCCCGAGCTGGACGATGTGGGTTCCGGGTTGGGACGGAATCCAAGTAGACGTCTCGGTTCTTACGCTTACTGTACTCCTCATCGCCGTCGTTGGTCTTCTGTTTGGTTTTGGAACCGTGCTGCACTCCGGCCAGGATCAGCCCTACACCGCGCTCAAAGAAGCGATCCGCGGAGGGATGCCCGGCGGCAAAGGCCGCGTTCGCAGTGCACTGGTGGTCGCGCAGGTGATGCTCGCTCTTGTGCTGCTGGTGTGTGCGGGGCTAACGACACAGGCGTTCTTGCGGCTCGTGGATGTGTATCAGGGATTTCAGGCGGCCAATGTCATGCGCGCGGAAATTCGCTTGCCCAAGAATTCATATCCGGACAACGGCCAAGTCGCCAATTTCTACGATCGATTACTTCGCGAGAGCGTATCGTTGCGTGGTGCGACGGCTGCAGCCCTGGTGACAAACAGCCCGGCAAGCAATGTCGACAACGAGACAACCTTCTTTACTATCAAGGGCCGCCCTGCGCTGAAAGCCAGCGACGCGAGTTCGGCTGATCTGCAGATTTCCAGCCCCGATTATTTCGCTGCGCTTCGAATCCCACTGGTTGGAGGCCGCGTATACTCCTATGCGGATAATGCGAATGCTGCGCGCGTGGCCGTGATCAGCCGCAGCATGGCGCGTCAGTTCTGGCCTAACGCAGATGCATTGGGTCAACAGATCAAACTGGGTACCGCGGACTCCGAAGAACCGTGGATGACCATCGTGGGCGTGGTCGAAGATGTGCGGCAGAACTGGTGGAATCCTACGAACCGGCCAACAATTTACGAGCCTTTTTTTCAAGTACCTCAGCGCTCGATGGTATTTCTGATGCGTGTGGCCTCCCATCCTGCCAGCTACTTACCGAGCGTCCGCGAGGTCGTTCGAGGGATTGATGCTCAGATTGCCCTGACAGGAGTTGGCACGCTCGAAAGTGAAATCACGGACTCCATCGCGATTATTCGGATCATGGGCGTGCTAATGGCAGTGTTTGGTTGCGTCGCTCTGGCGCTATCGGCAATCGGAGTTTACGGTGTTCTGGCCGAAAGCGTGTCGCGGCGAATCCCGGAGATCGGCATTCGCCTCGCGTTGGGCGCTGATCGCAGAGACGTGAAAAAGCTGGTGCTTGGTCAAGCCGCGAAGCTCACCGGAATCGGAATCGCGGTCGGAATACCGCTCGCGGTTGCCGTCAATCGCGCGATGGCTACGCTGCTATTTGGCATCGTTACCATGAATTTCGCCTTGGTAGGGAGCTTTACGCTGGGCCTTGTCCTCGTCGCGCTCGCGGCGGCCTATATTCCCGCGCGACGGGCCATGCGAGTGGATCCTATTGTCGCGCTTCGCTACGAATAATTGTTTGTTTCGCTTAAGCGAACGAAAGAAGTTCAGCGAATTTCTGCTTGCGGCCGACCCCAGGTTGCCGACGTCAGAAATTTCATGGGACAGCCAACATCAGAGCGTAGCTACAAACTTTTCTGGTTCGCAAAAAGGCAGACGCCAGACCACGGACGATCGCGACGCGATTTCTCCGTCTCTGGCAGGAGTGCGACCAGACGCAGAAAAAAAGGCAATCGTTTGAGTTGCGCGGCGTTCTTCAGAAGCGACTGCACTTCCACCGGCTTCCATCCGTATCGTTCGAAGAACCGCGGCCCTTCCTCCGGCGCAAACTTGAAAGGCGCGGCTTGACTAAGCTGCGAGGCCATTCGCTTCCTTAACATGCGTAGCAGTCCGGGAGAGGCGATATCCACGATCCAGGAAGCGAAGCTTGGCTGAGCAGCCAGATCCGCGGCTAGCTCGCTAACCGCGTCTGCCGCGAGATAAATCACCAACCCCTCGGTGATGATGAGCGCGCGCTTTGCAGTCTGCGCGAGCCGGGCAAACAGTTCGCGCCGCCCGCGAACATCCGAGAGGTCCAGCCGAATACGCTCAAGCGCGCACAACGGCGTCTCGTCTCGAAGCACATTTTCTTTGTAATCGAGTATTTCCGGCAGATCGACTTCGATCCAGCGCAACGAGGAGGGAAGCTGCATACGATAAGGCCGCGAGTCCAGGCCGGCAGCCAAGTTGACGACCAAGTCTGTTCCTCGCTGAAGTTCGGCCGCGATGAAGCTATCGATCAAGTAGGTGCGCGTGATCATTGACCACGCGTTGTTGCCGCCCAAGGGCATCATCCGCGCAATCTGTTCCCCGCGCTCTCCGGCCAAACGCCTGGCAAAGGGATCGCGAAAGACGGCATCGGGCCGCTCAGTCTCCTGCGCGCGGTACGCTGCCACCCAGCGCGCCGTGTCGGAGACGTTGCGGATTAATGGTTCCGAAGATCGCTTAGATTGTGCTTGTGGATCATCCACGGAAATCCCGTCCGTCCATCAATCCAGAAAACTGTCGCAGCAGTTAGAGCGGCTGCTGGAGATATGGGGGCAGCAAGGTCGTTTGCGCCGTAACTACTCGATAGCCGCTGCCCGTGTACATGTAGACGTGCGTCACGCGCATCTGGCTGTTAACCCGCTGACCCTTCAACGACCCGCGCATAGACCATGAGCATGTTGCAATGGCGAGGTCGCGATACACCTGTACCTTAACATCCGAAGCCGTGAATGAGTCATAGCGCACGTCCTGCGCCTGGACTGCGGCGATCAACCCTGCCTTATCAACCATCTGGCCGTGAGACAACACTCCGCTGAAATCGTCGCTGTAAACCCGTCGAAAAAAAGTCGCGTCACCGAGCTGAATCGCCCGGGCCGTTTCCCTTTCCAGGGCAATCACCTCTTGACGCTGCAGCTCCGGGTTTGGCCGCTCGCGCATGCACGCGTCCATGCATGCTGCCCGCCGCGCTTGTCGCTCCTCGTCTTGTGGACGAAAAGGAGAGGAGAGCGTTACCAGAATGGTTGAAAGGGCGACGATCTTCTTCATGCAGTGAGTCTCCCGTTGGGATGAAAGGATAACGGTCAACGATTTTCCTCAAGTATAGAGAGCGTCGCGACAGAACCTAAATTTACCGAATGCAATGTGTACAAAAGGCAAATGAGCTAAGAATTTTTGCAGTTGCGCGGTGGTTGAGCTCTCCGCATTCAGTCCGGGAGAATCTGCTCAAACGTGCTGATGATTTTTTCGCCGCCCGCGTGCAGCGCCGCCTTCGAATCGCGCACGCAGATTGCAGCTCGCATAGACGCAACGCGCGCTGCCTCTATTTCTTTTACTGCGTCCGAAACGAAGAGCACTTCGCTGGCCTGACGACCGATCGATTCAGCAATTTTCGTATAGC
>Ga0137415_10004314_pt1 | contig 14085 bp, 9 predicted proteins | sample CZODoug3_1_1_16f_FD_183082 | JGI IMG/M metagenome (GOLD analysis project Ga0137415, IMG submission 183082) | Vadose zone soil fungal communities from Angelo Coast Range Reserve, California, USA - CZODoug3_1_1_16fungal (Hybrid Assembly) | ecosystem: Environmental > Terrestrial > Soil > Vadose... | reverse complement strand
CCCATACCATCGAGGGGAAACAGTATCCGATTCATTGCAGAAAAGCTGCTCGCGTTGAGGGAAATGGTACTTTTCTCTATGACGAAAGCGCCCCGGAGCAGGTGCTTCTCGATGTGAATGTGCTCGCAGAGGGCCAACCCTTCATGTCGTTGGGTGGCGTCTCCGTAAGTCCCGACGGTGCGCTTCTTGCGTACTCCACCGATAACACGGGATTCCGCCAGTACACGCTGCATATTCGCGATCTAACGACGGGACAGGACCTCTCCGATATGGCAGAGCGCGTTGGTTCTCTCTCCTGGGCGGCCGACAGCAAAACACTCTTCTACTCTGTGGAAGACGAGCAAACCAAGCGTCAGCATCGTTTATACCGGCACACTCTGGGAGCCCCCACTGCAGACGATACGCTGGTATACGAAGAGCAGGACGAACGCTTCAATCTCGGAATAGGCCGTACTCGCGACAGACAGTATCTTCTATTGGAGATTGGAAGCCATACAACGACGGAGTATCACTATCTCTCCTCATCGACCCCGACGGCGACGTTTACCCTGATTGCACCCAGAGTAGCCGATCAGGAGTACTATCCCGAACATCGAGATGGGCGCTTCTTCATCCGTGTAAATGACACAGGAAAGAACTTCCGCATCGTCTCCACACCTGTTCAAAGCGGTGAACGTGAAGATTGGGTTGAGCTCTTATCAGATAATAAAGATATCCCCCTCGATGACTTCGACCTCTTCGATTCCTTCGCCGTCGTATCCGAACGGAGACAGGGGCTGGATGTACTGCGCGTATATGGCTTTGAGGGGGCAACGCTGACCTCCACTTCGTCAGAGGTAACCTTTCCCGATCCCACGTACTCTGCTGGCCTCCATGTGAACCGTGACTTCTACGCTCGCACATTTCGCTACAGCTACCAGTCTCTGACTTCGCCAGCATCTATCTTTGAATACGATGTTGCTTCCGGCACCTCTCGCCTGCTAAAGCAGCAAGAGGTGCCTGGAGGTTTCTCTACATCGAACTATGCTTCCGAACGCCAGTGGGCCGTCGTCCCCGATGGAGTAAAGGTTCCCGTCTCCATCGTCTACCGCAAAGATACTTTCCAGCGCGATAAGACAAACCCAATCTACATCTACGGATACGGCTCTTATGGCTATGCGCTTCCTATCGGATTCCAGCCTAATCGGTTGGCTCTGCTCGATCGTGGATTCGTTCTCGCCTATGCACATATCCGCGGAGGTGGCGACCTGGGAGATGCATGGCACGATGATGGCAAGATGATGCAGAAACGCAACACCTTTACCGACTTCATCGCCGTTACCAAACATCTCGTGACCAATGGTTATGGCGATCCTAGACGCGTAGCAGCCGAGGGCGGAAGCGCGGGTGGATTGCTGATGGGCGCTATCGTCAACATGCGTCCCGATCTCTACAGAGCTATTCTGTCGCATGTGCCTTTCGTCGATGTGATGAACACGATGCTGGACGCTTCTCTGCCGCTCACCGTGCCCGAGTATGAGGAGTGGGGTAACCCGAACGAGAAAGCCGCCTTTGAGTACATGCTTGGCTACTCGCCCTATGACAATCTGGAGAGCAAGACATATCCGGCAATGTTAGTGAAGACCTCGCTTTACGATAGTCAGGTGATGTACTGGGAACCGGCAAAATATGTGGCCAGACTGCGCACGCTCAAGACCGACAACCATGTGCTGATGCTGCAAACCAATATGAGCGCCGGTCACGGCGGGGCTTCCGGGCGTTATGACTATCTCAAGGAAATCGCACTGGACTATGCGTTCTTACTGAAGGAATTAGAAGTAGTGAAAATACAGAAACAATAAACGGTAGAGGGCTAGACTAATTGGCGCGTCAGCATCGCTCGACACAATTTCTATTCTCTGTTCCTTGAGCCCTGGTCTCTGCCGCTACATCTCCCAGCAGCCGCAGCAATCTCTCCCGCTCTGAGGCCAGGACTTTCCGGGCCGCCCCCTGGGCGTACAATTTTCCACCCTCGATGACAATCGCGTCGCCATCGCTTTGCCAGGTTTCTGCAAGGTCGTGGGAGACATACAAAACGGGCACACCGCAATGAGACAGATTCGCAAGGATCGGCTCTTTTGCGGCTACATCCAGCGCTGCCAACGGCTCATCCAGTAATAACAGTCTAGGTTTGGGGGCAAGCGCGCGCGCGAGCGCTACTCGCTGCTTCTCGCCGCCAGAAAGCTGCGCAGGTTTCCGGTTTGCCAGCGAATCTGCCCAGAAGAAAGCCAGCATTTCGTCGACACGCGCATTCCTCTTCTCCGCGGGCAACCGGTGGATACCAAAGGCGATGTTCTCTCGCACCGTTAAATGTGGGAAAAGTGCGGCCTGCTGCGAGACGAACCCTATCGCTCGATGGCCCGCTGGAACCGCGATGTGCTTTGCCGTATCCAGCAGAAGGCGATCTGCAAGCTGGATACGGCCTTCCCGCGGCATGACTAAGCCGGAAAGGATGCGGAGAATCGTGCTCTTGCCTGCTCCTGATGGCCCAAACAGAACCGTCCAGTTTGAGCGGATCTCAAACGCGACATCGAGCACAAAATCACCAGCAACATATTTGAGACGGGCTTCAAGCATGCGGCACCTGCGGACGCGGACTGCGCGTATACAGAACAATCAGCGCTATGAGAGAAATCGCCAGCAGCAAAAGAGCTGTATGGTTCGCTTGCTTGTAGGCAAAGTCCTGCACCTGGTCATAGATCGCAATGGAGAGTGTGCGCGTGGCTCCTGGTATATCTCCGCCTAACATCAGCACCACTCCAAACTCGCCAATGGTATGCGTGAAGCACAGAATTGCCGCCGTCAGAATCGAGCGTTTCGATAATGGCAGTAATACTTGCCGCAATAGACGAATACGTCCTGCGCCCAGCAATTGCCCCTGCTCAAGCATCGCTGGATTCACCCCATAGAAGCCCGCAGAGATCGGCTGCACTGCAAATGGCAAGCTGTAAATAACGGAGCCTATGACCAGTCCGCCGAAGGAAAATGCGAGTGGGTGTCCAAAGCAATGCACCCAGAACCGCCCGAATGCGGTACGAGGTCCTAACAGCACCAGCAGATAAAAGCCCATCACTGTTGGTGGCAGCAAGAGTGGAAGAGAGCAAAGTGATTCAATCAGCGGCCTGGTACGTGAATGCGTAAAGACGATCCACTCCGACAAAGGGATACCAATCACCAACAGAATCCCCGTGGTGAATGCCGCAAGACGAAGCGTAAGCCAGAGTGCCTGATAATCCATCAACTAATTTGTGGGAGCGAGCCCGTGAGGAACGAGTTGGTCCCGAACTGAAGATGATCTCATAAACAGAAGAAGCTGTCTTGCTGCCTGTGCTTCCGCTGCACCTTTCACGACAACCGCCCCCTGAATGATCGGCGGGTAGTCTTCTGCCGGGACCGTTACATAATGTCCATCTGCCTGCAAACGCTGTGTCAACGCCGAGGTCAATGAGACGAACCCGATCTCCGCGTTTCCTGAATCCACATACTGTGCCGCCTGCGCGATATTTTCCGCTATCACCAGTTTTGGGCGCAGTGTATCCCATAAGCCAAGCTTCTCCAGCGCTGCTTTGGCTGCACGCCCATACGGAGCATGCTCTGGATTCGCTATGGCAATCGATTTCAACGAAGCATCCTTCAATGTATCTATCGATAGCCGGGCAAAATGTGAGTCGTTGCGTGCCCACAGCACCAGCGTACCTCGTGCGTATCGCACAGGCTGCGATTCTTCAGCTTTTCCCGCATCGATCACACGCTGCGGAAATGACAAGTCGGCTGCCAGAAAGAGATCGAATGGCGCGCCATTGAGGATCTGCGTCGCCAGTGTCGCCGAAGATTGATAGGATGCTTCGGCGTGGATTCCCGTCTGAGCCTCAAACTGCTTGAGAATCGGCGGGAGTACTGGCTGCAAATCGGCAGCGGCGGCGACCCGTAAAGTCTGTTGCGCTGAAGATAAACCTGGAGTTACCAGTGCGAGCAAGAAAACAAAGAAAGCTTTCATCAGGCGATCAAACACGTAGCACCATCACCTCGGTCGACTTCACCAGGGCCGCAGCCGTATCGCCGACAGCAAGCCCCATCTCCCGAACGGCATCAGCGGTGATGATGGATGTAATGACCTGCCCACCGATTGAGAGCTTCACCTGCGCCATCAGTCCATCGATCTTCACTTCAACAACACGGCCTATCAATTGATTGCGTCCGCTGATCGTGCGCAGCATTTGCCGCTTTGGAGTCTCTGGGCGTTTCGCTTTGTGCAGCAGGTTGTCGAGCTCTGCTTCTGCGATGCGGTAATGACCGCCCGGAGTCTTCGCCGCTTTGATCTTGCCGTGGTAGATCCACTGCTTCATGGTTGGGTAGGAGATACCCAGACGAAGCGCAGCTTCACGCGGTGAAAGCACCGATGCCATGCGACGATTTTATACGATTTTCGCCATAACTCATTGAAAGTCGTAATCCTCCAACTGCTCGGTAAACTCAGGCTCGTTGTCCACGAGCAGCCCCAGAGCCTGCCGTTCAAAGAGACGTTTATAGGTACCTCCCTCTTTCTGCACAAGAAACTCGTGTGTTCCCTCTTCGACGATTTCACCGCTATCGAATACGAGAATGCGATCCAGCATCCTCACTGTCGATAACCGGTGCGCAATCACGATCGCCGTTCGTCCGGCCATCAGCCGTTCCATGGCTTCCTGGATCAGAGCTTCCGACTCTGAGTCCAGACTGGACGTAGCTTCGTCCAGCACCAGAACCGGAGTATTCGCCAGGAAGGCACGTGCAAGCGCAACCCTTTGACGCTCGCCACCGGAGAGCTTCACGCCACGCTCGCCCACCAACGTTGCATATCCCTTCGGCTGGCGAACGATGAAGTCATGCGCATTTGCCAGTAATGCTGCCTTTTCGATTTCGCGCTGGGTAGCATGCAGGCGCCCATATGCAATGTTCTCGGCCAAAGAACGATGAAACAGAATTGGCTCTTGCGGCACTAATGCCAGTTGTGCGCGCAAGGAGTTCTGGGTCACCTGAGAGGTATCCTGGCCATCAATCAAGATGCGGCCATCCGACACGTCGTAGAGCCGATGCAGCAATTTCACAAAGGTCGTTTTGCCGGAGCCGGAATGTCCCACCAACCCAACCCGCTCCCCTGCCTCGATGCGCAACGAGAAGTCGTTAAATAATGGTTCAGTGTGTCCGCCATACCGGAACGTAACGTGATCGTAAACAATCTCGCCCTCAGTAACACGGATCGACCGTGCATCAGCATGGTCAACAACTCCGAGCGGCTGAGATTGAAACTCCACCATCTCTTCCATCTCGTTGGCGCTGCGTTGCAGGTTACGAACATGCTGCCCAACTTCACGTAGATATCCATGCACGATAAAGTAGCTGGTCAGCACAAAGGTCACGTCGCCTGGAGTCGCCATGCCACGCCACCATAAAAAGACTGCATAGGCCGTAACCAATGTACGCAGGACGAGCAGCATTATCTGCTGCATCGTGCCGCTGCGCGTTGCGAAGGTCCAGGTGCGGTGAGTGCGGTTCTTCCACTTGCTCAACACCCGTCCCAGGCGTACATCTTCGCGCGCTTCAGCACCAAACGACTTCACAACGGTATTGCATGTGATGGAGTCAGCCATCGCACCGCCGATGCGGGTATCCTGCGCATTCGATAAACGCGCGGCAGGAGCCACATAGTTCAGCGACAACGATATGGAAACAGCGGTATAGATCACGGCTCCAGCAGCGACGATCCATCCCATGCTCGGCCAGCGCATGCCCAGCAACAGCGCTGAACCTATGAGCACCAGTAGAGACGGCAACAGTTCGAGTAATAGGATATCGTCCATCTGATCGACAGCCCACATACCACGCGTAATACGGCGGACGATCGAGCCGGCAAAGTTATTCGCATGCCAGTCGGTAGAGAACCGCTGTACACGCCAAAAGGCATCACCGGCAAAGCACGTCATGAGCCGCAGCGTCAGGCGAATGATGCCTGCCAGCGCCACATAACGCATACCCATCACCACTGCGCCTAATACAGCCATGATTACGATGGCCTGCGCAGCGGTATGCAGTGCCGATGCACGTACAGCACTATGTAATGCAATGGCATCTACAAGCTGTCCGGAAAAAACTGGTAACAGCAGATCGGCAACTGTCGCCGTCGTCATGCATAAGGCGATTCCAGTAACGATCCACGCCTCGCGCCGCCAATGGCGAAACAAAAAGGCGAGAACGTCGCGCATTGCATTTTTATTGGAAGATTCATTCATAAGTCACTCGTCGACAACATTGGTTAGAGCGCCAAGGCATTTCAGCTCGGCGAGTAAAGTTGTTTTCGGTTAAAAATGTGCGGAATTTCCAGATATGCGCACGTGATGGAGGATCGTGAGACTGCGCCTCAGGACCTGCTATCAGAGCTAACGAAGAGTTCTAGCTGTGCTGAATGCCTGGAAGGTCCACGGGCCGCTGCGTTTTAGGATCGCGGGGCGAAAATTTCTTCATCATGGCTCCTTCCTTTCGGCAAAATGAGTAAAGTGAGTATATCAAAGTTTCCGGATTTCTACTGGCATTCGATATAGAACGGTTCATTTGCGTAGTAACGGAAGATCATTTCGAAGCTGGGCCTGAAGTTGAAAAGCTACCCTGGGATAATTGGGCTTGCTGAAGAAGGCGGTATCCGTCCCGAGTTCTTATGTGATATTTCTGCAGGTGCTTACCCACGAGCTTTACCGTAATTGCACGCCAGCCTCGATTGGGATTTGGCTGTGGGTAATAACTTAAGGAATAGAGGTGCGCCAGGTCATCTCGAATGGAGGCGAATGCACGTGTTTCATCTCTCCAGCTCTTGGAAAAATAAGCTTTACCGCCGGTGGCCTTGCTCATACGTTCAAACACGGCTGTCGAGACTGGTTCTGCCTGTGCTTGCTGGGTGCTGATCATATAAATGATTGTTCCGGTTGATTGGGCCAGCTCTGCTACGTCTTCCGGAGGTACCGAGCTGGCGTTGTCAGGACCATTCGAAAAAACCACGATTGCCTTTCGTCCCTTGATCTGAGCGGCGTCCTTTACCGTTAATAAGAGGCTGTTATAGAGCGCGGCATCATCCCCAGCGACGGTGTTACGCACGCCGCGCAAGACCTGGGACCGGTCGGGTGTAAGTGTTGCTGCCCGCGAAAGATCGCGGCTGTACGAATAGAATGCCACCTTGCTCACACCCTCTAAGGAGCGCACGAAATCGGCGATAGCATCTTGCGCGAACACAAATCCCCGGTACATGTAGTTGCTGGTATCGAAGAGGATGAAAACATTGGCGCCAGCAAGTCGCAACTCGGGAGCCCTGGGCTGATCTCCTGCGAACTGCAGTCGGTCCGTCTCTGGTAATTTGCTGACACTCTCAGCCAACGGTTTGCTCTCTGACGAAGATGAAGATGGAGATGGAACAGTATCGATGAATTTGCGGATGTGCTCGCTGCCTTCTTCGAAGCTGGCAATTTTTTCCGGGATCTTGTCTTCAGCAATGGCAAAATCTTCTGGACGAAGACCGCTGATGTAGTTTCCTTTGCGGTCCGTCACAGCTACATTCAGTTGCACCAGAACGACGTTCACGAGAATATGCGACGAATCGTCCTGAGCTACAGTCGAGGTTCCGCTCCCTGAAAAAAGACCACAAAAGACACAGAAAAATAAAGAATATCTCTTCGCCATAACCCTCCTGCTGCATGTCCCATCTCAGACTGCCTTAATGCTGAAGGCTCGCGTCCGTAACTGGTAACGAGGCAACCTTGCCTTGCCGGAATTCCTCACCTGCTTCTTGCATGGCGCGCAGCAATGCCGGCCAATCTTCCATGTCTGTGGCAAAAATCTTTGCGACCATTAGACGGGTTAGCTCGGGAGCGAGGCGGTTCAACATCACCGGCGAATAACCCATTTCATCTGCCAAACGAGCCCAATACAGATTGTTGGACTCCCATGATTCACCGAACAGCCGGCTCGAATATCCCGCAAAAGCTGGAAACGGTTTTACATTCAGAAATTCGCGAGCGTTATTTTGAGCGAATGTCGGATGAGGTACTCCGAAGTCTTTCGATAGACGCTCCAAAGCGACCTCTTTGGGATACTGGTGACAGAGATTCTCCAATTGCTGGCCTATCGGTCCTCGCGAAATGGTTTCTTCAGGAAATCTCTTATGAAACTCTGCGCCCAGATAGAAGGTATCTGCGGGCATCATTCGAGGAAGCATCGCAGCTGGGTTTTCCTGATGCTGCAAAGCCTGCTCAGCCCATTCCAACCTTTGCGGCGTCATACGGTCAGAAAGAATATGCATCACTTTGCCACGCAACTGTTCGTTTCCCGCGGACGCAGTCAAAAGCTCTTCGCCATATCGCTGATAAAGAGTGACAGCATGAAGTTCGTTCGGGCTCACATTCCACCAACGGGGCAGGGTCGCACTGACCAGAAGATCCGGCACTACTTCTTTCCAGATCAAAGCCTGGACATTTTCCGGAGCAATAAAATCCTCTTCTGTCGTCGCCAGTGCATAGGACAAATCAGCTAGCGAACCGATCAGGTAAGCGCCACCGCCTGCTGGGGTGCCTACCCCAAACAGTTCGGGAGCACGCCAGAGCCGTTCGATACCCGTAATGGTTATGCCCGTGAAGTCATGCGAGCGAACGAAAAGTGGGTTGTTATGGAGAATCTGATCGCCAGGCGGCTCGTAGTAGGCATAGTTCAGACCCACAAGAGTGTCTCTCAGAAAAGGCGCGAGTTGCCCCCGCGCCGCTTCGAGTTGTGCTGGCGAACCTGGCGTCTTGATCACTTTCGTCAGATCGGTTCGCACCTGCAATTCCGCATGACGGCTGCTGTAAACCATGGGCGCCCAGTCGATCTTCTCGCTCTTGGTAAAGATCGCACGCGGCATTTCAAACTCCCGGAGCTCTCCGGCAAGCGGAAGTAACTTGCCTCCGGCGGTTGCTCCCTGAGCCATTGCATGCAAGCCATCACCGAGTGCAAAAAGCGTATCGAGTGAAACCAGACGCTGGTCATCAAGCACTGAATGGATTCTCCCGGCCAATTCCTGATGCATGTGTTGACCATCCGCGCTTTCTTGAGGAGGTCCTGCTAGCAAGTCGATGATCTCGTCTTGTGAACGGTCCGCCTTGCCACTCGCCGCGAGCAGGAGACCTCCCAGCGAGTTGTGGGCTGCGTCAAAAAGCTGGATAGAGGAAGACACTTTGGCAAAAGGCTCAACCACACCCTGCCATGATGTGTTCAGAGCGCTGGCCGGGATCTCTCCCTGGCGCGCAAGGATTTGCCAAAGTCCGATGTTGGCTTGGAAGGCTCCCAGAACATTACCGCGTAGCGTTGCGTTCGAAATTCTGTCAATCCCATCTGCCACATTTACAAAACTGGTGATGGATGCATCATTTAAATCCGGGAATTCGGAAAAGATTAAATACCAGTTACTGAATTGGGAAAACCTGCTGGCCAGCAGGCGCACTGTTCCATCGGACAAACGCTTTTCTGGAGAGCGTTCGCTGTCCAGCTCATTCAGCATGAGGTAGATCTGCAACGGCCCGTTATCGGCGTCGATATGAGAAAACGCGACCATTGCTTCGAGCAACTGCTCAGGACGATCCCAGGTGCGAGCATGTTTTTCCCAATTATGGACAATGCTGGAGTCCGTTTTCTGGTTAAGGATTTCCTTCCAAACCGCCAGATTTCCCGGAACATGTGGTTCGCCGGCAGACTCCCACCTGAGACGGCTGAACAGAATCAGGAGCTCAGAATCTTTTCCAAACACACCTTTTGTTGCGTTGGGCTCCGAGTCAGATCCAGATCGAAAAGCTTCGTAGAGGCGCTTCAGGCGCGGGGCCTCAGTGAGATGGCTCTGCTGTGTCTGGCTTATGCGTGACAGGACATCAAAATATGCGGCCAGCCAGCCCTTATCTTTCGCGAGCAGGTGAAGGACAAAATCTCCCGAAGATTCCGGGCTTGCCCCCACCAGATCCTTCCAGCTTTGCTCGGCGTTCGCTTCCCCTGGCACAATCACGCGTCCCGAGTGAATGCATATCTGGCTTCCGTAAAAGTCCATCGTTCCCGCGTAAGGAAGCAGTCTCTTGAACCCTGGTGACCGTTGTAATGCAATCCTCGTTTCGGCATCGTTCCTGGCTAATGCCCAGTAAAGACGCGCCACGTTCGGATCGTGCAGGAGCACATCCACTAAGTTCTCGGCGCCCCTTTTCCTCCATATGCTCAGCGAGGTCCAGCTGCTTTCGTTGCTTAGCACCGGAACCTGGGTAGTGGGAAATGCATAGGTAAAGGGAGCGTCTTTCTGGAGCGCCTCTTCAAGCTCAGTGAGTGGAAAGCCCGAGTCAATCGTAAGAAAAGCTCTTTCCGGAGATGCAGTCACTAGGAAAGTGTTTTTCTGACCGCAAGCTTGTCTCAACCGGTATCCAAGAATTTGAACTAAAGGACGTGCATCATCACAGCCCGCAATATGAATTGTGCCGCTCGCACCTGCCAGTGACTGGAGTTCTCTTGCCTGCTGCACATAGCGAATTAACAGAAGCAAGAACTCTGTTGGCCTGCCGTCTTGAAATCCCTGCAGGTAAACGTTGCGAGCCAGCAATGGCAACACGTCGTCCGCAGAAACCTTCTGGCTGATGCCAGCCATACGCAGAAAAGATCGCAGCGGACCTGGGATGATGACACTGCTTTCCGGCGGAGACACCGATGGTATGGCAGATTTTGCAGTTAGCGGCAATGATGACGAAGCCGCTTGCGCAGCCTCGCTAGCATAAGCAGATGCGCAAATACACAGGCACAGAAGACCTGTGACTGGAGCAGCGAACGAACGAAGCGGAAACTTCATCGCTGAATACCTCGTCAGAACTTTCGAGACCTCTGACATTCCATACCACCGTAGGGAACGTCTTGCCTCTCACGTGCGAAGCTGACAACGCGAACCTGGAAACCAACAAATCCATCAAGCTTTGGCTCAAACCACTCTCCGTGCCATCGTTTCCCGGTTCTTCCTTGTGCCGGACAAGATATACCATTGATCCCAATAGTCAAATGATTTATTGAGGTTTTTAGCCGAAAAGGCTTATAGATATGTATTTAGTCCAGCGGCGCTACTTTACTCTCGTTCCATAGCAATTTGCTATAGAAGAAGTTATGAAAATCGCAAGAATCACCGAACCAGCAGCTCGATGATTGCAAACTCGTAAACTTGCTTTTCAGCACCTCCAGCCATATCGCGGCAGATGCTACGCTAAAAGTATTCATGCTGACAGAGATACATCTACTGCGTTGTACGGGATGCGCACGTGTGATCGGGCAGGAAGAGCTTCGCGAGAACTTCCGCTGTCCCGACTGTGGCGACCTATATGAAGTCGAATACCCCGGCTGGAATGCGCCTACTTCACGTAACCGCCCTAATCCGAATGCTTTGCACTGGCTCTGGAAGGAACGCCGGTCGTCTACTTCCCTCGCCGACCAGAGCGGTGTCTGGCGCTTTCGCGAGCTGTTGCCCATTCTCAAGAACGAGTCCAATATCGTCTCGCTACGCGAAGGCAATACACCTCTCTATGATCTGCCTCGCTGTGCTGTTTCTATTGGAATTACCCGCCTCTATGCCAAGCATCAGGGCATGAATCCGACCGGGTCTTTCAAGGACGCGGGCATGACCACGGCCCTTTCCGTCGCTCACGAACTCGGATTCCGCTGGGTAGCCTGCGCTTCCACCGGGAATACATCTGCCGCGATGGCCGCTTATGCTGCCCGCGCCGGCATGCACAGCCTGGTGCTTATTCCCGAAGGCAAGATCGCCTGGGGCAAGCTCTCGCAGGCGATGGACTACGGCGCACTCACCTTGCAACTGCGCACCGACTTCGACGGTTGCGTTCGCGTACTGACGGAGGTTGTCCGGCGTGCCCCAGTGTACCTGCTCAATTCGGTCAACCCGTATCGCATCGAAGGTCAGAAGACGCCTGCGCTCGAAATCGCCGAGGAGCTTGAGTGGCAGGTTCCCGACCACGTCATTGTGCCTGGCGGCAACCTCGCTAACAACTCGGCTCTCGGCAAGGGCTTTCTTGAGATGAAGTACCTCGGCCTTACCAATAAGGTGCCGCGTATCTCCGTCGTCCAAGCTGAGGGAGCTAACCCGCTCTATCGCAGCATGCAGGCTAGTAATGGCGCAACACTCGAACCTGTCGAAGCTCATACTCGTGCCAGCGCTATCAGTATCGGCAATCCGGCCTCCTGGCGTAAATCTGTACGCGTTGTTCAGACAACCGGTGGATGGGTTGAGCAGGCCTCGGAAGCAGAAATCGCACTCGCCAAGGCCGAAATTGGAGCCGAGGGCATTGGCTGCGAACCGGCATCCGCTGTCACGCTGGCTGGCCTTAAGAAATTTGTTCAGCAAGGCAAAATCTCCTCTGACGAATCTGTCGTCCTGCTCCTCACCGGGCACACGCTCAAGGACTCCGACTACACCATCGCCTACCATCGCGGCGATCTGCTGCGTGATGAGGAGTACGGAGCACTTCGTCCCGAGATTGAAGTCACACGGCGCAATACCATTGGGCTTGACGCTTCCGTAGACAGCGTCCTCAAAGAGCTGGAGCGAGCGCAGGGATGACGGCCAGTCCTTTCAAACTTAAACTCCCGGCTACCTCCGCGAATCTTGGCCCTGGCTTTGACACGCTGGCTCTGGCATTGAGCCTGCATCTTGCAATCGAAGCCGAACCAGCCGACGCCTTCTCCATTGCCGCCACTGGCCGCAACACCGATATCTGTGGAGCACTTGATCGCAATCTACTCCTGGACGTTTATCGGCAAACACTCCAGGCTAACGGCAAAGAAGTCTTGCCGCTCAAACTTGCTGTTCACAATGAAATCCCTCTGGGCATGGGTTGCGGCTCGTCGGCCGCCGTTCGCTTGGCCGGAATCGCTCTTGCCGTTCACTTCGGCAACCTGGGTTGGGACGGCGAGACGATTCTTGCCGAAGCCTGCCGGCTTGAGGGGCATCCCGACAATGCTGCAGCCTGCTGGCTTGGCGGATTTGTTGCCAGCGCTATGGATGGCGAGCATGTGCAGGCGGTCTCCTTCGCGCCGCCGAAAGAATGGCGTGCGCTGATTGTTATGCCCGAGCATCCGCTAGCTACTACGAAATCCCGAGCGGTGCTTCCGGACAGCTATAGCCGCACCGATGCCGTTGCGAATCTCCAGCGCGTGGCGCTGCTTACCGCAGCTTTTGCGACTGGACGCGGTGAGCTGCTCGCCAATGCCATGCGCGACTGGATACATCAGCCTTACCGGGCTGAGGTCTGTCCGCTGCTGCCTAAGCTTTTGCCGCTTGCCGGTCAGGACGGCATATTCGGCGTTGCTCTTAGCGGAGCAGGCCCGGCTGTTCTGCTGCTCATCGACTCTCCGGAGCATGCCGCAAATGCGCGTAAGCAAGTCATGGAGGCACTCACAAACCATGAGAAAGTAGATATCCTGGAGTGCCCACTGGACGTACAACGTCGGTAACTTAAACCCAGCATTACCATTACATTACCGAAGATTTCTTTACTAAATACTTACAAAGACATATCTTCGCACCGTGGGCAGTTCTGGGGGAGGGCTGCTCTAGCGCCTGTGATTCCGCAAGGGATCACAGGCGCTTTAAGTTTCCAGCAAGCGCTTACTCAGACGCCAGGAACCTTGTCGAAGATTTCGCGTCCCTGGCGGTCTCCAGGCTACGCTCCAGACATCGCCTCAGCCCCATCGAACGGCCTCTGCAAACAATTGATTGATAAGTTGGATGCCAGATTTTACGTAACATTTACGGGAGATTCTTGATCTCAATCAATGCCGTTCACGGGCATCAGCAACAGAATCGCTGAGCCACTAGACCCTTTCTCGCAGGAATAGCTTTCCCCTCCGAGAGGTTTAGCGGTCCCAATTTTGGCTCCAATATACTTGACACATCAAATCGTACAACTAGCTGGGTTGTTCCAGTAATTCATCCATTTTGGGCAGTTTTATGCGAACCTGTTACCC
>Ga0137415_10004313_pt1 | contig 14085 bp, 11 predicted proteins | sample CZODoug3_1_1_16f_FD_183082 | JGI IMG/M metagenome (GOLD analysis project Ga0137415, IMG submission 183082) | Vadose zone soil fungal communities from Angelo Coast Range Reserve, California, USA - CZODoug3_1_1_16fungal (Hybrid Assembly) | ecosystem: Environmental > Terrestrial > Soil > Vadose... | reverse complement strand
TGCACCATGCCGATCAACGTGCCGACCATGCCGAACGCCGGCGTGCAGTCGCCGATGGCGCGGTAGATTTTCCCGCCCTCGTCGAGATGCATCAGGAAATTGTCGCGGTCGCGCTCCATATTGTCGCGGATGAATTCGAGATCGTAGCCGTCGGCGAGGTAGCGGATTCCCTTGGCCAGGAACGGTTCGTCGGTCTCGACCTTTTCCAGGCCGACCGGTCCCTGCTTGCGCGCGATCTCGGCGATGCGGGCCAATTCGTCGACCAGATCGCGCGCCGACAGCCGGCTCATCGTAAACGCAAATTTCGCTCCGAGCGGAACGCCGTGCAGGATAGCGCTGAGCGGAAACCTGATCATGGTGGCGGCGATCGATCCGCCGACCACGATGATGACGGCATGCTCGCTGATGAACATATGAATATCGCCGCCCGTGAACATTATCGACGCGACGACGATAGTGCCGAACACGAGCCCGACGCCCGTCATGATATCCATGGGAGACTCCAACGCGTACGCGAACGACCGGCCATCCTGGACGGCGCGCGGCCCAAGGCGAACCGCGTGGAAAACCCTACGTTGCGGCCATTAAAGACGCGTTACCGAATTTGGTAGGGATACTAAGATGTAAACCGGCGGCAACGTGCGATCCCGTTGAGTTTGCTGGATTTCCCGTCCAATCCGGCGTTCCCGGCGATGGGGGGCTCCCCGTACAACACCGGACGTGGGATAGCTTGTCCGTGGTGGGCCCGATCCAGGCAGGGAAACAATGAGAGCCGTCGTCGTCGAGAAATATGACTCCATCGATAATATCCGGCTGCAGGACGTCCGGCTGCCGGATGTCGCCGGGGGCCACCTCCGTATCAGGATACAGGCCGCGAGCATCGGCTTTGTCGACGGCCTCAAGGTGCAGGGGCGATATCAGACCAAGGATCCGCTGCCCTTCACGCCCGGCTCCGAATTCGCCGGTGTCGTCGACGAAGCGGCAGATGATGTCAGCGGGTTCGCGCGTGGCACGCCGGTGATGGGCATGGCGCGCACTGGGGCGTTGGCCGAATACATTGTCGTGCCGGCTGCGTCCGTCGAGATCATGCCGGACGGCGTGACGCCGGAAGTCGGGGCATCGTTCCGCACCAATTACCTGACGGCGTTATATGCGCTGAGCGAACGCGGAACGCTGCGCGCCGGCGAAACTCTTCTGGTGCTCGGTGCCGCGGGTGGCACCGGGATCGCCGCAGTCCAGATCGGCAAACTGCTCGGCGCGCGCGTCATCGCCGCGGCCTCGACCGACGACAAGCGCAAATTCGCCGAAAGTTTCGGCGCCGACGCGACGATCGATTACACCCGCGCGGATTGGCGCGACGGGCTCAAGGAGCTGACCAACGGCCACGGCGCCGACGTGATCTTCGATCCCGTTGGCGGAGAGGTCGCGGTGCAGGCGTTCCGTTCGATCGCCTGGAACGGGCGTCATCTGGTGGTGGGTTTCGCCGCCGGCAGCATCCCTGCTTTGCCGTTCAATCTGCCGCTGCTCAAGGGCGGGGTGCTCACCGGCGTCGATGTCGCTCAAATCGCCCGCCGCGAACCGGAGGCGCAGGCGCGCGTGATGTCCCAGCTATTCACCTGGCTCAAGGACAAGAAACTGACGCCTGTGGTCGGCAAGGTCTTCGCTCTCGAGGATTTCCGCGACGCATTCCGGACCATGCAGACCCGTTCCGCATTGGGAAAGATGGTGGTCAGGATCGGCTAGCACAGGAGGCACCCCGGCGCCGCCGAGGCTTACAGCGAGCACGCGATCGGCAGCTTCATGAAGCGGTCGCCAGCGAATTCGCGGCTCGCCTGACCGAGGGGATTGCGGCAAGATCACCAAGCAAGAAGGCGGAAAAAACGCCCGCGAAAAATAGGAAATCAGGGGGAGGACCACGATGAATGTCACGCACGGACTAAGGCGCGCGCTGCAAGTCAATCCCAACGGGCTCGCCATCGTATTCGGCGAGCGGCGGCGGAATTGGCGCGAGATCGGCGAACGCGTGGCGCGTCTTGCGGCGGGAATTCGCACGCTCGGAGCCAAGGCCGGCGACCGCGTCGCGGTGCTGTCGCTCAACTCCGACCGCTATCTCGAACTCTATCTCGCGGCCGGGTGGTCCGGCACGGTGATCGTGCCGCTCAACATCCGCTGGAGCCCGCTCGAAAATGAAGATGCGATGCGCGATTGCCGCGCCAACATCCTGTTCGTCGACAAGGCATTTGCCCCCGTCGGCGCCGCGCTGGCAAAAGCCATTCCGGAGCTGAAGCTGGTCTATGCCGACGACGGCGAAACGCCGGTGGGAATGCAAGGTTACGAAGCGCTGATCGGTCGCAGCACACCGATGCCGGATGCGATGCGCGGCAGCGCTGATCTTGCCGGCATCTTCTACACTGGCGGCACCACCGGCCGATCGAAGGGCGTGATGCTCAGCCACGGCAATCTGATGGTCAACGCGATGAACGCGCTTGGCGAAGGCCTCTGGCCGGGCAGCGCGATCTATCTGCATGCCGCGCCGATGTTCCATCTCGCCAACGGTGCGGCGATGTATTCGGTGCTGCTGAGCGGCGGCTCCAATGTGATCATCCAGGGTTTTACCCCGGATGGCGTCGCGAGCGCGATGCAGAAGGAACGCGTCACCGACGTGCTGCTGGTTCCGACCATGATCCAGATGTTCGTCGATCATCCGGCGCTTGCTTCCTACGACCTGTCGTCGCTGAAGAACATCGCTTACGGCGCCTCGCCGATCAGCGAAGCCGTGCTCGGCCGGGCCATGACGGCGCTTCCGAACGTGCAATTCACCCAGGCCTACGGCATGACCGAATTGTCGCCGATCGCGACTCTGCTGCATTGGAAGGAACATATCGGCGACGGCCGCGCCAGGGGACGCCATCGCGCCGCCGGCCGGGCGACGCTCGGCTGCGAGGTTAGGATCGTCGATGGCGATGACAAGACCCTTCCCCACGGCACCGTCGGCGAGATCGCGGTGCGCGGCGACAACGTGATGATGGGCTATTGGGAACGGCCGGAAGAAACCGCGCGCGCCGTGATCGACGGTTGGATGCATACCGGCGACGGCGGCTACATGGACGATGACGGTTTCGTCTACGTGGTCGACCGGGTCAAGGACATGATCATTTCCGGCGGCGAGAACGTCTATTCGGCCGAAGTCGAAAACGCGCTGGCGCAGCATCCGGTGGTGGCGCAGTGCGCCGTGATCGGCATCCCCAGCGAACGCTGGGGCGAGCAGGTTCACGCCATCGTCGTCGCCAAGAACGGCGCCAGCGCTACGTCAGAAGAGCTGATCGAGTTCTGCAAGACGCTGATCGCGGGCTACAAATGCCCGCGCAGCGTCGACGTCACGAGCACGCCGCTGCCGCTGTCGGGCGCCGGCAAGATCTTGAAGCGCGAATTGCGCAAACCGTTCTGGGAAAACCGCGAACGGCGGGTGAGCTGAGCACCCGCGTGCTTTGCCTCACGCCGCCGGCAGGCCCACGAGTTCGAGGCTCAACGCCCGCAAACGTCTCCGCGCGGCGGCGTCATAGGCCTGCGGATTGGGCTTGGCCTCGTTCATGCCGTTGAAGAACAGTCCGCTCTTGCCGGCAACGTCGTCGCCGGTGACGAGATGCAGGATCGCGTCACCGCCCTGCCCGACGGTCGACATCGGCGTAATACCGCCGGCGCGAACCATCGTGGTATTCATATAAGTCGCCGGATGCAGCGAGTTCACGGTGACGCCGGATCCCTTGAGCTGTTCGGCGAGATCGACGGTGAACATGATCTGCGACAGCTTGCTCTGCGCATAGGCGCGGCTGCCGCTGTAGCCTTTGGTGATCATGACATCGTCGAAATCGATCGGGTGCTGGCCGAGGGAAGCGACATTGACGATGCGCGACGGCGCGCTCGCCTTCAACAGCGGCAGCAGCAAATGCGCGAGCAGGAATCCCGCGAGATAGTTCACGGCAAAGCGCAGCTCGTAACCGTCGCGGCTGGTCTGCCGGGCCGGGCCCTCGTTCTGCGAGCCGATGCCGGCATTGCTGACGAAGACGTCAAGCCGTTGGTGATCGGCGAGCACCGCATCGGCAAGTTTGCGCACCTGCGCGAGCGAGGACAGATCGGCCCGATAGAACGCCGGTTCACCGCCCCCCGCCCGCTTGATCTCCTCGGTGAGCGCCTTGGCCCGCGCCAAGTCGCGGCCGTGGAGCAGAACCTTGGCGCCGGCAACGGCCAATTTTGTCGCGACATAGCGGCCGACGCCATCGGTCGAGCCGGTGATCAATACGGTCTTGCCATCCATGTTCATGGCGACGTGTCTCCCGCACGCGCGTATTCCGCAAAAGTGGGTACCGGTTTCGCGAATAGAATACGCGCAAAAAGAATAATGTCAGTGAATCTCGGCCGAACGCTTCAGCGCCTCTTTCAGCTTTTCGAGCGAAAAATCCTTGTTGCGCGCGATCTCCAGGATCGGCGTCTCGCGGCGGCCGCAGAGTTCGGCGGCGTCAGGAATTTTCGCGGCGATGTCGACCGGGATCACGATCGCACCGTGCTGGTCGGCGTGGATGAGATCGTCGGAATGCACCGTCATGCCGGCGACGCGCACCTCGCCGCCAAAGCTTTCGGCGTGGACCCAGGCGTGCGACGGCCCGATCGAGCCGGCCAGCGCCTGGAAACCCGGCGCCCATTGCGGGATATCGCGGATCGAGCCGTCGGTGATCACGCCGAGGCAGCCGAGCGCCTTGTGCACGTTGCTCTGCACCTCGCCCCAGAACGCGCCGTAGCCGACATCGGCGCCGTCGATATCCTGGATCACGGTGATGCGCGGACCAAAACCGGTGCCGACATATTCGTAATAGGCAATGCGGCGCCTGGCCTGCTCGTCGGCCGGCAGGCCGGATTTCAGCACCGAGCGGATCGTCACGGTGCGGGCATAGCCGACCATCGGCGGCAGCCCGGGAAATGGGCAGACCAGCGGCCTCGTGGTGTAGCCGATCAAACGGCGCTCGGGTGCCACGATCTCCATCGCGTTGCAGATCGTCGGCGTGTCGTAGCGCGCCAGCGCCTCGAGGACGGAAGTGGGCAGCGGGGCGGAAGTGTGCTTGTTCACGGCGTTTCTCCGGATTTTTGCAGAGCGCTTTTATTGGGATCGTTGGTCAGCCTCCGCCTATACCCGAGATTGGGTGCGAACCCAACTCGGCGATCGCTCATGGCAGATATATCGGAGACGAAATCGCGAGGCGGCCGTTCAGTTCAGGCGCGTTGGCCGTTCTTCTTGATCGCTATCCGGGACGGCCGGCTCGAATGTCGCCGACGGCGGGCTGGACGGTGCGGCGGCCGCCGCTGTCGCAGCCGCCTGCGCGGCGGCAGCTCGCTTCTGGTCGCGATAGGATTTCCATCCCCATGGCAGGCTGATGAGATAGAGCACCGAACCCGCCGACAGAATATGCCAGGGATAGCCGATCAACAGCGCGATGAAGAACACCACGGAGACGAACACCGGCAGCACCATTTCCGGCGGCACCCGCATGCGCACCGTCTTGCCGGAGAACACCGGCAGGCGCGACACCATCAGGAACGCGATCAGCAAGGTGTAGAACGCGGTGAGCATTGCCGGCGGCATCGGTACGCCAAGGAATGCAAGGTAGATCGGCAGCAGTGCGAGGATCGCGCCGGCCGGCGCCGGAACGCCGGTGAAGTAGTTGGCCGCGAATGGCGGCTTGTTCGGGTCGTCGATCGAGGCATTGAAGCGCGCGAGCCGCAGGCCGCCGGAGATCGCAAACACCATGGCCGCGATCCAGCCGCCATTGTTCAGTTCATGCAACTGCCAGAAATAGAGCATCAGGCCTGGTGCGACGCCGAAATTGACGAAATCGGCAAGGCTGTCGAGTTCGGCGCCGAATTTCGACTGGCCCTTGATCATGCGCGCGACACGGCCGTCCAGAAAATCGAGTACGGCGGCGAACACGATGGCGGCGACCGCAAGCTCCATCCGTCCTTCCGTGGACAGGCGGATCGCGGTCAGGCCGGCGCAGATCGCCAGCAGCGTGATGAAATTGGGCACCAGCATCCGCACCGGGATCGGGCGAAACCGGCGGCGGCGATATTCCGGCGAGTTGGGATCGGATGGCAACATGCTCGCCGATATATAGCAGGCGCCACGCTCCGGCGCCATCGTGGCCGGGAACCAGCCGATCGAGCAGGCTCTATTTCTTTTATTTTGACGCGTTTTCTTGACGCGAACCGGTACCCACTTCGCTCGAAAACGCTATGTAAGGTTAATCGGCCCGGTAGGTCCGCCCCGGATCGGCGGCGCCGAAATCGGCCAAAATGGTCTCGCCGGCAATGGCGGTCTGACCCTCTGACACCAGCGCCTTGGTGCCCTCGGGCAGGAAGACGTCGAGCCGCGAGCCGAAGCGGATCAGGCCGAACCGCTCGCCGGCGCCGATCGACTGCCCCTCGCGCACGAACGAGACAATCCGCCGCGCCACCAGCCCGGCGATCTGGATCACGCCGATACGGCCGTTCGGGGTCGAGATCACCAGCGAGTTGCGCTCATTGTCTTCGCTGGCCTTGTCGAGCTCGGCGTTGATGAAGGTGCCGGGCCGGTAGGCGATGCGGTCGATCCGCCCCGCAACCGGACTGCGGTTCACGTGGCAATTGAACACGCTCATGAAGATCGAAATCCGCGGCAGCGGCTTGTCGCCGAGACCGAGTTCGGCCGGCGGCAACACCTGCGCGACCATCGAGACGCGGCCATCGGCCGGCGCCACCACGATGCCGTCGCGCAGCGGCGTCACGCGCACGGGATCGCGGAAAAACAACGCGCACCAGACCGTCAGCAGCGTGCCGATCCAGCCCAGCGGCGTCCAGATCCAGAACAGCACCAGGCTGGCCAGCGCGAAGCCGCCGATGAAGGGGTAGCCCTCGGGATGGATGGGCGGGATTTGCGCGCGAATGGAATTGGCGATCGACATCAAAGCTCGCTGTTATCTTTCCTACTCCCGTGGCGGGAGATAGCGCCGTACTTCGACTATTCCGCGGCCGTTGCCAAGGGCTTTTGAACCGGGTCTTGAAGCGGCTCCCGGACCGGATCGTCGACCGGCGGCGGCGCGCGGTTCGGCGCCTCGTTGTCGTCGTCGATCTGCGCGAGCTTCTCCCGCGCTTCCTCAGCCTCGCGCTGCCTGTTCCACATACTGGCATAAAGCCCGCTCGACGCCAAAAGCCGCGCGTGGGTTCCACGCTCGGCGATGCGGCCCTGATCGAGCACGATGATTTCGTCGGCACCGACGATGGTCGAGAGCCGATGCGCGATCACCAGCGAGGTGCGATTGCGCGAGACCCGCTCCAGCGCTTCCTGGATTTCATGCTCGGTGTGGCTGTCGAGCGCCGACGTGGCCTCATCCAGCACCAGGATCGGCGGCGCCTTGAGGATCGTGCGCGCGATCGCGACGCGCTGCTTCTCGCCGCCGGACAATTTCAACCCGCGTTCGCCGACCTGGGTTTCATACCCCTTCGGTGACATCCGGATGAAACTGTCGATCTGCGCCAGTCGCGCCGCCTCTTCCACGTCGGCATCGTTGGCGTCCCAGCGGCCGTAGCGGATGTTGTAGCGGATGGTGTCGTTGAACAGCACGGTATCCTGCGGCACCATGCCGATCGCCGATCGCAGCGAGGTCTGGGTGACGTTGCGGATATCCTGACCGTCGATCATGATCTTGCCGCCGGAGACGTCATAGAGGCGGAACAACAGCCGCGAGATCGTCGATTTGCCGGCGCCGGAGGGGCCGACGATCGCCACCGTCTTGCCGGCGGGCACCTCGAAACTGAGACCTTTCAGGATCTGACGGTCGGGCTCGTAGGCAAACCGCACGTCCTCGAAACGCACATTGCCCGACGAGACCGCCAGCGGCTGAGCTCCGGGAACGTCCTTGATCTCCGGATTGCGCGACAGCACGTTGAACATCTTCTCGATGTCGATGATCGCCTGCTTGATCTCGCGATAGACCATGCCCATGAAGTTCAGCGGCTGATAGAGCTGGATCATCATGGCATTGACCATGACGAAATCGCCGACCGTGTTGGTGCCACGGCGGACGCCGAGCGCGCACATCAGCATGGTCGCGGTCAGGCCCGCGGTGAAGATGATCGCCTGCCCGGTGTTGAGCAACGCCAGCGAGGTATAGGTCTTGACGCTGGCCTGCTCGTAGCGCGCCATCGAGCGGTCGTAGCGCGTGGCCTCGCGCTCTTCGGCGCCGAAATATTTCACCGTCTCGTAGTTCAACAGCGAATCGATCGCCTTGGTATTCGCTTCGGTGTCGGAATCGTTCATCTTGCGGCGGATCTCGATCCGCCACTCGGTCGCGAGATAGGTGTAGTACATGAACACCACGACCGTGATCAGGATCGCGACCACATAGCGCCAGTCGAACTGCCACAGCAGCACGGCCGTCAGCAGCGACACCTCGACGATGGTCGGGATCAGCTGCAGGATCACCATCCGCACGATGGTTTCGATGCCGGTGCGGCCGCGTTCGAGGACGCGCGTCAGCCCGCCGGTCTTGCGCTCCAGATGAAAGCGCAGCGACAGCTCGTGCATGTGGACGAAGGTGAGATAGGCCAGCCGGCGCACCGCATGCATCGCCACCCGCGCGAAGATGCCGTCGCGCCACTGCGTCAGCACCGCCATCAGCACCCGCACCGCGCCGTAACTGATCGTCATCAGCAACGGCGAGGCGACCAGCCAGAACGTCCAGTTCGACGGCTGCACCGGCGCGCTGCCGGTGCCGCTGAGCGCATCGATCGCCCATTTGAAGGTGAACGGCACCGACAGCGTCGCGAGCTTCGCGATCAACAGCAGCACCATCGACCACAGCACGCGCATCTTCAGATCAGCGCGGTCACCCGGCCAGATATAGGGCCACAGATGCACCAGCGTCCCGATCAGGGTCGCCTTTTCGGCCGAAGAACTCGCGGCGGGCTCGGCCTCGTCGACTTGCGGGAGCGAATCGGGATGGGCCATCAGCCGGCCGCCCAAGGCAGGACGGCGCGGCGGCCCGCCGTCGCCTGATTTCCATGGTTTCGCATTCTGCCCGTCATATAGAGCGTTTGAACGCCGCGTACAGCCTTATGGGGTAATTCTTTCGCGATTCGCTGATATTTACGGGCGATTTTCGCTGTTGCCGCTTATATCCCGGGCTTGACGTTTTTTTCGTTGCAGTGCCACATAAGCCCATGAACCAAATCAAACCTATGAATCAGATCAAAACCGTCTGTGTCTATTGCGGCTCCGGCCCCGGCACCAATCCCCGCTTTGTCGAAACCGCCGTCGCCCTTGGCAAGGCTTTCGCCGAGAACAACATCCGCCTGGTCTATGGCGGCGGTTCGCTGGGCCTGATGGGCGCGGTCGCCAAATCCACGCTGGATCATGGCGGTTCCGTTACCGGAATCATTCCGGAATTCTTGCGGGCGCGCGAGAACGCGCTGACCCGCGTCCAGGAAATGATCGTCACCCCCGACATGCATGAGCGCAAGCGGCTGATGTTCGAACGCTCCGACGCGTTCGTGGCGCTGCCCGGCGGCATCGGCACGCTGGAGGAACTGGTCGAGCAACTGACCTGGCAGCAACTCGGCCGGCACTCGAAGCCGGTGCTGCTCGCCAACATCGACAATTTCTGGGAGCCGCTGCTCTCGCTGCTCGCCCATATGCGCGCGACCGAATTCATCCGCCCGACGCTGCCGCTGGAGATTCTCAAGGCCGACCGAGTCGACGACATCCTGCCGCGTCTACGCGCCGCCGCCGCTCGTGCCGCCGAGGGGACCAAGGAGCTGGCGCCGGATGTGGCGCGACGGCTGTAGGGTTTAGTCGGCCAGGCGTTCGGTCGGCTACGGCCCATCAAGGTAGAAAAAGCCCTGAGTGCTTAGCTCGTTGGACTGTTCTATCCGCAAGATGATCCTGCAGTTAAGCGAGCCGTGAAAGCCGAACGGCCGAAGATTTTTTTCTGCAACGACCAGTCGGCGCGTCCCCCTCTTGCGCTCATTGTTATTCGACCTTGGATCCGTTTCGCCAGCCTCGAACCCACTATCGAGGAGTAACTCTCGGGCCGCATCCAGCGAGCAACCGGCGAAATATTGCTGAAGAACAGCGGACTGTATTTCCGTCCTTTCCCTGACCGTTTCCGAGAGCCGCTTCACGCTTGCTGCGAAACCAGAAACAGCGGAAGCGCTATTGCAATCCTTGGCGCCGTCTCCCTCGGGCCTAGTCGTCTCGTTCGAATATGTGGGCCCCGCTTGGTTCGCGAGGATCGTCAACAGCCACAGAGCGAGATACCTTCGCGATCGCCGATGACAATAGGGGGACGGGCGCATGCCTCACCTCTCCGGAAACGTCACCGCCTCGATGCGGTTGCCATCGGGATCGGTGACGAAGGCCGCGTAGTATTTCACCCGATCATGCGGACGCAAGCCCGGTGCGCCGTCGGAACGGCCGCCGGCCGAAAGCGCCGCGGCATGGAAGGCGTCGACATCGGCGCTCGATTTGGCGCGAAGGCAGATGTGGGTGCCGCTTTCCGGCTCGACCGGTTTCATGCCGGCGCGAAGGTTGATCCAGAATTCGGGATAGGCCTTGCCGAAACCAACCGTCGCTGGGCGGGTCACCAGGCGTGACAGCCCGAGCGGTAGCAGTATGGCTTCATAGAAGCGCGCGGCGCGATCGAGGTCGCTGACGCCGACGGAGATGTGGTCGATCATGGAAGTGCCCCCGCTCTATCCCCGTCATTGCGAGGAGCGAAGCGACGAAGCAATCCATACTTTCTTTGCGGCACTATGGATTGCTTCGCTTCGCTCGCAATGACGGTTGGTACGAACACCTGGTCATCGCCTCACGCCGGCGCGCCTGACTTCACCAGTTTGTAGATCACCGAATCCATCAGCGCCTGGAACGAGGCGTCGATGATATTGGGCGAGACGCCGATCGTGGTCCAGCTTTCGCCGGTCTCGTCCTCGCTCTCGATCAAGACCCGCGTCACCGCTTCGGTGCCGCCATTGAGGATACGGACGCGGTAATCGATCAGCTTCAGGCCCTCAATATATTTCTGGTACTTGCCGAGGTCCTTGCGCAGCGCGACGTCGAGCGCGTTGACCGGGCCGTTGCCCTCGGCCGCCGAGATCAAATGTTCGCCGGCGACATCGACCTTCACTACCGCGAGCGCCACCGTGACGCGCTGGCCGTTGGCGTTGTAGCGCTGCTCGACATTGACGTCGAACTGCTCGACCCGGAAATATTCCGGCACTTTTCCGAGCGTGCGCCGCGCCAGCAGATCGAACGAGGCGTTGGCGGACTCATAGGCGTATCCGGCGGCTTCGCGCTCTTTCAACTCGTCCACAAGACGCGCCAGCTTCGGATCGCTCTTGTCGTAGGCGATCCCGGCGCGATCGAGTTCGGCGATCACGTTGGAGCGGCCGGCTTGGTCCGACACCAGCACCTTGCGAAGATTGCCGACGGATTCGGGAAACACATGTTCGTAGCTGTGCGGGTCCTTCATCATCGCCGAGGCATGAATGCCGGCCTTGGTGACGAAGGCGCTTTCGCCGACATACGCCGCGTGGCGATTGGGCGCCCGGTTGAGCATGTCGTCGAGCGTCCGCGACACCGTCATCAGGGTTGCCATCTTCTCCGGCGTCACGCCGATCTCGAACGCGTCGGAAAATTCGCTCTTCAGCCGCAACGTCGGGATCAGCGAACACAGGTTGGCGTTGCCGCAGCGTTCGCCAAGCCCGTTCAGCGTGCCCTGGATCTGCCGCGCGCCGGCGCGCACCGCGGCGAGCGAATTGGCGACCGCCTGCTCGGTGTCGTTATGGGCGTGGATGCCGACATGGCCGCCGGGGATATGCTGCACCACTACAGTGACGATGGTTTCGACCTCGTGCGGCATGGTGCCGCCATTGGTGTCGCACAGCACCACCCAGCGCGCGCCGGACTCATAGGCGGCCTTGGCGCAGGCCAGCGCGAACTCGCGGTTTTCCTTGTAGCCATCGAAGAAATGCTCGCAATCGACCATCACCTCGCGGCCCAGCGCCTTCGCTGCGCTGACGCTGTCGCGGATCGAGGCGAGATTCTCCTCATTGGTGGTTTCGAGCGCGACCCGCACCTGATAGGCCGATGCTTTCGCGACAAAGCAGATCGCGTCGGCCTTGGCTTCCAGGATACCGGCCAACCCGGGATCGTTGGAAGTCGAGCGGCCCGGCCGCCGCGTCATGCCGAACGCGGTAAACTTCGCATGATCGAGCTTCGGCTTCATGGCGAAGAATTCGGTGTCGGTCGGATTGGCGCCGGGATAGCCGCCCTCGACATAGTCGATGCCGAGTTCATCGAGCATCTGCGCGATGATCCGCTTGTCATGCAGCGTGAAATCGACGCCGTTGGTCTGCGCGCCGTCGCGCAGTGTGGTGTCGAAGAGGTAGAGGCGCTCGCGGCTCATTGTGGGCCTCCCGGCGCTGCGGAATCCAGCGCCTTCTGCATCGTGGTGTTGGCGAGCCATTCGCCGTTGACGGTCACGGTATTGCGCTGCTTCGCGATGTAGCCGCGCTTCGTGAAGAAATCGACCGCGGTATCGCTGGCATCGACGGTGAGGCTCTTTGCGCCGCGGCCGCCGGCCAGCTTTTCCAGCGCGTCGCACAACATCGCGCCGACGCCCTGCCCCGCGACACTCGGATGCACATACAGCAGGTCGATGTGATCGGCGCCCCTGAGCGAAGCAAAACCCACCGGCGAATTCTGCAGCGTCGCGATCAGCGTCAGCTGCCCGGCGAGCTTGTTGCCGAAGGCCTCTTCATCCTCTGATGTCGCGGCCCAGGCTTGCTGCTGCGCCTCGCCGTAGTCGTCGCCGGTCAGCTCCATGATCGACGCAGCAAAGATCGCGGCCAGCATCGGCGTGTCCTCGGTGAGGAACGGCCGCAGCGCGTATTGTGGTAACGCCTGTCCCATCGCGTCAAAACACTCCGAACAGTTTTGGGGCGAGCCCGATCATCGCGCGATCTCCCAAGTGGTGATGGGGTCACCGTTGGCATCTTTGCCATCTTTGAGCACGATGCGCATCTTCGTAAGCTGATCGCGGATGCGGTCGGATTCTTTGAAATCTTTCCGAGCACGAGCCGCGTTGCGTTCAGCGACCAAAGGCTCAACTTCTTTCTTCAATTGCACCTCGAGATCGACCATTTCCGCGCTAGTTCTATTTCCGACGAACATAACGCCCGCGTCATTTAACTGAACGATAAGACCGCCTGCCGACAACGATTTTGCTATTGCATCACTCGTTTGAAAAAAACCATTTGCAGTAGCTGCTCTAAAGCGAACAATGTCGAGCCTCCGTTCTTCGTCGATTTGCGGCCCACTCTCAAATAAATTTGCGTCAAAGCCCGGGTGGAAAAATCCGGGTTTGCTTAGGTTTCGAAATCCAAACCATTGCAGGCTTGCGACAAATGTCTCAATCGAAGTTTTGCCTTCCTTGACCGATCGATACATTTCACGCGTACGCGTTAGTGCCATCGGCGTATTTAAATCGTCTTCTAAAGAATCGATCAGCTTCTTATCCAATGGGGCTTCGACCGCCGTCAAATCCTCCGTCGGATCAAAGAACTCCAAAACCAACTCAGACCAATCGAGCAACTCTTTTCTTGCCTTTTCTAGGCCGCTGCGCGTCCAATCGATCGGCTGACGATAATGAGTCATTAGCATCATCAGACGCAATACATCCCCGGGATATTCCTGCAGCAGCTCATTAATCGTCACAAAGTTACCCTCGGACTTCGACATCTTCTTGCCTTCGACTTCCAGGAAGCCGTTGTGCATCCAGATGTTCGCCATCGCAGGCGTTCCGTGCACGCAGCGCGATTGCGCAATCTCGTTCTCGTGGTGAGGAAAAATCAGATCAAGGCCGCCGCCGTGAATATCGAAGACGTCGCCAAGATAAGCCGCGCTCATGGCCGTGCACTCGATGTGCCAGCCGGGACGTCCCCTCCCCCATGGGCTTTGCCATCCCGGCTCATCGCCGGACGATTGCTTCCACAACACGA
>Ga0137415_10004310_pt1 | contig 14088 bp, 23 predicted proteins | sample CZODoug3_1_1_16f_FD_183082 | JGI IMG/M metagenome (GOLD analysis project Ga0137415, IMG submission 183082) | Vadose zone soil fungal communities from Angelo Coast Range Reserve, California, USA - CZODoug3_1_1_16fungal (Hybrid Assembly) | ecosystem: Environmental > Terrestrial > Soil > Vadose... | reverse complement strand
GATTCGAGTACAACCTGGGTAAGAGCTCCCTGGGTGATCCTACATGCATTGCAGAACTTCAACCGGTAACTCACCATCAATTTCGACCGGGAGGCGGGATGTCATACATCTGCATCAATGCGGATTCGAGAAGAGCTACCCGGGTGATCCGACATGCATTGCAGAACTTCAACCGGTAACTCACCATCAATTTCGACCGGGATGCGTGATATCATACGTCTGCATCAATGCGGATTCGAGTGCAACCTGGGTAAGATCTACCCGGGTGATCCGACATGCATTGCAGAACTTTAACCGGTAACTCACCATCAATTTCGACCGGGATGCGTGATATCATACATCTGCGCCAATGCGAGTCAAGGTAAAACTGCGTTGACAATTAGGATCAAAATCATATCAAAATGACTGTCCCCAGTCGATGTTCCTGCTCCTTCTTAACGCTTTGGCATCAGAATTCTCTCAGATATGCAAGGCAGTCGCCATTGGTTTTGGTGTCATGGGATTCATTAACTATTTTGTGAAGCTCATTCTAATTTGCTGCATACATCATCGCATCAAAATGACAACTCCCACTGCCAGAACCGGGATATCACACAGGTGGGACGTTATAAGTTGAATATTGACGGGTGATCATGTTTGAGAAGCCCATCTAGTGCCCAGTTTATTGGACAATTCCTGCAGCGAGACAAAAGGACACTCGGACGCTTGTTGTTTCCCAATTGCGGAGAAAATTCACGTTCGACCAGGGTAAGGGCTACGCGCTGTATCAGGCGATTGGGGTGTATTCACGAGGCAGCATTATCTGAGATGAATATGTTCGCTGCGTGATATCATACTTCTGCTTCAACGCGAATTCAACTTCGACCGGGGTGAAGTCTACCCGGTTAATCCGACATGCAGAACTTCAACCGGGAACTCACAATCATTGTCGACCGGGTCACTTTGTTATTTGTAACGTCCCGCAGGCGAATCGCCGGGACTGATAATGCGCTTCCAGGACGGACATGACATACCGGAGTATGATATACATATTGAATGTACATAAATACGCAGTCATATATCCAATGCGGAGAGCAGTAGTATTACAACGGTGACCCTAACTATAGGAACCAACTGTCATCCACCCTGCAGAAGGGACCCGCAGTCGCTCATGCACTTTATGTTTCATATAATGTGCGATGCAAACGCGGTTCCCATTCACTTTTGGAACAGAATGCTGAATGACCTTGCCACAAAGAGCAACTAGGGATCCGGGTGGGTAGTCAAGAGTCAGACCAAGGCCAGGAAATTCCAATACACCGTTGGTGTAGTCCCCGAAAGTCGCTAACAAATCATACCACTCCGGTCTAGCAGAGTTATCGCGGTGAAAAGGGGTATGACGGTTGCTTATGAGTGAATAGCCCGAAAAGGGCGAGGACCAATGGCCCAATACTTCAAGGACATCTGTACCCTCTTTCACCAGCTCCGGATGATCAGCAAGGCGTGACAACGCTTGCATTGCTGCATGGTACATCTCCGGATGAACAATACTAAGCAGGGCCCCAATCAAAGCGGACGACTCGATCATGTCAGCCATCCACTCTGAAACGCAAGGGACGATGTTAGCTGGTTTCAGAGGGGCCGATATTTCCAAAAGATGATTTGGAGACTACCTGTTGTGAGACAATTGCAATCGCTCCGGTTATTGGGTTACTCACATCATGAGCCTGCTGAAACCATGCCGGTGACAGATTGATGTTGCCCGGTAGTGGCTCACATTCCCCTGGATCCTTAAAGTTCTTTGGATGAATCCTCCAAGAAGCTTTTGGACCTCCTATAGTTCCTTGAAATGCAGGCTGAACTCGCAAAAGCGCCTTCCAAACGTCCTCCCACAATTGAAGCATGAATAAGGAAATGTTGTGGCTAAGGTTACGAACCTACCTGCCGGTTGAACTGTAGAACCGCGGGGAGATTCCAACAAATTATCTTGCCACTGGGGTCGTGAATAATACCGGGTTCGGTTAGAAAGTGGGCAGTATTCTGTTTGTACGGAGGATAACGTTCCCGGACCCTGGCTTCGAAGTCGTCATTGGAACCCGTCGGTCGGGCACCAATGAAGGTTGCATATTCTACAACATCCCATGATAGCTGAACTGCAAGGTGAGAGTTTAGGAAAGGCATCAAAATGTCAGGGACATGAAATCACCTTTATTGTCGTACGCAAGGGATGCTTGACTCACCAGAATCTCGCATTCTACAATCAAGATTAACGGGATTGCAACCGGGGGGGAGGGGCCCGGTCCACTGGCCCCCTCTCGATACCACCGGAATCTCTCCTGCATATATGTTGCAAGCATTTCAGTTAGACATATGGATCCCAGATAAGACTGCATTTGATGTTTTGAATATGAGAATGAAAGCGGAAAGCAGTATGTAAATTTTCCTAATATAGCCTCTGCTCCATCAAAGTCTGTAAATGCACCGCTACTTTCTTTGCATTGCTCATCTCCTCCATAACCGGTTCCGATACCTTGCGTACGATACGCCGAGCCTTTTCGACATCGTAGAGGACATTCTGTACGTCCGATTCCAGGTAGATGTCGTCTTTCTGTTCTTCAACAGGGTATGAAGGCACAATCTACCAAACAATAGGCGACAGCGACATAGTAATTGTATTGAGACATACCATGCGGTGTTGTTTAAACGATTCCATAATCGCGGTATACCCAACCCGGTCCTTGTCCTTAGCAGATAAATCCCATGGATAACCGTCCAGGCAAGAGGTAGGATCTGCAAGATTGACAGACAGGTCTACCTGCAGTAACTGACCCAAACGAGCCCTGCTTTCTATCCCTTCCGATTGCACAATTCGTACGACATCACAGTAAAAGTCGGGTATCGTGATCGACCAGTCTTGCAACATGAAGCGACCAAGGAATGCGACGTCTGCAGACTGCATCATAGTTACTAAAATGTAAATGACAACTGGCCAGTTTGACTTACTATTTGGGCCTCTAGGATATCAAGCGTGATGGTGATATCCGGCAGGATAAGACGGGCTAAGACATATCTTGCCCGTGATACTAAGAAATTGATGAATAGCTGCGCATCCAGGATTGATTCAAAGGGCATAGTGTCCCAAGCTTCACGATAGAATGGCGGTAGTAAATTCCAACGAACATGTTCCATTGTAAGAACAGAAATTCTAAATATAGCTATCTGGTGGGCCATTTGGAGCTGTTGTACGGGGAACCGGGGGTAATGTACCGCCCCTCATAAGAATAGACTCGACCGCGGTATCTCCACCCATATCCTGCCACCCGGTACGAAGGAAATTCCCCAATCTAAGATGAGAAAAGTGAATGACCAAGTTCATATATTCTGCATCGAGCAACAACCGCTCGTGAGTTGATCGGGCAGGCAATAAAGAGGGTGGGGAATCACAGATCTAGACGACATGAACAACAGGTTAAAATGTCAACAGTAAATGGGACTTACTTGGCTTTCGAACAAGGCGATACCCGTTGGCAGGGTGCCGGTGGGATCCCAGTCAGCTGACCACCATGCATCCCAGCACCGGGCCACGGCTTGAGACGGGTCAGAGGGAAGCGTATATGCGTTGAGCTTCAAGATATTGTTAAGTATATCATCTTCAAATTCATTGCATCGACCGGAGCACTGCTGTGACAAGCTCTTGTAAAAGGGCGGGATGTAGAGGTACCAGCCAGAGCATTGCCCAGCACCAAGGCAAATGGAAGCTGATTCCTGTGACGATAAATGACATAACATGAATAGGATAACAACAGTTATGCGCACCATTTCCTCGAGAAGGTGGGTGTACCATCTCTGTTTATATGCGTCATCCAACCGCCCATCCCGGACACGATCTTGAAGCTCTATAACTGCTGCGCGAGCCCGGGACACAAGAAAATTGAAAAATCTCTGTAAGGCTACTGGGTCCATTGTCGATGAAACAGAAAGGGAAAGGCTTTGGCACGTGCCACGTCGGGATGAACCAGAAGCCGGATAACCGGAGGGTCGGAGAGAATAGTCAGGCTGCAGTTCAAACCGGGCGGATTATAAGCTTGCCGATACATCTTGACAGGAACCTCCCATAGAACCGGCAAATACACCGGGAAGGTATCTTGTAAGCAGGGACGGCCATATCAAACAACGTATCCGGTAATTAAAATGAGAGATCATCATGACAGGAACCTCTCGTCGAACCGGCAAGTACAACCGGAAGGAATTGTGGAAGCAGGGACAGCAATATCATACAATGTATCCGGTAATTAAAATGAGAGAGTAGAACATTCATCTAAAGGAGGGGGGAACTTTTGCCTAGTGGCACTAAAAACTTCCATCGACCTAGTCGCGAAGCGTGTCCACATGCTTTCCATCCGCAAAGCATATGCCAGGTGACCGGCGGTATCGATGGCTGACTTTCGCTTTGACCATCGTTCGGCCTGATGATGAAAATATCGCACTGTCCATTCCATTTCATGCGAAACCAGAATTACTTCCTCCCGAGTTCTTTTGTATGTCTCCCGAGCGCGTAGCCAATTAACTCGATAGACTGAGATGGTCAGTACTTCGTCACATGGGAGAGGGATCGCATCACTCACATTCTCGCATAAGGGAGTCGTCAATGGAGTCTCCTTGCACGTCCATGTACCAAAACCAAGCCAAATGTTTATGCTTCATCCCCGGTGTCCTATGGTCGATGAAAGTGGTAGTTGTCTTCAGGTGTTCCGGTTTCAATTCCTGAAACCGTTCCAACACATCACGCCCCGCGCTTAATTGAGTTAGAGAAGTCCTTGATTGACGATACAACTGGGCATGATAGCGAAGGGATGTATCCGTTGAATGGATTTTCGTATAGGCACGTGTTTTGTGAGTCTTGTTAACGGCACGGCGTACCTGGGTACGGAATACAAATGCCTTTCGGGCGATGGCCAAACGGACCCCTTGAAGGGCATCATTGGCCTGCCCCACCCTTAACTCCCGCTCTGCATCAATAGCAGCCACTAAATGCCTAGTTGTACAAGTCTTCATCCCCAGTGTTGATGGCAACGAAAGCTTAAAATGCTCCGGCTTTTCACATAATGGGACCGCATCCACGGCCCTCCCGTCCTCCTGAATTGAGGGAGCTAGGCATATTTCGCCCTCAGGATTATCGAGGAAGAGATGGGTATCGGCATAAGAGAAAGATTCATCATCTTCTTCCTCCTCGGTGAGCTGCAGCCATTGCCTAGCACGATGTTGGTGGGCCGTTATGCGGGACAAGAGCTTTCCCCGGCGTTGTGCTATTTCAAGCTTTTCTTGTACTGTTTGATGCCGACCTACTTGTCGAACATACTGTTGAAGACCAAGTCTCATAACAATGTGGTGAATAAGGTGAAATGCAAATCAATTCAGAACTCACTGCGTTTCCTGAATTTTGAACCCATCCACTATAAATTCAGCCAAGCCAACTCGACCGGTGGCGGCTTCTTTTTCTGTTAGCTTCAACTGTAGCTGGGATCTCGTGGGTGCTGATTGTTATGTTAGTGGAAAGTAATGGAAATGTCCCAGAAACACACACCTGGGTATTCCTTTATTGCGAAGTAGTCCATTGCTTTTACATTCTGCGACCGCTTACTCTGCGCGTCATCTGCTTTCTTCTCCCACAACTGAAGCAAATTCTTGTCAGCGGTGCTAGTTAAGCTTTCAAATGCCTCCTCAGTGTCACTGAAAAGGTCTAAGGCCCGTTTCCATTTCCTCACAAGAGTCGCGGCTGAGAAAGAATTGATCATTTGGCCTTTCGGGTGAGGAGCAACTTCCATACCAATGCCTATTATTTTCTTCCAATTCGAGTGATTCATATGGTCGTCAAGGATTTCTCCTCTGTGGGCCAGGGTGGCACCACGGGTACTCCGGGAACTTTCATTGAGCACTGACCATAATGTTTCAAGAATTTCACCGTCAATTATGCCGGCACCTTCAATATAGGTTAATCCATAACTTGTTAGACATCCCTTTACATGTCCTTTCACATGCAAGTCACCGATTCCCCTAAAAATCTCAAGGGACGACGACACCTCTAGAAAATCGGAGTGGTTGACCCGTGACATGAAGTTCTTCCACCATCGACACATGATATCATATATGAGGAGGGCTCGGAGTATACCCTTCATGTTTGGCGCATTAAGAGCCTGGCACACCGCGTAATCAATGTTCTTTTGCCTGGCAATAGGGCAATCGCATTGGAGTGATATTTCTAAAACTGCAAGGAAATCATACTTACTGTTCTCCCTTCTGGAAATCAACTGTAGACGATGCGGCAAAGATTCCATTCCGCCCGCAAGCCAGAGAACCAATGCCGGTTGCATCGGTACCTCCTCGCGTGGGTCTATCATTATCGGCATGGAAGTTGTTGCATGGCTCATTGTCTGAGGGCTGGGTGACGACAACAACGTTGACATAATATTGTCAGCATAACATACTTATAGGCTCACCTCTACCCAGCCTTTAGCAGCATGTAAATGCCTCAAATAGGGCGCACGACGGGTCATATAGCCGGTTCCATCTGAAAGGAACACGTCGTTCTCCGGATTTCTTTGTCGCAAATGGACCGCAGTAAAGTTGCCATCAATTACAAACACCCGGGTATACAGCCATCTAGAATCAATTAATGATTAACAAGAAACGAACAGCAAACATTACTGTTTCGTATCATCCGCCCAGTTCTCCGGCAAATTAATCTCCGGTTGAGGACAGCAGGGGCATGCGAGAGTGAGCTCCCCGGGACCGGGTGCTCTTTGCTCATGGGCAAAACCGTGCCACATCATGCTCTTCAGCCACCGCCACTCACGTTCTAGTCTCATTAGTTCCTGATACCGGTTCTGCAGGAATGTCAGATGAAAGGGAAGTGACAAGGAAGCAGAATTACCGGTGCAGTCTGGGGAAAGCTGCTATTCGTTAACCGGCGTAGCTTTTCGTTGTAATGATAGGCCGAGGTATTGCATTCTTGGCTGTCAGCCAGATAATCGTCCAGACATTGAAATGTGAAGACTGTCCGGATCATCTTGTCTGAAGCAGGATACAAACCCAAATCTAAGGCCTGCATTTCCTTTCCTGCGGCATTCCGGCATTCGCACCAAATAGCCGGTAAGAGATGCATTCCGGTACGATCAACCACAATAAGAAACGGGTTGCCTGCTGAATCACTCCTTTTTGTCCATTCCGGATCGTACATGTTGCCGGAGAGGTGGGGGACGTCATCTTGATCGTCGGAAAGTTCATCGGCGTAACAACCTAACATCAGTGGATAATTATTGGGGAGCTACGGCTAATGTCATTGGTTCCGACCTTCATCGTTGCATTGTTCGCCGGATCGTCTATTTTCGTTCCATTCATCGCCGGAACCCGCTCGATGCGATCCGGATGGATTGGACCGGGCAGGACACGGTGATCCACCATGGCCAAAATGCAATGCAACTCCAGCCTGGTACAACGATGCTGCCTCGAAAAAGGCTCCATTCCAATGTTGAACTCGATGAAAAACATGTCGGGAATGATGGTCTCTGCAGCAACGCGTACAAAGGACTGGATGTCCTATGCAATCCAAGCATCTCCAAGTACCGCAACCTTGGCAGAAGGTACATGTCTGAGATCCTGAATCTCCTTGATTTCTCATAATTCTTTGAAGGTATTGCGTTGACTTGGATGCATGCCATTCCCGGAGATAATCATTTTGCGTCTACATAGTCATGGGATGTGAACTTCATGGGAGACAATGAACATACTTTTTTTTTGGGAATCTTCAAAGGCTCTAACTCTATCTCATGATACCCAGTCATGGGATCTGGCTCTCCGAGAACCATTGTCTCATCATTTGCCGCAGATCGTTGTGGCCTCTTCCTAGGACTTACGCTACGAGACGGCTCTCGCAGAATCCGTCGCTCCTTTGGTCCTCGCGCTGTGTACCTTGTCTCTGATTCCACCAATACAGCTGCATTACGAAGGTCTGCGAGATTAGGTTTGTATGTATGGGACGGCATTAGGACTCTTTCATGCAAGAGCAAGTAGGTGGTCTATACAACTCCAGTGATCTGCCCTGCAATCAAACCTGTAAACCACGTGGGACGGAGGAATGCCCAGAACGTTCAGTATACGTATTCTTGGGAGGGTGGAACCATGAGGCCAGTCGCATGATCAATACTGCCCCACGTTCATAGAAATACCACGATGACAGAATAAATTACCCCTTGATTGCCTCGTTGCATTCTTCAGATAACACAACCTCCAGAGACATGTCCTCTGCTGGGAGTGACTATGGGTTACAGGAGGAGCCCGAAGATCTTGAGGAGGTACCTCTGAATCCCATGGTAGAATCTCAATTAGAAAGGTTCAAGCTTACCGGAGAGGATGTGAAGGTGCTCATTCGATATCGAGAACGTTGGAAGGCTAAGAAGGGGAAGGACAGAACGCTGCTTGCTGTCGCAGCATATGAAGAGATTCTAGCCCGCCATTCGGAATTTGGGAAGGGTACCTCAAAGGGCGGGAAAGAGCAACGGAAATTGATACGGGAGGTAAGTACTTGGTGTAGCATTTCCGGCTGACAATTATTGAGGGTTGCCTAGGGCATTCAATGGTGGCTACATACATACGGAAGGAAGAAGAAATCCATCGAACGGTTTCACTATGTGAAGAGGTGGACCTACCGGATGGTCATCGCTCAGCAGTACGCTCACCTTCATCAAGATATTATGAGCGCCCTCTCGTCCGGCGCATCCAATGGGTCAAAAGAATATATGAAGGTGTATCAGAAGGCCTTGACGAAGCTGATCAAGAAGATGGCAGAAAAGGATGTGGAGACTGCGAAGGAAATGGCGAAAAGGTGGAACATGTTAGGTCCCCCTCGAGATATTCAAGTCCGGTAAGATAAATCGATCAACCGGAACCGGGAACTGACCGCGCTCATGTAACAGCACTGCTCATAAGCATGGTAACAAGTATGTGAAGGACTTTTGCCGGCAGATGAAGGTATCATGCGGGATGGATTGCCTCGTCCTTTCATTTTTCAAGGACAACGACAATAACGTTATAGTACAATAGTATGTTTCTGGAGAACTAATTGATGCCGTTGACTGCTAATGGCTAGGCCAGCCGGGAATACATGGAGGAGCTTGGGGGGAAATCGTTATTCAAATCAGTACCGGATTGGCATGAACGTCCCATTTTAGGTTCAATGCTGGAGCATGGAAAGGATGTGCATGCTACAGGTGAGCAGCTGTACTTCTTACCTGCATGGTTGTACCTCACAAAAATGCGGCACAAGTGACCGGCATTAACATTCATTCAAGAAAGCAAATATCGAACAGAAAGCCCCTGAGAACGTTTTCGACGGATGACCATGGTTATCCAATACTTCCCGAACCACGACAAGAAGACGACACACTTCAATCGCAGAAAGAGCTCATCCGTTCATTCATGACCGCCACCTATAGTAAGCAATGATTTATCCATAACATTCAATTATTGATCCTGCTTCCAGGACAGGACATCAATAACGTAAAAGCTGTAGTGCCATGGAAGGAATTGCTGAGCAGAAGCGAGGAGTATGTTGGGGCGAAGTATCTTCCTGCAGATTTTACTCTGATGGACCCCAGTCACATTCGTGCTGAAGATGTAATTCGTCTCCTGGACCACTGGTATGCCCGGCAAGCCAAAATGAAACCCTTGCTCTGGTTTCATCAGGTTGTCCCTCCCGGGCAGGCTGTCAGTTCAGGTCCGTTCCATCATAATCCCAGAATTGCCAAGAATACCAGTTCAGAAGATGATACTGATGATAGCCCCCAAAGGGCATTCTCCTTCAATGCCTCAGCCGGGCCAGCCTGGACGTCCAACGGTATCAAAAAAAGCTGCAGGGCCTGGACGGTCATCGCACAACCGGCAGGATAACGACGGATCAACCCTGCCCGATCTTCAATGGACGGCCCAGAGCCAGCCGGTAACATGTCTACCTACGCCCCCGATTGTGCAATCCAAGAAACAGGATACCAAATTATCAACCTACCCCTCCGTAAGCAAATTTGAAACAGGTTAACCGTTAATTCAATTGGTTCTAGCCATCGATCGGGAAATCAAAAGGCCGGCAGGGTCATTCTGTCCGACAACAGGGAACCGGGAGCAAAGTTCTCCGGCATCGGGGAACCGGGAGCAAAGCTCTTATTCCGGACGACGATGACAGAGAGGTCAATTGGATATTTTAATAACCATGAAGTATGATCAATGACATTCCACCTAGTTCACACCAGAGGAACAGGCAATACTTAACCAAATTCACAATTCCAGTACTGAGATCACTGGTAAGCAGGAGGATAACGGTATGGCCAGTCGCTAACGTCCGTCCAGATGATGATTATCCTTCACCGGCCCGGTCACCTGCGATCTTTCACCCGGAATTGCAGGCCATAATTGATCAGGTCACAACAGACCGGCAGACTGCAGACCAACTGGAACAACCAATAGACCCGGGTGAGGAACTACGTTAACTATGCATCATTTTCAATGCTCAGTCATCAGCAATTGAAGCTGTGAGCCTGAAACCTTTGAAACCGGGAATTCAGCAGAGAATCAGACAGGATCAGAAAGACAGCCTGCCATCTGATACAGAATGTAAGGAATGATCCCTGTTTTTGTCCTTCTGCTGCCTTACCATCTCCAGCAAATGAACGGCCAAAGGCCAAGCCTGAAAGACCAAAGCCAAGGAAGATCTTTCCAGTAAAGGTTGGAACATCCCCGAAGAGGAATCTCCGGTCATCGAATATGTCGTCCACCCCTTCCCTCGCAAATAATACTTCAAAGGCGAAGGCTGAAAGCCCAACGCGGAAGACGCCATCTCCGGTCAAGGTTGGAACATCCCCGAAGAAGAATCTCCGGTCATCGAATAAGAAAAAATCCCCAAGGAAGAAATAGATATATAGATAGATTTACAAACAGGATTAAGTACCCATGAATTCATCTATCTATTCTTCTCTTGTAACATCCTTCGCAGTCTGTCCTTTGATTCGTCGAAGGACAGAGAACGCATGATCAGATGCATGTTCCAGCAACCTGTCTAACTCAAGAAGTTCTTGCAGCATTACTGAATTCTTGTGGATCTCCCGTTGCATGTTGTTCGTGGCGGTTCCGAGATGATATGCAGCCGCACTGTCCTGAGCAATCCGCCATGTAGAATCCTGCCAATAAATGAAACGTTGAGAAACCAGACCCGAGGGGAGCTCACCTCCTTTACCACTTCCTGGCGCCCGTCTTCTGTATCCGCGATGAGCTGCTGTATTTCGGCATGCATATCTCGTCGCTTGGAGTTGATTTGATTTCGAATTTCAGACGGGCTGCCTGGTTGGTATCTTGCATGAACGTCGTTACGGAAAGTCAATGGGATGGTTTGAGCGGGTAGCGGATATTGTACTCCTGACGACTTTGATGTTCCCCGCCATACGTACGACGGCGAGGTCGTTTGGGTGCTGTGATGTGTCGCCTCCACTGACAGCCGGTCGATCGGAATGTCAGGCGATACCTCGCGGCCGCGATGGTTCGATGGCCCAGACGATTCACCAGGCAATCTAATGTTCACAATCTCTACCTCATCATCCTCCATTTCATGATCCCTTACCAATCCCTGCTGCGACGATGTAGGAGTATCCATGACCTGTAGATCCTCTTCTACATCAGAGATTGGGTCTTCTTCCTCTGCTCGGAGCCTCTTCCTGTAATTGCCATATGTAGGCGTCATGGCAGCGAACGGCAGACGCGGTTTTGACTTTGTTGATGTGGCTGTATGTGCGACAGCTGGTTGGACTTGTACCCTGTCGCTAAACCTCACCGTTGGTTTGATAATCCTCTTAGGCACCGCATGACCAGCCGGGTTGTTAGCCGCCGGTTGACGTTCCCCTTCCTGTGCGAGGGTAGGAGTTGTACAGTCCATGGTTTCGTCATCGAGGGCGCGTCGTTTCTTGCTAAGCGGGAGGGCGAATGGGTTCGATTGTCGCTCAGGGCGAACGATGGGTTCCTCGCCTGCTGTTATAGGACGCCGATCATTACCAAGGCTGGCAATGGGGCCCTCGCGCGACGGTTGTATCTGATTGAATTTACCTGGGCAGACCAAGCGTAGTGAGAATATCCATTGACGTATATATATATCCGAAACGTACCCTGCATTTTTTAAAGTAGCTTGTTATGTGTGAAGATGATGTCCACTCGTCGAAGTCGTGAGTCGGTCGGACGATCACGTGATCGTCGTTGAACTTCGTCGATTGTTTGTGTATTCTTTCCTTGACATTTGTCTTTCCTCCGTCCAATGTCGTTAGGTGCACCGAACGATCTTTCTAGCTTGCCGCCTCTCCATGCTGTTGTACAGGCCCTTCACCGTCGGTATGGCACATGCTTGGATACGATCGAGAGTCTGCTATATAGCAACATTACTGTCGACGAACTCTTCCGGTTATACCCTGATCATCCGGTGAGTACATCCTAATGTTTTCTTGTTTGTTGCTTAATTCCAATTCCTCCAATCTAGAACGATGAAATTATCGGCACGGTCCAGGCGTATATTGCGATGCTCAACGTTGAAGTTTTATTGGAAGAGGTTTTGCGGAACCCAGACGATCCCGAGCGGCAGCACGAGTTGGTTACGCAGGTCGTAAGTATCATGCATATTTTTAACGTTTATATCGCGGCTAAATCTTTATTTGCAGCAACATGTAGGTGCAATGGTAGCCGAACTTGCACCCGGTACGAACGATTTTCTGCCGTCCCGCTTATTCATGTCCCTTCACACGGAAATGTTTCTCGCCCACACTCCACCCACGAGGGACATCGATTACTCAACCGTTCGTCGTGATGATCCTCGTATCAATGGGTCTTACTGGGCAGAGACGTTTCCTGCCATCCGTGAGTGGTACGTTCAAGAACGTGCTTTGACTCCTGGTGAATGGTACTTTCGCAATTGTGTTTTATCTTTCTGACTAACATTATCGAATAGTACCATCAGTTCTCGCTCTTCCCCTTCCCCGCCTTGCGGACACAAACTATCAAAGTCAACAGGAAGCTCCATCCAACCCCCCACGTTCCGGGTCCCGCCCCCCCTCTTCTGTCCCCACTCCTGCTTCCTCGACCGCTACGCCTGCTCACATTCCCCCAACACGATCATCATCCGTTGCGGGGAAGCGATCACGATCCGTTCAAGGACGGGGGAAATCCCGTATTAAAAGCAAACCGTACATTGAGCTTGATGATGATGTAAAGAGGGAGGAGGTAGAAACACCCATTCCTCCTGTCATCACACCCGCTGTCAAACGAAGGGCAAAGACAGCCGAAACTGATGTGAAGCCTGTTCGATACCCGCACAACATCGAACGTCCTCCCTTCCCGCACAATGGCAGGATTCCTGCTCCCGGTTCAGACCTTCGTGAGGACATGCTCACCTGCGATAATTGTTGGTTCAAGCAGAAAACGAATCCGTCGTTGGAATGCGTCTTAGTACACGGTCGGCGGGCATGCCTACGCTGTCAGCAGTCGAGGGTCAAATGCAGTAGAAATCCGGACGATTGGAAAAAGGGTTGGAGGCGGCTGACTGAGGAAGAGGAGCTGGTATGGAAAACTTTTGGACGACTCCCAAACGCGCCTACCCAACGACAGGGGTCTAGACCGGCTACATCAAAAAGGACTGGAGGTTCCGGTACCGCTCGTCCGCGCAGTAAGTCTCGTGACCAGAGTAAAGCTGTTGCCGAAGGTAAATCGAAGGCGAGCCGATCGAAGGCAACGAAAGGAAAGGAGGTGAAGACGACAGGACGAAAATCCAAGAAAGTCGAGGACAGTGAGGAGGAAGATGATGAGGATGAAGATGATAGTGAGGATGAGCGTGCTCGTGAGTCTCTTTTTCATAACATAAATTCCCCATGATTTAACGGTGCTGACACCAGTGTTCTCAGGCGCAATTGCTCAGATGGAGAGCCAGATCGAGACTATGAAGGGGAGCATCGCCGCGCTCAAGGGCAAGCCTTCTGAGAGGAAACCAAAGAAAGAGAGAAAGCGGGAGAGGGTCGCGCCTGTTGCGTCTTC
>Ga0137415_10004309_pt1 | contig 14089 bp, 10 predicted proteins | sample CZODoug3_1_1_16f_FD_183082 | JGI IMG/M metagenome (GOLD analysis project Ga0137415, IMG submission 183082) | Vadose zone soil fungal communities from Angelo Coast Range Reserve, California, USA - CZODoug3_1_1_16fungal (Hybrid Assembly) | ecosystem: Environmental > Terrestrial > Soil > Vadose... | reverse complement strand
GCGGCCAGCTCGGCGGGCAGCTCGTACCCGGTGCCCAGGGCCAGCGCCGCGTCCGCCCGGTGCACGGTCTCCTCGTGCAGCCGCCGCCGCACCCACCACTCAGACGGCTTAGGGCCGACGAACGTCCAGGACGGTTCGTCCGCCCCCACCGCCGCGACCGCGTCGACCACCGTGGCGGCGCTGTCGCTCAGCCACTTCACCACGCCGTCCGGGTCCTCGGGGGGCTTACCGCCGGGCACGCTCCTGGGGTCGACGACGCTGTCCGCCCGCTCGCGGATGATGGTGGCGGCCCAGCGGTGGCCCCGCCCGACGTGCCTGACCAGCTGCCCCAGCGACCAACCTGGGCAGCTCGGCACGGGAACGGACGGGTCGGCGTCTCGGGTCAGCTCACCGAGTTGGCGGTTCTGCTCGAACAATGCGGCGGCGTAGTCCACGGCTGCACAATAGCGCCGGAACCCAGTGCCGGCCGGCTCATTACGCCGGGCCCTGCTACCGCTCAGCCGGACTCGACCCCGCTGCTCTCCTGCTCCTGCTGGACCCAGCCGTTCCCGATCAGCCGCCACAGCCCGCCCAGGCTCTCGCTGACCGCCTCGCCACTGAGCCCTTCGCTCACTCCCCCGTGCTCGAGCACCGCCAGCGCGATGGCCATGGAAGTGAACTCCTGCTGCGCGCCCGGGACGGCGTCGCGCTCATCGGCGAGGATGACCTTGCGGGCGAGCTCGAACGCGGAGTTCGCGATTTCGTCCGACGACGGCAGCTGCTCGAACTGTATTCCGCCCTCGACTTCGCTCATTGCCAGGGCGAAGCCGCTGTAGATCCCCCGGAAAACCCTGACGCTGTCCACCTCAGCCATGGCGTCCACCTCCCACCACTCACCGTATCTTGAACCGGGCGACCACCGCCGCGACATGCTGTGGTTCACAGTCCCCGACCGGGTGGCTGACCGGTGGGCCGGCTGACCTGATCCTCAGGCCACCACGGTGATGCCGGGAATGCCCTTGATCTCGCCCATCAGCATCGAGCTCACGCTGACCGGGTAGTCGTACAGCGCGAGCAGCACCTCGTGCCGCTTGCCCACCAGCTTGATGTGCACCGGGGTGTCGCCCTTGTGCGCCAGCAGCGTGGACTTGAGCTCGCTGACCACCACCGGGTCGATCAGGTCGGCGGCGGCCACCAGCAGCAGCGGGGGCTCGTCGTCGGCGCCGGTGATGCCGGACAGGTCCAGCGTGATCAGGTCACTGCCGAACACGGACATCTTGTCCTCGCGCCAGTTCACCCGGCCGCGGACCACCACGGCGTTGTCCTCGACCAGGTCGGGTGCCAGCAACGCGTAACTCTTCGGGAAGAACAGCACCTCGATGGAGGCGTCCAGATCCTCGACGGTGCAGATCGCCCACGGCGCCCCGTTCTTGTTCACCCGCCGCTCCACCGAGGTGACCAGCCCGGACACCTCCACCTCACCCTCCTGCGGCGGGTCGGCGAGCAGGATGCCGATGGGCCGCTTGGCGTGTTTGCGCAGCAGCCGCTCGGCGCCGTCCAGCGGGTGCGCGGACACGTACAGGCCGAGCATCTCCCGCTCGTAGGCCAGCAGCCGCTTGCGTGGCCACTCGTCCTCGATGAACTTGAGGTGGGCCAGCGGTGAGGAGGAGATCCCCGGCACGGGCTCGTCGTCACCGCCACCGAACAGGTCGAACTGGCCCATGGCCGCCTGGCGCTTGAGCGGCACCACGGCGTCGATGGCGCCCTCGTGCACCTCGATCATGGACAGCCGGGTGTTGCCGAGCGAGTCGAACGCGCCGGCCTTGATCAGCGACTCGACCAGCCGCTTGTTGCAGGCCAGCAGCTCGGACTTGTCCAGGAAGTCGGTGAACGAGGAGTACTTGCCCTTGTCCCGACGGGTGTTGATGATCGACTCGATCACGTTCGTACCGACGTTGCGCACCGCGCCCAGGCCGAACCGGATGTCGTCGCCGACGGCGGAGAACCGCAACGCGGACTCGTTCACATCCGGCTGGAGCACCTTGATGCCGTGCCGGCGGCACTCCGAGAGGTAACCGGCGGTCTTGTCCTTGTTGTCCGCGACCGAGGTCAACAGCGCGGCCATGAACTCGACCGGGTAGTTGGCCTTGAGGTACATCGTCCAGTACGTGATCAGCGCGTACGCGGCCGCGTGGCTCTTGTTGAACGCGTACCCGGCGAACGGCAGGATCGTGTCCCAGAGGGCCTTCACGGCCTCGTCGGAGAAGCCGTTCTCCCGCATGCCGGCCTGGAAGCCCGCGAACTCCTTCTCCAGGACCTCGGCCTTCTTCTTGCCCATGGCCTTGCGGAGCACATCCGCTCGACCCATCGAGTAGCCGGCCACTTTCTGCGCGATGAACATGATCTGTTCCTGGTAGACGATCAACCCGTAGGTGTCGGCCAGGATCTCGCGCAGCGCTTCTTCCAGCTCGGGGTGGATCGGCTTGATCTTCTGCCGGCCGTTCTTCCGGTCGGCGTAGTCGTTGTGCGCGTTCATGCCCATCGGGCCGGGGCGGTACAGCGCGCCGACCGCCACGATGTCGTCGAAACCGGTGGGCTGCATCCGGCGCAGCAGGTCCCGCATCGGGCCGCCCTCGAGCTGGAACACGCCGAGCGCGTCGCCGAGGCCGAGTGCCTGGTAGGTCTTCGGGTCGTCCAGCGGCAGCGTGTCGATGTCGATGTCGGTGCCGCGGTTGGTCTTCACGTTGTCGATCGCGTCGCCCATGATCGTGAGGTTCCGCAGCCCGAGAAAATCCATCTTCAACAGGCCGATCTCCTCACAGGAGGGGTAGTCCCACCCTGTGATGATCGATCCGTCGTCGCGGCGCCACACCGGGATGGCGTCCATCAGCGGCTCGCGGGACATGATCACCGCGCAGGCGTGCACACCGGCGTTGCGGATCAGCCCTTCCAGGCCACGCGCGGTGCCGAAGATGGTGGCCACGTCCTGGTCGGTCTCCACCAGGGCACGGACCTCGGCCGCTTCGCCGTACCGCTCGTGCTTGGGGTCCACGATGCCGGACAGCGGGATGTCCTTGGCCATGATCGGCGGCGGCAGCGCCTTGGAGATCTTGTCCGCGATGGTGAATCCGGGCTGGCCGTAGTGCACCCGGGCGGCGTCCTTGATCGCGGCCTTGGTCTTGATCGTGCCGAACGTGATGACCTGGGCGACCTTGTCCGCGCCGTACTTGTCGGTGGCGTACCGGATCATCTCGCCGCGCCTGCGGTCGTCGAAGTCGATGTCGATGTCGGGCATCGACGCGCGCTCCGGGTTGAGGAACCGCTCGAACAGCAGCTTCTGCGGAATCGGGTCCAGGTTGGTGATGCCCAGCGCGTAGGCGACCAGCGAGCCGGCGGCGGAACCCCGGCCCGGCCCTACCCGGATGCCGGATTCGCGGGCGAAGCTGATCAGGTCGGCCACGACCAGGAAGTAGGCGGGGAAGCCCTTGTCGATGATCACGGTGAGCTCGCGCTCGATCCGCTCGAGGTACCCCTCCGGCGGGCCGTCCGGGAAACGCCACTTCAGGCCGCGCAGGGTCTCCGCACGCAGCCAGGACGCCTGGTCGTGCTCCTGCGGTACCTCGTAGATCGGCATCCGGTCCTGGTGGGCGTACACCTCCTCGTAGGACTCCACCGCCTCGGCGACCCACAGCGTGTTGTCCGCCGCCCCGGGCAGTTCCCGGTCCCAGTACGCGCGGATCTCGGCCGCCGACTTCAGGTAGTAGCCGCCGCCCTCGAACTTGAACCGGTTCGGGTCACCGAGCTGGCTGCCGGACTGCACGCAGAGCAGCGCGTCGTGCGACTCCGCCTGCTCCACGGTGACGTAGTGCGAGTCGTTGGTGGCCAGCGGGCGCAGGTCCAGCTTCCGGCCGATCTCCAGCAACTGGCCGCGCAGCGCGCGCTCCTCGGCGATCTCGTGGTCCATCACCTCGAGGAAGAAGTTCTCCGCGCCGAAGATGTCCCGGTACGCGGCGGCCGCCGCCAGTGCCTCGTCGAACTGGCCCAGCTTGAGCCGGGTGGACACCTCACCACCCAGGCAGCCGGTGGTGGCGATGATCCCCTCGGCGTGCTCGGCGATGATCTCCCGGTCCATCCGGGGCTTGCGGTACATCCCCTCCAGGCTGGCCCGGGAAGACAGCTTGAACAGGTTCCGCAGCCCGGTGACATTGCGCGCAACCATCGTCATGTGGGTGTGCGCACCGGCGCCGCCGACGTCCTTGCTGATGGTCTCGCCGCTGCCCCCGCGCTGCTGTGCCCGGTCGCCCCAGAACACCGCCTTCTTCACGTGGCGGCTCTCCGGCGCCACATACGCCTCGATGCCGATGATCGGCTTGACCCCGGTCTTCTCCGCCGTCCGGTAGAACTCCGCCGCCCCGTACATGTTGCCGTGATCGGTCATCGCGACCGCTGGCATGCCCAACCGCTGCACCTCGGCGAACAGCGCTCCGACCTTCGCGGCGCCGTCCAGCATCGAGTACTCGGTGTGTACATGCAGGTGGACGAACGAATCGGACACAATTCTCCCTGCGGGACAGCTGAGGGCTGGGGGCGTGCCAGCAGATTAGTCCACCAGGCCGACTCCTCCGGGCGGGCCTCGCCGGGGTGTCGCGGACTCGTTATCGCGCTCCACCCGGACGCCCAGGAGCCCCGCCGACGTGGCGGGTCAGGAGATGCTGAGCTGGTTGCAGCGCAGCGCCAGGTCGTCGGTGCACACGTCCCCGGAGTCGGCCAGGCCGCCGTCGAACACCTGCTTGATGGTGTCCAGGGTGACCGAGGCCGGGGTGAGCGGGACCGCGCGCGAGCCCCCGTCGCCGGCGGTCCCGCCGCTGATCGAGGCTTGCTGATCGGCCGCGGCTCGGTCGCCCCTGGCCAGCGCGGCGGCCAGCCGCGCGGTCGCCGCGGTCTGCGTCTCGGGCGGGATGTAGACGGTCATGAACTGCTCGCCGCGCAGGATCGCCCGCAGCGCGTCCGGGGTCGCGCCCATCCCGGTGACCACCGTCTTCCCCACCATCTCGCGGCGGCGGAGCACGTCGATCACCTCGGCCGCGATCTGGTCGTCGGCGGCGACCACGCCGTCCACCTTCCCGCCGGCGGCGTCCAGCAGCTTCTCGAACGCCGGCCCGGCACCCGCCTCGCTGCCCGGGCCGGCCGCGGTGGGGCCGGCGGTGAAGCGCTGGCTGCCGACCAGCCGGTAGACCCGCTTGTCGTAGCGCGGCCGCAGGATGTTGTGCTGCCCGTCGAGCAGCGCCTCGGTGCTGGTCTCGGTGGGCGACGCCGCCAGCTCGACCACCGCCGCATCCTTGGTGCCGCGTACGCCGCGGATCAGGCCCCGCCCCTGCAGCTGGCCGATCGCGCGGTAGTCCAACGCCAGCGAGTAGTCGGCCACACTGCTCGTACCGTGCGCGTCGTAGTCGATGGTGGGCACCCCACGGGCCTTCGCCCCGGCCACCACCGCCGCCAGGCTGGGTCGGTCCGGCGTGGCCACCACCAGCACCTTCGCCCCATCGGTGATCATCTGCTGGGCAACCCCGGCCAGCGCGGCGCCGTCCCCGGCCGCGTTGCGTACGTCCGGGTCCAACCCCTCGCCGCGCAACATCCGCTCCAGCATCGGCCCGTCCACGTTCTCCCAGCGGGCGGCGGTGGCCGCCGTCGGCAGCAGCACCCCCACCTTCGGCTGGTCCGAGGCCGCCCCGGTGGCCGCCGCGCGCCCGCCGCACCCCGCTGCCAGGGACCCGACCACGAGCAGCCCCGCCAGCAGCGCCACCCCGGCCCGCGCCCCCATGTCCGTACCCCCGACGCTCATGACCTGTCGAACCTCTGCCAGGGCTGCTGCCCGAGGTAATTGCGCACCCGGCTGACGTAATTCAGCGCGCCGGCGTCCTTCCACATCCCCGACCAGTGCCACCCGACGCAGTCGAACAGATCCCCCGACCCGTAGTCACCGCCCAGATACGTCACCCAGCCCTCGTAACAGCTGCGCATCCGGGCACCGTAGTAATCCACATTGAAGGCCGTACTGGTCAGCGACCACGGGTACGAGCCAGGCAGGTCCACGCTCTTGAGCTGCAGCATCCCGAAGCTGGTCGGGCAAGGCACCGGGAGACCGGTGACCGCGCAGTCGGCAGGGTCCTCAGAGGGATCATCGCTGGTCGCCTGCTTCCAGTCGCTCTCCTGGTAGGCCACCGCGCGCAGCACCGACACGTCGAGACCCCACTTACACGCACCCCACTGCAGGATCTCCCCGGTCGTGCCGGTGAAGTTGCCGTCGACCCGGCTGACGTACCGCTGGTTGGCCTCCTCGGTGAAGTCCTCCCACACCGGCATCACCACCTTGTCCGGCACGGTGGCGTTCGCCTTGGCGTTGTCCGGCACCTCCTCCGGATGGCCACGCACCACCCGGACCGCGCAATCCTGCCCACTCGGCAACACCGCACCCACCGGCAACGTCGGGAACGTCTCCCCGGACGGCTGCCCGACCGGCCCCGACCCGCACCCCGCCAGCCCGGCGGCCAGGACGATCGACACCACGCCGAGCCGGGTCACGACCGGCCACCAGTGGCTCATCTGCCCCCCAACCCCCGCTGCCACGCCCGCCCGATCGGCGAATCCGGCATCCGGCCGCCCACCGCGACGTCCCCATCGTGGTGACCGGCATCACTCCCGGCGATGAAAATACTGGAATGACCGCCGCCTGAAAAGCCCGCGGAACCCACTCAGGAACCGCGCCACCCGGGTACCGCCGCGTCACCGAGTTCGACCTGTTTACCTGGGCAGGAGCGACCGGGCCGCCGCCTGGGAATTCTTCAGGGGAGAATCTGAGACCCACCTAGAGGAACATGCTGTCTAATCCTCGGACATGGACTCCGTGGCGGTTTCCTCCGGCGTCTCCACGTCGGCCCGCTACCGGCCGCTGCTGTTCACCATCTTCATGTTCTGGCTGGTCGGGCTGGTCGACAAGTTCGCCTTCGGCACGATCCTGACCGACCGGGCATTCCTCACCGAACTGGGACTGGCCGGGCACGCCACCACGATCGGTGCGCTGGTGTCGATCGCCGTGCTGACGCAGGCCCTCGGCAATGGGGTGTTCGGCTGGGCGGTGGACCGCTACGGCCCCCGGCGGTGTGCGCTGCTGGGCATCTGCGGCTGGGTACTCAGCTGCGGGCTGGCGGCACTCGCGCACTCCCTGCTGGTACTGGTGGTGTCGCGGTTCCTGCTCGGGCTGTGCGAGGGCTACACCTGGCCGGTCAGCAACGCGCTCACCGCGCGGTGGTTCGGTCCGGAGCGCAGGGCCAGGGCCCGCGGTCTGTGGATGAGCGCGGTGTGCGTCGGCCCCGGGCTCGCCGGGTTCCTGACCGCGGGACTGCTCGGCACGCTGTCCTGGCGGGGAGTGTTCTGGTGCCTGGCCGGCGGGTCGGCCGTGCTGTGCGTGCCCCTGGTGCTCCTGTTCGTCTCCGACGCCCCGTCCGGCGGCCCGGTGCCACCTGCCCCGGCCGCGCCAGCCGCTCCCGGTCGGTTCGCCGTGCTGCGCGGCGCCCGATTCTGGCTGGCCACTCTGGCCGCGTCCGGCACCACGGTCAGCGTGTGGGCGCTGGCCTCCTGGCTGCCCAGCTACCTGGTCGGCTACCGGCACACACCGCTGCGCACGTTCCAGTTCTACGTGCTCGCCGCCTACGGCATCGGCCTGGTCGTCATGATCGGGTACTCGCACCTGGTGGACCGACTCCGCCGGAGGGCACGCTGGCTGGCCGTGGCGGTGTGGACCAGCGGCGCCCTGCTGCTGATCGTGGGGCTGGTGCCGTCGGCGCCGTATCTGCTGCTCATCGCCGGCACCATCGCGATCATCTACGGGATCACCCTGCTGCTGGCCCAGGGCTTCCAGGACCAGATGACCGCTGTCGAGCGGGTCGGCACGGAGAACGGCCTGATGAACGCGGTGTGCAACCTGTTCGCCGGGGTGGTCCCGTTCGTGATGGGCGGGCTGATCGAGGCGTCCGGGGGTTCGTTCGGCTCGGCGTTCGTGTTCCTGTTCGTCCTGCTGGCGGCTTGTGGCGGCGGAGCGTTCGCGCTGCACCGGCGCGGCTACTGAGCACCCCGCCGCACACCCGAGAGGAGCGACATGGCCGACATCGCCGACCGCCTCGCCACCGCCAACCAGGTGCTGGTGCGGGAAGAGATCCTGGACGCCTACGGGCACCTCAGTGTGCGCGACCCGGACCATGACCAGCAGTTCCTGCTCGCCCGCTACCTTCCGCCCAGCCTGGTCACCGCCGCCGACGTGCGGGCGTTCGACCTCGCCGGCGAGCTCGTCGAGCCGGAGGACACCGCGCTCTACTCGGAGCGCTACATCCATGCCGCCGTGTACCGCGCCCGCCCCGACGTCCGCGCGGTCTGCCACACCCACGCGCCCGATCTGGTCGCCTTCGGCATCGCCGGGGTGGAACCGCGCCCGGTGTTCCACATGGCGGCGACCTTCGGGCCGCGCATCCCGATCTTCGACGACTACGACCCGGACAGCGGGTTGCTGATCAACACCCTGGCTCAGGCCCACCGGCTGGCCGCCGTGCTGGGCGAGAACAAGGGCGCGTTGATGCGCGGCCACGGGGCGGTGGTCACCGGTCAGAGCCTGGAGGACGTGCTGATGGGCAGCATCTATCTGGTGTGCAACGCCCGGATCCGACTCGCCGCCGCCGCGCTCAACCCCGAGGTGGTCGCGCTGTCCGAGCGGGAGTGCGCAGCGGGGAGCCGACTGATCGGCCGCCCGGCCTCCCAACAACGGGCGTGGAGCCACTTCACCGGACTGCTCCCCGCCGCGGCCGGCCACCAGGGCGGGCGGGATGATCGCCCGGAGCAGCCACCGCGCCGTTGACGTCGGCATGGCGCACGAGCGGCCGGGCAATTAGAAGTGGGTGCCGTGCCGGACCTCCCGGTCAGCGGTGAAGGCGGCGTCCACCCGCCGCAGCACCGGAGCCTCGGCGGTGACCAGGCCGGCCCTGGCCAAGGTCGTGGCCCGGTGCGTCCCGAACGCCAGCGCGCCGAGCGTGGCGATGTCCAGGTGGGCGTCCGCGGCCGAGTCCACCCGCACGCAGCTGGCGCCGTCCGGACCGCCGCACAGGCGGAACCGCCCGCCGAGGCCGAGGAACGGGTCGGCCACGTCCAGCACGACGTCGAGCTCCACCGCGTACGGCCGGGCGCCGAGTACCGCCTCCACGTCCAGGATGCGTGCCCACAGCCCGTCGGCGATGCCGGACGTCTCCACCCGCCGCGGGTCCTGGAGCAGGAACGGCAGCGGGTCGTCCACCGGGCACGAGCTCGAGGTGATGGTGTGGATCAGGTCCAGGCTCAGCAGGGTGCGCCACAGCGCGGCGTGTGCCTCGTCGGTCGCCGCGAAGAAATCCACCACCTGGCAGAGCCGGTCGTCGTGGTGGATGCGGTAGGAGGCGTAGCCGTCCGGGTGCAGCAGGTGGAACAGCGGCGTCCCGCCGTCGCGGTCGTGCTCCCGGTCCAGCAGCAGCACGTCCCACCAATTGTCGTTGCGCGAGACCGCGCCCGGGGTGAGCGCCGCCCACCGCCGGTGCACATCCGGGGCCAGCGCACGGACCCGCTCGGTGTCCACCTGCCGGACGTCCCCGGCCACCCGTGCGTCGGGCCGCATCCGGGCCAGCCGCCGGTCGATCCGCACGGTGCGTTCCCGCCCGGCCTGGCCGTAGCCGAACCGCCCGTAGATCCCGCCCTCGCTGGCCGTCAGCACGGACAGCGCCAGGCCCTCCTCGGCGAACTCCCGGTGCTGCTGCTCCAGCAGTCCCCGCAGGACACCCTGCCGACGGTGGGTGACCGCCACCGACACCCAGGTCACGCCCTGGGTGGCCAGCGGCCGGCCGCCCGGCATCGTCACGTCGAAGGTGAAGGAACCGGTCACCCCGACGATGCCCCCGTCCGCCGGGTCGCGGGCGAGCAGGAAGCGCTCCGGTTCGTACAGCCGCCGGAAGTCGTCGAGGTCCTGGGACGTGTGGTGGAATCCGAACGCCCTGCCGTCGGCGGCGGCGAGGGCGGGCAGATCGTCCGGAGCGGCACGGTGGTTGACTACCTTCACAGCGGAATCCTGGCCCCCGAGCTCGGGGCCGTCGACCGGGTTTCCGGACCCAACCCCCGGCCGCTCGGTCCGCCGCTCGTTCGGTCCCCTGCTGGCCGGGTCCACTGCTGGCCGCGTCCGCTGCCGGCCGGGTCCACTGCTGGCCGGGTCCGCTGCTGGCCAGGTCCGCTGCCAATCCGTTCGGTCCGCCGCCGGTCCGGTCAGCCGGCCGTGCGGCCCGCCGCTCGTCCGTTCAGTCCGCTGTTCGGTCCCGACCGGTGAGCCGGCGCCACCAGGACAGTCTGGGCGCCGGCGGGACGGCCACCGATGGCGGCGCCGGGGCGGCGACCGGCGACCGGCGGGCGGATCGCCAGCGCGCGACAACCTCGTCGGGGTCGGCGAGGGGCAGCATGACGGGCGGCCCGGACGGCACCACCCGCGCCCGCCTGATCTGGCGGTTCAGCTCGTCCACGTGCTCGCGGACCGCCCGCTCCGAGGGCAGCCTGGCGACAGTCTCATCCAGCCGTTCGAGTTGTTTGCGCAGCTGGAGCGTCTCGGGCAGCAGCGCCTCGGCGGACAACCCTTCGCGGCGGATGTAGTCCCGGACCCACCACAGGTCATCGTGCGGGCCGTCCAGCCCGGGCAACGGCTTGCCCTTGCCTGGCAGGTCGTCGAAGTCCCCGCGCTCCTGCGCCTCACGGATCTGCCTGTCCACCGCCGACTCGAAGCGTGACCAGCGCTCGCTCACCGTTCCAGTATGGCGCAAGCGCGAGATGTAGACCGACCCTTGCCCGGCTAAGTGAATCTCGGCTAGCTTATGTGAATCGTCGATAGGCTCTAAGTTCACCTCGACCTCACCAACGGCACCCAGGAGTGGCTGATGTACCTCACGCAGACCCTGCACCGGGCGCTACAGCAGAGCCCGGACCGGCCGATCTCGGTGTTCGGCGACCGGGTCCGGACGGTGGCCGAGTGTGCCGACCGGGTAGCCCGGTTCGCCGACGCGCTGCGCGAGCTGGGGGTGGGCGAGGGCGATCGGGTCGGGATCCTCTCGCTGAACTCGGACCGCTACCACGAGTACCTGCTGGCGGTGCCGTGGGCGAACGGGGTGCTCAATCCGGTCAACATCCGGTGGAGCGCGGCGGAGATCAGCTACTCGCTGGTCGAGTCCAGCACCCGGGTGCTGCTGGTCGATGAGATGTTCACCCCGATGCTGCCGGCACTGCGCGCTGCCCACCCCGGGCTGTCCACGGTGATCTACCTCGGCGACGGAGCGGTGCCGGAGGGTCTGTTGAGCTACGAGAAGCTCATCGCCGGCGCGGCACCGGTCGACGACGCCCGCCGGGGTGGGGACGCGCTGCTGGGCATCTACTACACCGGCGGCACCACCGGCACGCCCAAGGGCGTCATGCTCAGCCACGACAACCTGATGATCTCGGCGCTGGGCAGCCTGGCCACCGGCGAGTTCCTGACCGCGCGCGGTCGACTGCTGCACGCCGCGCCGATGTTCCACCTGGCCGACGGCGCCGCCTGGATGTCCGGCCAGCTCTCCGGGTCCACCCACGTGTTCGTGCCGATGTTCACCCCCCAAGGCGTGTTGGAGGCCATCGCCCGGGACCGGGTCACCGACGTGCTGCTGGTCCCGACGATGATCCAGATGCTGGTGGATCACCCCGGCGTGGACGAGTACGACCTGACCGGCCTGCGGCACCTGTGCTACGGGGCGTCACCGATCTCCGAGGCGGTGCTGCAGCGCGCGGCCAAGGCGTTCCCCAACGCCGGGCTCAGCCAGGCCTACGGGATGACCGAGCTGTCCCCGGTGGCCACCCTGTTGTTGCCCGAGGACCACGAGGTGGACGCGCTGCGCCGCTCGGCAGGCCGGGCCGCCCCGCACGCCGAGGTACGCATCGCCGACGAGAACGACGCCGACGTGCCCCTCGGGCAGGTCGGCGAGGTGCTGGTGCGGGGCGACAACGTGATGCTCGGCTACTGGAACCGCCCCGAGGAGACCCGGGCGGCACTGCGCGGTGGTTGGATGCACACCGGCGACGGCGGCTACCTGGACGACAACGGTTACCTGTTCGTGGTCGACCGGATCAAGGACATGATCGTCAGCGGTGGCGAGAACGTGTACTCGGCCGAGGTGGAGAACGCGCTGGCCAAGCACCCCGCGGTGGCGGCCTGCGCGGTGATCGGCGTACCGGACGAGCGATGGGGCGAGCGGGTGCACGCGGTCGTGGTGCGCGCACCTGAGCAGCGGGCCGGCGAGGACGAGCTGCGCGCGTTCTGCCGCGAATACATCGCCGGCTACAAGGTGCCACGCAGCGTGGAGTTCGTCGCCGAGCTGCCCATGTCAGGGGCGGGCAAGATCCTCAAACGGGAGCTGCGCAAGGCGTACTGGGCCAGCGACGGCAAGCAGGTCAACTGAGCGGCATTGCGGGCGGTGCGGAGATGGCCGAGGAGGTGCGCAGGTCAGCGGTGCAGGCGCCACCGCGGGGTACTCGGCCGCTGAACCGCCGCCAACTGATCCTCACAGCGGGCGCCGACCTGTTCTCCCGCGACGGCTACCCGAACGTCTCGATGGTTGACATCGCCGAGGCGGTGGCCATCGGCCCGTCCGCGCTGTACCGGCATTTCCGGAGCAAGCAGGAGCTGCTCGGCGAGGTGGTGCGCGCCGCGTTCGACTCGACCCGGACCGCCATGGCCGAGGCCGCCGGGCGCAACGGCGTGGCCGCGGTCCGGGAATTCGCCGCGACCGTGCTCGATCATCGCGAGCTGGGTGTGCTGTGGCAGCGGGAGGCCCGGCACCTGCCGCCGGCCGAGCGGGAGCGGCTGCGCCACAAGCTGCGAGAGTTCGCCGCGGTGTTCACCGACCTGGTGCGGGACAGCCGCGCCGAGCTCGACTCGACACAGGCCGAGCTGCTCGCGTGGGCGGTGCTGGCCGCCCTGGTCAGCGTCTCCTTCCAGCAGGTGCAGCTCCCCCGCACGGAATACGACGAGCTGCTCAGGACCATGGTGACCGATGTACTGGCCACCCGGCTGCCGGTGCTGGGCAGCCCGGCGGCGCCCCCGACGTCGTCGGCCGCCGAGCCCGGCGAAGGGACGCGGCGGGAGCTGCTGCTGCGGGTGGCCACCCGACTGTTCGCCGAGCACGGCTACCAGGGCGTGGGCATCGAGGAGATCGGCGCGGCGGCCGGCATCACCGGTCCCAGCGTCTACCACCACTTCGCCAGCAAGGCGCAGCTCATGGTCGCCGTAATGGAGCGGGGCCGCGAACGGCTACACCTCGACCTGCGGCGCACGCTGTCGACCACTGACGAACCGGCGGCGGCACTGCGGGCGCTACTGCGTTCCTACATCGACTTCGGCCTGGCGCACAGCCACGTGGTCGACCTGCTCGTCATCGAAGTCGACCAGCTGCCGGACGAGTGGCGATTGGTACGCCAGGCGCAGCGGGACTACGTGGCCGAATGGGTACGCCTGCTGCGCGAGGTGCACCCGGAGTTGGCCGTCGGCCCGGCACGGGTACGGATCCAGGCGGCGCTGACCGTGGTCAACGACCTGGCTCGGACTCCCCACCTGCGCCGGCTGCCCGGGCTCTCCGACGCCATGTACGCCGTCGACTCAGCAATCCTGGGACTCCATTCTGGCTCTCGGTTTCCCTCGGACGACCGTGCGTGCTGAGGTGACCGTGCGTCCCGATGGCCACCGTCAGGTTCTCCGTCGGGAGCCTTCGGCGTCCCGACGGCTCGAAAAACCTGGTCACCTTGAGATGGCTGGTCATTGATAAAAGATGCTCTGGACCGGGACAGCAGTCAGTTACGACAGGTGAGCTGTCACCTTTTGTTGCTCGGGTCGGGGACCGGTGTCGGGTACGGCTGGCGACGTGCCCAGGATAATCATCAAATATCACGTAACCACGTCGGGCGTGAGCCCCGGAAACTGTCAGACCTTGTTGCGAGAATGTGGGTATGTCGGAGAGCTCGATCGCCGCCGCGCGCC
>Ga0137415_10004308_pt1 | contig 14090 bp, 12 predicted proteins | sample CZODoug3_1_1_16f_FD_183082 | JGI IMG/M metagenome (GOLD analysis project Ga0137415, IMG submission 183082) | Vadose zone soil fungal communities from Angelo Coast Range Reserve, California, USA - CZODoug3_1_1_16fungal (Hybrid Assembly) | ecosystem: Environmental > Terrestrial > Soil > Vadose... | reverse complement strand
GGCAACGGATATCCCGACCGCCTGGTCGGGCCGCGCATCCCGCGACTGGCGCGCATCGTGTCGGTCTGCGACGCGTTCGACGCGCTGGTCAACGACCGGCCATATCGCCAGCGCAAGTCACGGGACGAAGCCATTTCCGTCCTCAGGGATGGCGCTCGACACCAGTGGGACCCGGAGGTCGTCGACGTATTCGTCAGCAACATCCCCATGCTGACCAACCTCGGAGCGGCCTGAGAAGCGCCGTGAAAGACCTGGTCCCGTACCTGCAGGACGCTGTCGCGATCGCCTTCGTGCTCCTCGGCGTCGTGACCGCGATCGGCTGGCTGAGGCGCCGCGACCGTTCGGCCGGATTTCTCGCCCTCGCCATCATCCTGCTGGCCGCAGTCATCGGATTGGGCCGCCTCCAGGCGCATCTGCCCTTCCAGATCCCCCTTCTTGGCCAGATCAACCTGGTCGGATTCATGGGCTCCGCATACGCCCTGCTCCTGTATCGAAGCTCGGTTATCCCCCTCCCTCGGCGCTGGCATGCCGCAGCAATCGTCGCGCTGACGGGTGCCAGCGTCTCTCTGTTCGCCGCCCAGGCGATGAACGCCGGTCCCGGAGTGTTGACGGCCGTCGCCGTCGTCCTCGTCCTCATCTGGAGCGCCTGCGTAGGCGAGCCGATCGTTCGGTTCTGGCTGGTTTCGCGGAGCCTGCCTCCGGTCCAGGCCTGGCGTCTTCGCTCGCTGAGCCTCGGCTTTGGCGGTTTCGTGGCAATCCTTCTGTTCGCGATCTCCGTCGGCTCACTGGCCAGGCAGCCTGTAGTCCAGGTCATCTTCGAGGTCGTCGTCCTGGCCATTGTGCCCCTCCTCTACGCAAGCTTCGCGCCGCCCGCTTGGCTTCGCCGGCAGTGGCGCTCGGAGGAGGAGGAAAGCGTGCGCGCGTTCATGGAAGAGCTCCTCCTAGGGGAAAACCGCGACACGCTTGCCAACCGCGCGCTGGAGCTTGCCATGAGGCTCGTCGGCGGCGCCTCGGCCGCCCTGTTCGACGCGTCAGGCAAACCGATCACCAGCCGCGCACTCGACGCCGCGCAAGTCGCCGATTTGAGCGGACACCTCGGCAACCTGCAGCAGGGTGTGAGTCGAATCACCCTGGCGGGTGAAGAGAACACCATTCTGACTCTGCCCGTGGCGCGACTCTCCGGCATGGGGACGCTGATCGTGCGCGCCGGACCATTCACGCCAGGGTTCGGTGCCGACGAGATGACGCGGGTGCAACAGCTCATGAGCGCTTTCGTCACCGCGCTCGACCGCCGCGACCTCATCACGCAGCTGGAGCAGAGCAACACCGCGCTGATCGAGGCAAACCGCCACAAGAGCGTGTTCCTGGCCAACATGAGCCACGAGCTGCGGACCCCGCTCAACGCCATCATCGGTTTCTCCGAACTGCTCAGTGATGCGCGAGACGGACAGTTCGATGACGTCACCCGCAAGCGATTTCTCAACCAGATCCTGACCAGCGGAAAGCACCTGCTGGGTCTGATCAACGACATCCTCGACCTTTCGAAGGTCGAGGCGGGCCAGATGGACCTTCGGCTCGCCACCGTCTCCGTGGCGGAGGCAATCGATCAGGTCGTCAAGACCGTCGAGCCTCTCGTAACGAAAAAGGGCATCACGCTCCAGGCGAACGCCGAAGCCGCCGGCGAGGTGCTCGCCGACGGCGGCAAGCTGAAGCAGATGCTCCTCAACCTGGTCTCGAACGCGATCAAGTTCACCCCCGAAGGCGGAACGGTGACGATCGCGACGTTGCGCAGCAAAGAGGCGATCGAGATCTCGGTGGCCGACACCGGGATCGGCATCGCGGAGGAAGACCAGAAGCAGATCTTCCACGAGTTCCACCAGATCGACCAGGGACCAGGTCGCAAACACGAGGGCACTGGCCTGGGCCTAGCTCTGACCAAGCGTTTCGCGCTCCTGCATGGCGGTGACGTTCGCGTGACCAGCCGCGTCAACAAAGGCAGCGTGTTCACGCTGACCCTTCCGGTCCGGGCCGGCACGGCGCCGGCCGGCGAGCGGGTTGTCGCGGTCTCGGTCAACGGACGCGGCGCAGGCCCACTCGTCCTGGTGGTCGAGGATGACCCCGCCGCGGCCGAATTGCTCACGCGCCAGCTGGTCGCCGCCGGCTACCGAACCGAGGTTGCCCGGACGGGCAAAGAGGCACTGGCTCGGGCACGTGAGCTGCAGCCCGCGGCGATCACCCTCGACATCATCCTTCCCGAGGTCGACGGATGGGAGGTGCTCACAAGGCTGAAAAGCGACGAGACGACTAGCGCCATTCCGGTCGTCGTCGTGAGCGTGGTCGACAACCCCGAGCTGGGGCTCGCCCTAGGCGCGATCGACTATTTCGTCAAGCCCGTGGAGGCGAAGGAGCTTGTCGCGCGCCTGAACCGGTTCAACTTCAAAGGCCGGAAAGAGGTCAAGGTGTTGGTGGTCGATGACGAGCCCGCCAACCGCATGTGGCTCACGGAGGCACTGGAACCGGCCGGCTTCAAAGTCGTGCCCGCGTCAGGCGGTCGTCAGGCGATCGAGCTTGCGAAGTCGACGAAGCCGGACCTCGTCGTGCTCGACCTCATGATGCCGGACGTCACCGGCTATGACGTGGTAGAGGCCCTCCGCGCGGATGAGTCCACTCGGGAGACTCCGATCATGGTGCTCACGGCGTCGAACTTGAGCGAAGCTGACAAGCGCGTTCTCAGCGGACGAGTTTCGGACATCCTCGAGAGTCGCGGGTCGCTCGGCGCGTCGGACATCGTCGGACTGCTCCGACGCATGGTTGCGCACCGCAACGGAAAATGAGAGACCCCGCCGTGATCCTCGTGGTCGAAGACAACGAGGCCAACCAGCTGCTGGCCCGAGCCGTGCTGGAGCTCGAAGGCTTCGAGGTCCACATCGCCGGCTCGGCACCCGAGGCGCTGGACTCGCTTCGAGAGGTGACGCCGAACCTGATCCTGATGGACGTCCAGCTGCCGGGACAGGACGGACTGTCGCTGACACGACGACTAAAGGCGGATGCGGCCACCTCGGCGATCCCAATCGTCGCTTTGACCGCGCACGCGATGACCGGTGACCGTGAGCTGGCGATTGACGCGGGATGCGCAGGTTACATCGCCAAACCAATCGACACACGCACTTTTGGCTTCGACGTGAGGCGTTACATGGGGGCCACCATCGATGAAGACCGGGCGGTCGGCCAGTGACCGGCCGGATCCTGATCGCCGACGACGATCCCGCTAGCGCAGAGCTCCTGACGTATTTCCTCGAGTCGCATGGCTTTAACGTCTCAACCGCCTCCGACGGCAACCGCGCCCTTGAGATGGGCACGAGCGGCGAGTTTCAGCTCGTGATCCTCGATGTGCACATGCCGATGTACGACGGCGTCGAAGTCCTCCAGTTCCTGCGCAAGCGCCACGTGCTGCATCCAATCAAGGTGATCGCCCTCACCGGCGACGTGTCGGACGAGGTCCGGCAGGCTCTGGAAGGTGGAGGAATCGACAGCTTTTTCACGAAGCCGGTCGATCTGAAGCAGTTGCGTGAGGAAGTCAATCGCTTGATGGCGGCCTAGGCCGGCCTGTGATCACAGCTTCGCCGGCGGCCCTCGACGAAACTGCCGTTGAAGTAACGCCCTGGGTTTTGCTGATCCTGACCGATGAGCAAGAACGCACGGCGCGCAAGGTTTGGGAAGAGGCAGGCTTCGGGGTGGAGTCCGCCGCGACCCTGGATGAGGCGCTCGAGTATCTGGCGGTGATGACGCCGGCCCTGGTCGTCGCGGACGAGATGATGTACCGGCGCGGCGAGACCTGATGCGCCGCGTCCTCGTGGCCGCAATCGCGGCAGCGGTCCCGTTGATCGCAATCACCACCGTCCTCGCGTTGCGCCCCATCAACGACACCTTCGTCGATGCCGTCCGCGACCTTGGCCAGACTGTTCCGGCGCTCGTTGCGGTCATCAGCTGCGGACTCATGGCGGCACGCAACGCCGGCCGAACGCGTTGGGCGTGGGCCTTGCTCGCCGCGTCGGCGAGCAGCGCCCTCGTGGGCGAGCTCGGCGAGGCCGTCTACACGGTCTGGCTTGGCATAGATGCGCCATTTCCGTCCGCCGCCGATGTGGGGATCGTCGGCGCCGTCCCACTCGCGATCGCTGGACTGCTCGCCTTCCCGGCGGCGCCCAACCAGTTCGCCACGCGGCGGCGCGCCCTGCTCGACCTGGCCATGGTCGCCCTGTCGCTGACATTCATCAGCCTTGCCCTATCGCTGCCCCAGGCCTACCTTCGTTCGGCGCCGCCGCTTCTATGGTGGGTTGGTCCGGCGTTCCCCGTGGCCGACGTGGCGATCATCACCGTGATCTTCGTCAGCGTGCGTCGCAGCGTCGCCACCCAGGGCGGGCGCCTGCTGCTCGTGGTCGGCGGACTTGCGATCAACGCGTTTTCCGACAGCGCGGCGGCATTTCTTCTCGCGAGCGGCAGCCTGCCGACGCTCGCGTATCTGTTCGGCGCAGGCTCTATGTACGGATACACGATGATCGCGCTGGCGCCGCTCTGGCCGGAGCCCAAGCAGCAGGATGAATCTGCCGATATCGCGTGGTGGCGTGCGCTGCTTCCTTACTTTGGGGTCACGGCTGTCGCCGCAACCGCAATCGTGGTGTGGCTCGCGAATCTCCAGACGAGTGCCTACATTGCGCTTCCGGGCGCGGGTTTGCTGCTCGTCCTGATCGCGAGCCAGCTGCTGTCGCACGCTGAAGAGCGAGCGCTGCTGAGGCAGAGCAGGCGCGCGGAGGCCATGGTCCGGGAGCGAGAGGCGATGCTCAACAACCTGATCGACCACGCGCCGCAGGGCGTTGCCTCAATTGCAGTCGACAGAAGAATTTTGAATGCAAACCCTCGCCTGGCGTCGATGCTCTACTCGCCGCTCCAGGCTCTTGTAGGCGCGACCACCGATAGCTTCCTTCCCTCGGACTACGTCACGCGCGTGTTCAAAGGTCTGGAACCGAGCGGTGACGGCGCACACGACACCTACGAAGCGGACTGCCAGGCACGGCGAGGTGACGGCAGCCAGCTTTGGGTCCACTGGAGCGTGACGCCAATTCGCAAGGCTGACGGCTTGATCGACTATTTCATGGTGACGTTTGAGGACGTCACCGCCAAGCGCGAGGCGGAGGAGACAGCGGTGGCCAACCTCGCCCAGCTCGAGAAGCTCAGCCGGCTGAAGAGCGAGTTTGTCTCGATGGTGAGCCACGAGTTCCGCACGGGTCTTGTCGGCATCCAGGGATTCAGCGAGCTGATCCGCGACCAGGACATGGACGCCACCGAGATCAAGGCGCTGGCGGAAGAGATCAACCACGACGCCCAGCGGCTCGGCCGGATGATCACCGACATGCTCGATTTCGACCGGCTCGAGGCGGGCAAGATCCGGCTCGACCTGAAGCCGCTCGATCTCAATGAGCTCGTGTGCGCGGCGATCGAGCGCGCGTCCGTCTCGACTCAGAAGCACTTCCTGAAAACCGAGCTTCAGCCAAGCCTGCCGGAAGTGCTGGGAGACGGCGACCGCCTCACCCAGGTGCTGACCAACCTGCTGAGCAACGCGATCAAGTACTCACCGGACGGCGGCGAGATCTGCGCCGGGACACGCTTGAACGGCGGCGCGGTCGAGGTCGCAGTCAGAGATCACGGGCGCGGCATCCCACCGGAGTTCATCAATCGCCTGTTCGGGCGCTACGAACGGTACGAGGACAAGCACGCGGGGAAGATCATCGGAACCGGGCTGGGCCTGGCCATCACGCGCCAGATCGTCGAGATGCATGGGGGCAGGATCGCGGTGGACAGCGTCGTCGGCGCCGGTTCCGAGTTCCGTTTCACGGTACCTCTTGCCCCCACGGTGGCTGCTCCGGTCACCAGGTCCGCCTGAACAGGTAGTCACCCCGCGAGGCGGGTTAACAGAGTGAGCTCGCCCTGCCGCGAGCCATTTTGCGTGGAGGTTCGGAGATGCTGCAGTTCATCGGGTTTTTGATCATGGGAGCGATCGCCGGCTGGCTCGCCGGCAAGATCATGAGCGGCCACGGCTATGGAATCCTCTGGGACGTCGTGCTTGGCATCGTCGGCTCGTTCCTGGGCGGCTTTTTGTTCACGCTGATCTTCGGAAGTCAGCCGGCGGGCCTTGTCATCTCGTTCGTCGTCGCGCTGATCGGGGCGATCATCCTGGTCGCGATCGTGCACATGCTCCGGCGGGAGTCGATCCGCACGACCTGATCCCGGTGCGGCAGATCCTGCCGCCATAATCCCCGCTGTGGATCAGCCGTCACAACAGGCTGCGCTGCAGACCTATCTGCTGCCCGACGAGAGGATTCTCTGGACAGGCCGACCCGATCCGCGGCGTCTGTTCACCGTCGCGGATCTCTGGCTCGTCCCTTTCAGTCTCCTGTGGGGCGGTTTCGCACTGGTCTGGGAAAGCTTGGTACTGAGCAGCTCCGCGCCGTGGTTCTTCACTCTCTGGGGCGTTCCGTTCGTCGTGCTCGGCCAGTACTTCATCTGGGGCCGGTTTCTCTACAAGCGATGGGACCGGAGCCGAACGACGTACGCCGTCACGAACCGGCGAATCATCGTCCTCAAGGGCCACAGGCTCCAGTCGGTGTCAGTGAACCCACTCCCCCAGATCAACCAGTCAACCGGCAGAGATGGCGAAGGAACGCTCGCGTTTGGCACGACGCCGTTCGGCTATGGGATTTGGGCGAACACCGGCATGGACTGGTTCTCGCGCCACGCCGCCCCCGTTGCGTTTTATGACATCCCGGACGTGAACAACGTGTATCGCGTGGTCGCGAGCGCGGCAGCCGGCTGAGCACGGCAGACGACCTTCCGTGCCCGAATAGCGGAAACTTGGGGGCCATGGCGGTGCTGCGCCCGGTACGAGCCGAGACATCCGGCGCGCTTAGCCTGGGAGTGCTTGGCCTCGTTGGCCTCTACTTCCCGGTCGGAGGCGTTGTGTTCGGGGCCGTCGGGGCGATCTTGGCGATCCGGGCACTACGCATGAACCGGGACAGCGGCGCCGCGGTTTTTGCTCTCAGCTTGGCGGCAACTGACATGGCGCTCAGCGTTTCTGGATTTATCTGGAGCGTCATGACGGGGCTGATGGGGATCGTGACCTCGCCCGCGCCGCCTTAGCGTCGAGCTATTTCGCGCCACTGTATCCAGCGGCCCGTATCCAGCTCGGAGATTCAGCTCCGCTGGCGTCACCGAGGCGGCGAAGACCCCGGCTCAGCTCCAGATCGAGCTGTTGGTCCGCTCCGCGTTCTGGTAGTTGTCGGCCGCCGTGCGCAGCGCCTGGGAGACCTGGCGCAGGACCTGGTTGAGGTCGCCGGCGCTCGCGTCCCATTTCGCCTGCAGCGCCTGGAAGTCGCCCGAGGCCTGGCCTGACCATGTCGCCGTCAGCGGCGCGAGGTAGGCCTTCAGGTCACTCAGCTGCTGAGCGATCTGCGCGGCGATGGAGTCGGCGTCCATGGCTGCCTCATTGATCGCCCCGAACGTCACCAGCATGTGTCCGTCGTTGCTCATCTTCGGTCTCCCTACCCGCCCAGCTTGCGGGTGATCGAGGTGAAGCTCTGCTGCGTGTTCTCCTCGGTGGCGTTATAGGAATCGTGCACTTTGACCAGCCCATCGCCGATCGCTTTGAGCGCCCCGTTCAGCTGCGTGGCGTCCTGGTGCCAGCGCTCTTTGAGTGCCTGGAAGCTTGTCGCCGCCGATCCCTGCCACGTGCCCATCAACGGGTCGAGCCGCGCGAGCAGCGCGCTGAGCTGGGACTGGATCTGCGCGTTGACGTCGTAAACGTGCTGAGCCGCCACGTGCATCGTGGAGAGCTCCGCTCGAAAATTCGAACCGGCTCCGCTCATGAGCGACCTCCGACGGGTGATCCGGCCGACGCGCCTGGCTTCGGCCTCCCCATGGTATTCCTGAACCGGTTGATTCAGGCTGTGCTTCACAAAACTGACTAAGGAGACGATCCTGTGCGCCTGGTCGTGAGCGTGGACAGCCCTTCCGGCCGGCGCCTCGTTTCGGTGCCCGACGACTCGCTGGTGTCCAACCTTCTGCCAGCCCTTGTCCAGGAGTTCGAGGGGGCGGACGACGCCGCCGGCTGGAGCCTGGCCCCGCAGGGCGAACCCGCCTTCGAGGCCGGTCAAACCCTGGGCGAGGCCGGCCTTTTTCCGGGTGCGGTGCTGGTGCTCACGGCGCCACTGCCGGTGGTGGAGGTCCCGGCGTCGCCCCGGCCACCGCCGATCGAATCCATGGGCGCTGCCGAGTACATCCGGTTGCTTGACGCCGCCATCGTCTCCCGCGCCGGCTCTAGCACGGTCATCGCAGTCGTCGCCACGCAGCCGGGCGCCGGGGCGACAACCGTTGCCGCGCTGCTGGCGACCGCGCTGAGCGCGCTCCGCGACGATCGCGTTGTGGCGGTCGATGCCAATCCCGAATCAGGCGCGTTGAGCCACTGGTTGGTCCCCGATGGCTCGCTACCCGGTGCCACCTATCGCTCCCTCTTCACGCCGGAGGTGGCTCCTGCCGAGGTTGGGGAAGCGCTGGTCGCGGCCGCACCAAGGCTCTCGGTGCTGCCGGCGCCGCTCGACCCCTCCGGCGCCCGTGCGGGCGACGTCAGTGGGTGGGCACGCCTTATCGAGCACCTGCGCCATCTGCATCACATCGTGGTCATCGACTGCGGCACCCGTCGCGGTGTCGTCAACTTGGCCGACAAGGTCGTGCTCGTGAGCAGGTATGGGCCGCCGGTCGCCACCCGCCCTATCCAAAAGCCGGTGGTCTCCGTGGCGAACCAGGCCCCCAGACGCAGGCGGATCAACGGACTGGAGATCACCCTCGCCGCCGAGCCGCGGGCGGCAGCCCGGCTCAAGCGCCGCGGCTTTGCCTGGAGTGACGCGCCGCCTGCTTGGCAGGAGGCGGTCCGAGAGCTTGCCGCAGTGCTGGTGGCGGGAGGTTAAACCAGGCCGTGGGCGAAGCGCGCCACCCAGTCATAAAAGCCGAGCACGCCCATGGCGAGGGGAACGCTCGCGGTGATGGCGAGGCCTTCCGCCGGGCTGAGCCACCGCCTGGCTTGAGGTGACAGCCTCCATTGCCGCCCCAGCGTCGCGGCGGCGCCAAGCACGACCGCGTCTGCGATGAGGAGGGCCGGCAGCCAGGCCACGAGCTGCAGCTCGAGCAGGATCAGGCTGACGATTCCACCGGCGACGAGCGGCACGACCTCCACCGCGAAGCGATAGTGGCGCGCCCGCATGATCATCGCGACTGCGGTCAGTACCACCAGGGCGCGGGAAAACCAGCCGTTCGAGACCGCCAGCACCCCGCACGCGGCTGTGATCGCCAGCGCCGTCCCAATCAGAAACGCCGCGCTCAGGTTGCGTGCGCGCGCCAGGCGACTGGCGAGCGACGCGGATTCGGCGCCGGCGATCCCAGCCAGGCGAACACTGAGTGGGGCGAGCAGGGCTAGCGCGATCAGCTCGATGGCGGCGAGCGGAGCCGCGGCCTGGATCAGACCGCCGCCAAAAGCGACTGCCGCGCCGGCGACGACCGCGGGGATGCCGGTGGCAGCGAGGATTCCCGCCGCCGGCGCGAAAGCGACCTCGCCCAGCACAGCGATCGTGACGAGTGAACCGACCGAGGCGGCTCCAAGACCTGCCGCGACAATTCCCGTCAAACTCGCACCGGCGAGGCCGGCGATCCCGGCGCCCGCCGCCAACCAAGCCGGCAGTCCACTGAAAGCAACCACCGCGGCGAGCACACGGCGGCGCGACACCCTGAGCTGCGCTAAACCGAGCACGGCGGCGAGGACAGCCCCCGACATGCCCGTCCACGTTTGGGCGCCGGGGGTGCCTGCCACGAGCACCGCCAACCCAGCGGCGGCCAGGCTGCCGGCGGCGACGCATGCGAAAACCGCGGCCGGCATGGCGCCAGTCCAGCGTCCGGACTGTGCGTCCACCGCGATCGCCACGCGTCCGGCAAAGTCGTCGATCAACGGCGCCGCCGGGGCGCTGGAGCGATCGCGCAGGAACAGCATGGTGCCGGCGGCCACGCCCTGCTCGGCAAGGCTCAGCTCAGGATCCAGCGCCAGGCCTCCAACCCGGACCAGCCCCCACTCCAGCGCGACGCCGTTCTCGCTCTCGCCGAGCAGGTCGACCAGGTCGGCAAGCAGCTCGGCGACAGGAATGGACTCGGGCAGCGCGGCGTCAAGTCGCTTTGTCGAGCCGACCACGGTGACGCGGCGGGACACGCGCGCTAGTCTGACGAATCCATGACCACCATGGTCACCAGGGAGAATCGGATTTTCCGGCGAGCCGCACGTTCGAGGCCGCCGGCGGTGCCCGATGGAGCGATCGCGCTCTCGCCCCCACCGAAACTCGACGCGACCCAGCAAGGCGCCGCGGGTTGGCTGCAGTACCTGGTTCCAGTCGTCGGCAGCCTCGGCGCGCTGCTCTTCATCGCCAACAACCCGAAGCCGTTGTTCCTGATCAGCGGACTGCTTTTCATGGTCGGCTCGGTCGGCATGGGAGTCGGCATGGCGGCCCAGCAGCGCATCGGAGCTCGCCGTCGCGCCCGGGTCGCGCGGGCCCATTACCTCGACTACCTGGCGGGCGTGCGCGAGCAGGTCCGCAGGACGGGCGCCGCCCAGCAAGCGGCGTCAGCCTGGGTCCATCCACCTCCCGGGGCGCTGCTTTCCGCTGCCAGGTCGGCACGCGTCTGGGAGCGGCGGCCGGACGACCCGGACTTTCTCCAGCTGCGGATCGGCGAGGGGCCTCGAGAGGTTGCCACACGGCTGAGCCTGGGGGCGACGGAAGGGCCCGGGCCGGGCGCCGACCCGGTGTCCGTGGCGGCGGTCCGCGAGCTGCTCGAGTCAGGCGGCTCGATCGACGCGGCCCTGACGGTCGACCTCAAGGACAGCCCTGTCATGACGATCAGCGGCTCACGGACCGCAAGTCTCGAGCTGGCCCGTGCCCTGGTCTCCCAGCTGGCTGTGATGCACGCCCCTGACGATGTTCAGCTCTTCCTCGCGACGAGCTCGGAGGCCGATTGGGAATGGGCCAAATGGCTTCCGCATCTCCGCGACGAAGCCGTCGACACCCTCCTCGCAGCGCGGGTGGCAGTGGTCAGGCGCGACGTTCGGCGGGAGCAGGAGCTGCCCTGGCTCGTGGCCGTGGCGGATGGCGTGCTTCCCTCTGACGAGACCATCGCGGCGCTGCGCAAGACCCGCGCCCACGCCGCGCTGATCGTTCTGGCCGGCGAGGCGGGCGAGGCAGACATGCTGGCTCGGGTCAGCGCCGGCCGGCTGAGCGTCGAGCACAGGGCGACAGGCGCGACTCAAAAGGGTCGGGCCGACCGCCTGGGTCCCCACGGCGCCGAAGCCATCGCGCGAAGGCTCGCGCCGCTGCGGATCACCGAGGAGCCCGGCAGCCGCCGGCTGGCGTCCGACGTCTCGTTGACCTCGCTGCTCGGCATCCGCGACCTCACCACACTCGACCCCCGACGCCAGACGTGGCGGCCGCAAAGCCTCGCGGACACCCTTCGGGTTCCGATCGGCATCAGCAGCGACGGCGAGCCGGTGCGCCTTGACTTCAAAGAGGCGGCGCTCGGGGGCGACGGGCCGCACGGGCTGGTCATCGGAGCAACGGGCTCGGGCAAAAGCGAGCTCCTGCGCACGATCATCACCGGCCTCGCCTTGACCCATCCGCCGGAGCGGCTTGCCTTTGTCTTGGTTGACTTCAAAGGCGGCGCGGCGTTTTCGGGCCTGCAGGCGCTTCCGCATGTGGCCGGACTCATCACCAACCTCGCCGACGACCTGGCGCTCGTCGACCGCATGCACGCGGCCCTGTTCGGCGAGATCCGCCGCCGCCAGGAGATGCTGCGCGCGGCCGGCAACCTGGCTACCGTCCGCGATTACCACGCCAAGCTGGACGCGGGCGAGTCGCTCCCTCCTCTGCCGTACCTGCTGCTCATCGTGGACGAGTTCGGCGAGCTGCTCACTGCGCGATCGGACTTCATCGACCTATTTGTCGCGGTCGGACGACTTGGCCGCAGCCTCGGCATGCACCTGCTGCTCGCCTCGCAGCAGCTCGATGAGGGTCGTCTTCGCGGTCTCGAGGGACATCTCAGCTACCGCATTGCACTGCGCACATTCAGCGCGGCCGAGAGCCGCACGGTGCTTGGCGTCCCTGACGCATACGAGCTGCCGCCGCTGCCTGGCTCGGGTTATTTGAAGGTTGGCACGACGGTGTACACGCGGTTCCGGGCCGCGGTCGTCAGCCAGCCCTACGTGAGCGACTCACAGGTGGAGACCGTCACGCGCGCGCGTCCTTTCTATCTATCGATGCACGAGACCGGCGAAAGTCCAATTGCTCCCATTCCCGCCCCAACAGCCGGGCCCACGATGTTGGAAGTCGCGGTGGTGAGGCTGCGCGAGGCGGCGCAGCGCGTGCACCAGGTGTGGCTGCCCCCGCTGGAAAATCGGGTTTCGCTTGACGCGGTCCTCGACGGTAAGGCAACCCGCGAGCAGCTGGTGGTTCCACTCGGCCTTGTCGACCGGCCCGCCGAACAGTCGCGTGGCGTGCTGGAGATGGATCTCGGTGGATCGGCCGGCCACCTGATGGTGGTCGGCGCTTCGCTCACAGGCAAGACCACGCTCCTGCGGACGCTCGTCTCCGCCATCGCACTCACCCACTCCCCGATGGAGGCGCAGTTCTACTGCATCGACTTTGGCGGCGGTGGCCTCGCCCAACTCGGTTCCCTGCCGCATGTGGGCGGGGTCGCGGGACGCCAGGACGCCGAGCGCGTGCGCCGAACGGTAGCCGAGGTTGCCGCGCTTCTCGATGAGCGCGAGGCTCGGTTTGCGGCCGCGGGCATCGATTCGCCGGCGGCGCTGCGCGCGCGCCGTTCGCGCGGCGAGCTCAAAGGCGCCGAGTGGGCTGATGTGTTTCTGGTCATCGACAACTGGCCTGCGGTCCGACAGGAGTTCGAAGACCTCGAGGCGCCGCTGCAGGAGATCGCCGCGAGAGGCCTGGGTTATGCGGTGCATGTCGTGCTCACCGCCAACCGTTGGATCGATGTCCGGTCTTCGCTGCGCGAAGCGATCGGCGGGCGGCTCGAGCTCCGCCTCCACGATCCAGGCGAATCCGCGATCAACCGCCGCGAGGCTGAGAACGTCGCCAAGGGAGTGCCCGGTCGCGGTATCACCCCGGCAAGCCTGCACTTTCAAACCGCGCTGCCCAGGATTGACGGCAGCGTCGAGGTCATCGACCAGCAGCGCGGGATGGAGGCGCTCATCGACAACGTGAACTCCCAATGGGCCGGCCCGCGGGTGAGGCCCGTGCTGGTCCTGCCCCGCACGATCGAGCTCGCTGAGCTCGCCCGTAGTGATGCGGCAGGCGTGGTCATCGGCCTCTCGGAGCGCGACCTCAAGCCGGTCTACGTAGACCTCTCCGCGGCGGATCCTCACTTTCTTGTCTTCGGAGATGGCGAATCGGGCAAGACCAATTTCCTGCGCACATTCCTGGTTGGCCTGATCGCCGAGTCGCAGTCGAAGGATGTCCAGGTCCTCGTGGTCGACTACCGGCGCACATTGCTCGGAGTCGTGCCGGCCGACTATCTCGTCGGTTACGCGGGCGCAGAGCCGGCGGCTGTGGCGCAGCTCGCTGAGGGCGCCGCTGCTTTGACGCGAAGACTGCCGCCGGCTGATTTGTCGATCGAACAGCTCAGGACACGCAGCTGGTGGAAAGGTCCCGAGCTGTATGTGGTCGCCGATGACTATGACCTCGTCGCCACCCCAAGCGCCAACCCCCTCCTGCCTTTGCTGCCTCTGCTTGCTCAGGCCAAGGACATCGGGCTCCACGTCCTGGTCGCCCGACGCGCGGGCGGCGCCGGCCGAGGCGTCCTGGAACAATTACTGCTCCGGCTGCGCGAGCTCGGCTCCCCGGGGTTGTTGCTCAGCGGGGATCCGCAGGAAGGCCAGCTGCTCGGCGCGTCACGCGCGAGCTCCCAGCCGCCGGGTCGCGGGTTATTGGTCCGGCGTC
>Ga0137415_10004307_pt1 | contig 14091 bp, 13 predicted proteins | sample CZODoug3_1_1_16f_FD_183082 | JGI IMG/M metagenome (GOLD analysis project Ga0137415, IMG submission 183082) | Vadose zone soil fungal communities from Angelo Coast Range Reserve, California, USA - CZODoug3_1_1_16fungal (Hybrid Assembly) | ecosystem: Environmental > Terrestrial > Soil > Vadose... | reverse complement strand
CATCGATCGACTTGACGGCAGGCAAAAGTGTCAGTGATGTCTCCGAACAGGTGTCAGCTATGTCTCCGGGCTGAACAACAAGGCCGGGCATGCCGAGCTAGACACCAATGTTTCTAACCCGCCGCCGCGTCATATTGCGAACTGGCTTCCAGCCATGCTTCTTCGGCGCGTTGCAGCGCGCTTGTCGCACCGGCGCGCGCCTTGCTCAGTTGCGCCGCCTGCTTGGGATCGCGCGTAAAAATGTCCGGCAGCGCGAGCGCGGTGTCGATTTTGGCGATGATGCCATTGATGCGCTCGATTTCGGCCTCGGCTTCCGCGACCCGTTGCTTCAGCGGTGTCCGCCTTTCAGCCTTGCCGCGCTCGGGCCGGTCGCGGCCATTGTCGCGCTCGGCGTTGCCACGATCGCGCGCATTGGTTCGCATGCCGCGCGCCGACAACACCATGCGCCGGTAGTCGTCGAGGTCGCCGTCAAAAGTCGTGACCGCGCGGTCGGCGACCACCCACAATTGATCGGCGCAGGCTTCGATCAGATAGCGGTCGTGCGAGACCATGATGATCGCGCCCGGAAAATCATTGATCGCTTCGGCGAGCGCGGCGCGGCTGTCGATGTCCAGATGGTTGGTCGGCTCGTCCAGGATGATCATGTTGGGGCCGAAGAAGGTGGCTAGTCCCAACAGCAGCCGCGCCTTCTCGCCGCCCGACAGGCTCTTGACCAGGGTGTCGCCCGCCTTGCCGGAGAAACCGATGGCGCCGACGCGGCCGCGGACTTTGCTTTCGGGCGCTTCCGGCATCAGCTTGCGGACATGGTCGTAGGGCGAGCCGTCGAGGTTCAACTCATCGACCTGGTGCTGCGCGAAATATCCGACCGAGAGTTTTTCCGCGCGTGTGACGTGACCGGAAAACGGCGGCAGCTTGCCCGCCAACAGCTTCACCAGCGTCGACTTTCCGTTGCCGTTGGATCCGAGCAGCGCGATGCGGTCGTCGGTGTCGATACGCAAGGTCACGCGGTTGAGCACCGGCGTTTTCGGATCGTAGCCGACCGAGACATCGTCGACCGCGATGATCGGCGGCGACAGCATCTTTTCAGGAGTCGGAAACGAAATCTCGCGCACATCCTGCGTCACCAGTGCTGTGACCGGCTTCATCCGCTCCAGCATCTTGACGCGCGACTGCGCCTGGCGGGCTTTCGAGGCCTTGGCCTTGAAGCGATCGACGAAGGCCTGCAGCCGCTTGCGCTCGTCGGCCTGGCGCTTGGCGTGCTTGGCGTCGAGCATTTCGCGCGTGGCGCGCTGCTCCTCGAACGACGAGTAGGTGCCCTTGTAGAGCGTCAGCCTGCCGCGATCGAGATGCAGGATCTGGTCGACCGAGGTGTCGAGCAAGTCGCGGTCGTGGCTGATCACGATCACGGTGCGGGGGTAGTTGGCCAGATGATCCTCGAGCCACAACGTGCCTTCGAGATCGAGGTAGTTGGTGGGCTCGTCCAAGAGCAGCAGGTCGGGCGCTGAAAACAAGGTTGCCGCCAGCGCGACGCGCATCCGCCAGCCGCCGGAGAATTCGGAAACTGGCCGCGCCTGGTCGGCGGTCGAAAATCCGAGCCCGCTCAGGATCGCCGCCGCGCGGGCCGGCGCCGAGTGGGCGTCGATGTCGACAAGCCGGGTCTGGATTTCGGCGATCCGGTGCGGATCATGCGCGGTCTCGGCTTCGCCCAGCAGCGCGTCGCGTTCGAGGTCGGCCTTGAGCACGACCTCGATCAGGCTTTCCGGCCCGTCGGGTGCTTCCTGCGCGAGGCTGCCGATGCGCCAGCGCGGCGGAATGGCGATACTGCCGGTCTCGGTCGGCAAGTCGCCGCGGATGGCGTGAAAAAGCGTCGATTTGCCGACGCCGTTGCGGCCGACAAAGCCGACGCGCGCGCCGGGCACGATCTGCACCGAGCTTTGATCGATCAAGAGCCGTCCGGCGATCCGGATTGAGATATCAGTGATGGAGAGCATGCGGCGTTGTCACCGGAGCCGCCGCCAAACGCAACCCGTCTATGGTTGAAATTGTGCCCGGAATGCCTCTGCCGAAAATTCATTCAGGCTCGATCAGGGCCGATGGCCGCCAACGGCGATCCTCGTCGCGCCGGCGCAGCTCGTCCACCAACCGCTGCAGATAGGATGACATCGCCGGTTCGGGGCGCATGCTCTCCAGCAGCCGTTCGCCGATGGCGTCGCAGATCGACCGGCTGGTCCGGTGGTCGATTTGTTCGAAATCACTATTGATTCGGCTTTCCCTGACTATTCCCATGGCTATTCTCTTGGCGGGTTCCGCCTCTAGGCTTTGAACGAAATCTTGCCGTACCAAGTCGCAAAGCCGAATTTTGTTTCCTCCCGACAGAACAATCTTGCGCTCGTCTGGGGGTAACTGAACGGAACCGGCATTGAGTTGCGCCAGGACGAAAAAAAGCCCCGGCAACAGGCCGGGGCGTCCAAGTCAGGGGAGGTCAAGTCAGGGAGGTCAGGTCGGATCAGTAGCAGCGGTTCACCAAGCGCCAGCGCGGCCCCCAGGGGGTCGGGACCAGGCGCCGCGCGTAGCAGCCGCCGCCATAGCCGTAGCCGTAACCGCCGCCGTAATAGGCGGGACCGCCGACGATGATGCGGGGGCCACCCCAGCCCCAACCGTGATGCCAGCCGCCGCCATGCCAACCACCATGCCAACCATCCCAGGCGGAGGCGGAGGTCGGCGCCAGCGCGGCCGCGCCCAGCGAAGCCGCGGCAACTGCAACAAGCGAGAGTTTGCGTAACATGATCGTCTCCTCAAGGTTTCGGCGCCATTTTGCGCCATCGGTGAGATGGTCTCCCGTGACGCCCCAGGGCCAGCGGATGGGCTTGCAAGGCGTCCGATCGATCCAAGTCTGGACCCGTGAAGGTGAACGCAGGCGGCACGGCGGTTTCAGACAGGGTTCACCTTCGTGAAATTGTTGTAATTCGGCCTCGCCAAGGCGCCCTAAGGTTAGTGCGTTTTCAGGCGGAGTCCTTCCCGCAGCGGGTGGCGGAGCGGACCGGCGGTTCGCGTGAACAAAACGCGTCAAAACTGAAGGCTGGCGCGTCGCCGTGGGTCGCTTGCCGTCGCGAGGTGGCGCCGATATAAGCCCCGCAACTCTCAACCAGCGTTTTGTAAGGACGAAATCATGGCGATTGAACGCACTTTCTCGATCATCAAGCCCGACGCGACGGCGCGCAACCTGACCGGCGCGGTCAACGCGCTGATCGAGAAGGCGGGGCTTCGGATCGTGGCCCAGAAGCGCATTCGCATGACCCGCGAGCAGGCCGAAACCTTCTACGCCGTCCATAAAGCGCGGCCGTTCTTCGGCGAACTGGTCGACTTCATGATTTCCGGTCCGGTGGTGGTTCAGGTGCTCGAAGGCGAGGGCGCCGTGCTCAAACACCGCGACGTCATGGGCGCCACCGATCCCTCCAAGGCCGCTGACGGCACGATCCGCAAAGCCCATGCGAAGTCGATCGGTGAAAACTCGGTGCATGGTTCGGACGCGCCGGAAACCGCGGCAATCGAAATCGCGCAGTTCTTTGCCGGCAACGAGATCGTCGGCTGATTGACGCCGGCGTTGCGGCACAGTCTAGTCGGCTGTTGCCGCGGGGGAGGCCGGTTGCGGCAGGGGGAACAGGGCGGTGAATTGGCTGTTGCAGATCTTTGATCCTGCCAATATCGGCGCGTTTTTCACGCAGCTTCAAGCCGACATGCAATCGCCGTCGTTCTGGCTGGCGGTCGGCAAGATCATCTGGATCAACGTGCTGTTGTCGGGTGACAACGCGCTGGTGATCGCGCTGGCGTGCCGCGGGCTGCATCCGCGGCAGCGAATGTGGGGCATGACCATCGGCGCCGGCATCGCGGTGATCTTGCTTATTCTGTTCACCGGCATCGTCGCGACCTTGATGGTGCTGCCCTATCTGAAGCTGATCGGCGGCCTGGCGCTCTTGGCCATCGCGGCCAAACTGCTGGTGCCGGAGGATGGCGGCGATGATGTCGCGGAGGGCACCAGCCTCTGGCATGCGGTCCGGATTGTCGTAATCGCCGACATCGTCATGAGCCTGGACAATGTCATCGCGGTCGCCGCCGCGGCCAATGGTCAGCTTCCGCTTTTGGTCCTCGGCCTTGCGATCAGCATTCCCATGATCATTGCCGGCGCGGCGCTGATTATGATGATACTCGACCGGATGCCAATTCTGGTGTGGCTCGGCGCGGCGCTGCTGGGCTGGATCGGAGGCGATGTGATCGCGACCGATCCGGCGATTGCACCCCGTCTGCACCGGCTGCTGGACGGCGACGTCAGCCTGAACATCGACACCACCTCGTCGACATTCGGGTTCGTCAGGCATCTGAAACTCGACGGCGAGATCGACGAGCTCGCGCTCGCGGTGATCGGCGCGGCCGCGGTCCTCGTCGTCGGATCGATCTGGCGGCGCCGCAAGTTGCAAGAGATCGAAACCCCAGCGCCGGTTTGAGGCCGCGCCACAGCGGCGCCGTCAGGCGCCGCCAAGCCCATCCGCCCTCCCGGTTTGCGACAAATAGCCGCCGGACGCTCACGCCGTTTTGCGATAGCGAGTGGCTGCATGGTCGCCTGTGGAGGTCGGATTGAACTGGTTCTCGGGATTGTTTGATCCTGCCGCGATCGGCGCGCTATTGACGCAGTTTGTTGCCGAAATCCATCATCCGCAGTTCTGGGCGGCCCTCTCCAAGATCATCTGGATTAACGTCTTGTTATCTGGCGACAACGCGCTTGTGGTCGCGCTGGCCTGTCGTGGCCTCGAGCCGCGCCAGCGCTTTTGGGGCATGATTCTCGGCTCAGGCGCCGCCGTCGTGCTGCGCATCATCTTCACCGCGATCGTCGTGACGGTGATGGAACTGCCCTATATCAAGCTCGCCGGCGGCCTGGCGCTGATCGTCATTGCCGCAAAGCTCTTGGTACCGGAGGACAAGGACGAGGAGGGCGTCGCGCAGGCGTCGCATCTGTGGGCCGCGGTACAGATCGTGGTGGTGGCAGACATCATCATGAGTCTCGACAACGTGATCGCGGTCGCCGCCGCCGCCAATGGCAGCGTCCCGCTGTTGGTGATCGGACTGGCGAGCAGCATCCCGCTGATCATCGCCGGCGCCGCGCTGATCATGGCGCTGCTCCATCGGCTCCCGATCCTGGTATGGGCCGGTGCTGCGCTATTGGGCTGGATTGCTGGCGACGTCATCGCCACCGATCCGGCCGCCCATCCCAAACTGCAAAGTGTGTTTGACGGTTCGGTCGGCATCGAACTTGACGCGCTACTGTCCGCGCTCGGCGTAGCGCCGCTGTTCGTCGGCGGCAACGGAGCAGAAATTGCCTGCGCGGTGCTGGGCCTGATCGTCGTGCTGGTGCTGGGCGCGATCTGGCGACGGCGCAAGCTGCTGCACACCGTGCCGGCTTAGTCCAGCGGCAGCCAAGGCCTGCGAGAGACACGGGATGCGTCGAAAATAATAGCATGCTATCATAATGTCGCCGGCGATGATCCTTGAATTCGCGCGGATGTCGCGAGACGCCGGCCGAGAGGAAACGCGAGGCCAGTTCCGTACATCGTCGGGCTGGGCGGCCTGAACGATCGCGTCGTTTCGTTTGCCCTCATACCGGCCTGCCAGTGCCCTGATCATTCCGAAACTGCTACCTTCGTCCGGCGCGTGATTCACCTCGCGTGGCGCAGTCGGATTGGGCGGTATGGGAAAGAAAACGGTCTACAAGTCTCGCGACGCCGAAGTTCCCCTGGATCGCCAGCAAATTCTCGGCCTTGCGGTCAATACGCTTGGCAGGAATATCCTCTGGAGCCTGGCGCAGCGTACGTCGCAGCACGGCCTTTTGCCTGGCGTGTATCCCGTGATCGCCTGGCTGATGCAGCTAAACGACTCCACGCAAGGAGAACTCGCCCGCATCGTCGGTATCGAGCAGCCGACCATGGCAGTGACGCTACGACGGATGGAACGTGACGGTCTGATCGAGCGAAGCCCGGATCCCGATCACGGGCGGCGCACCCGCGTCAGGCTGACGCAAAAGGGCAGAAAGCTCAGCCAGGTCATGCGCTCGGCGGCCGACGAGGTCGAGCAGGTTGCCGCAAAGGGATTGAGTGCGGCCGAGGTCAAGGATTTCTTCCGCTTGACCGGCGTCATGACGAGGAATCTGAACGCGGAGCGTTTCGGCAAGAAGTAATCGGCCGAGCAATCTTCCAATCACCTGCGGATCGCATTTCGCCGCGCCGAACGCGACACGGCCCTTGACGTTTGTCTTGCGTCCATTATGATAGCTTACTATGATTATTTCAAGCGACTGAACGGAGGCCGTTGAGAGCCGCCGGCAGGGGAGGTTTGATCATGTCCGTGCTGAACAATCTGCAATTCTATTTCATGCACTTCATGCCCTATCCGGACGTCGCGCCGGATCGTCCGCAGGGCCAATGGGTCGATATTCCAAACACCCGGTTTGACCCGGAAACGGGCCACAAACTCTATCGCGAATACATCGACGAACTGGTGTTGGGCGACAAGCTGGGCTTTGACGGTCTTGTCGTCAACGAACACCACTCGACGTTCTACAGCCTGATGCCGTCCTGCTCGATCATTGCGGGCGCGCTCGCCGTACTGACCAAGCGCGCCAAGATATGCGTGTTCGGAACCCCAATCGCACTAACGTTTCCGCATCGCCTTGCGGAAGAATACGCGATGCTCGACGTCATGTCGGGGGGACGGCTCGAGTGCGCGTTCCCGCTCGGCACGGGCATGGAGTACTGGGTCAATCCCGTCAATCCGAGCTTCGCTCGCGAGCGCTTCCGCGAAGGCATGGACATTCTGATGCAGGCGTGGACCCAGCCCGGACCGACGCGGTACGACGGTAAATTTCACCAATACAAATATCTGAATCCCTTCCCGCTTCCCTATCAGAAGCCGCACCCGAAGATCTACGTCGTCGGCTCTGGTACCGAGGAGACGCTGAACTACGCTGCGGAAAAGGGATACGGCTATTCGCAGGTGTTCACGCCGATCGCGTCACAACTCAAGTCGTTCGAGAGCTATCGCGAGATCGCGGTCCGCAACGGACACAAGCCGGATTCGGAATCGATCATCATCTCGGCGATGGTCTACGTCGCCGAAACCGAAGAGAAGGCGGTCGAAGAGGGGCGCGACCATATCCTGTTCTACTTCCAAAAGCTGCTGCGGACCAATGCGCACATCAATTCGCCTCCCGGCTATCTGCCAGTCGATCGCCTGCGCAAGCGACTTCAGGCCGGGGCCGTTCAGGACGTCGCGATCACCTGGGAGATGCTGACCGGGGTCTACCGAACCGTGCTCGGCACGCCGGATCAAGTAGCTGAAAGGATAGCGTTTTGGTGCGAGCAGGCGAAGAGCAGCAAGATCATTCTGCACTTGCATACCGGCGACATGCCGCACTGGAAGGCCGTCAAGAACATCACCCTGTTCGCCGAAGAGGTCATCCCGCGCGTCAGGAAGCTCGTATCTTCTTCGCTTCAGGCAGCAGAGTAGGAAAGAAGTACAATGACCGGTTTCACCAAACGAGACATCGTCGTCGATGGTATCCGCGTTCAGGTCCTGGAAGCCGGCCGCGGAAATCCGCTGGTCTATTTCCACGGCGCGGGCACCCTGACGGGCTTCGACGACCTGTTGCCGCTGTCGGCCGGCAGGCGGCTGATCGTTCCAATTCACCCGGGCTTCGGCGAATCCGACGATGACATCCGTATTGATTCCGTGCTCGACTACGTCATTCACTACTCGACCCTGTTCGACCAACTCGGTCTCGGCGAGCCGCTTGATCTCGTCGGTCATTCGCTGGGCGGCTGGATCGCCAGCCTGTTCACGGTCCTGAACACCCACCGGGTGCGGCGTCTCGCGCTGGCCTGCCCGGCTGGTCTCCGCGTCGCGGAGCACCCCACGGCAGATCTCTTCACCATTCCCGCCGACAGATTGGCTTTTCATCTCGTTGCCTCGCCGGAAATCCTGGCCCGGATGGCGGCGGTCAACGTCACGAACGAAATGAAGGTCTCGCGCTACCGCGAGATGACGACGCTCGCACGCATCGCATGGGATCGCAACTACGAACCCAAGTTCGAACGGTGGCTGCCGAAAATTTCGACTCCGACTCTCATCCTTTGGGGCGAGCAGGACCGTGCAATTCCGGTGCAGCAAGCGAGGCATTGGGAAGCCCGACTGCCGAATTCCGAGGTCGCGACGTTTTCCGGCGCCGGCCACCTGCTGTTTTTTGAATCGAGTTCGGCAGTCAAACGCTTGGCCAGCTTCTTCGAAGGGGAGCTGGGAGGTCTGAAGCAGGCGGCCGGCTAACAACAAGAACAACGAGTCGGCTGGCCCCGGTGGGAGGAGGTGTCAATGGAGATTTGCGTGTTCGGCTTGTTGAAGTCCGCCGGATTGGCCACCTTGGTCATGAGCGCCGGCATTGTCGCTGCCACGGCTCAGAAACAGTATGATGTCGGTGTCAGCGATACCGAGATCAAGGTCGGCAACGTCATGCCGTATAGCGGCCCGGCGTCGGCCTATGCCGCGATCGGCAAGACCGAGGCCGCCTACTTCAAGATGGTCAACGACCAGGGCGGTATCAACGGTCGGAAGATCAATTTCGTTTCTTACGATGATGGATTCGCTCCTCCGAAGACGGTCGAACAAGTCCGAAAGCTCGTGGAAGCCGACGACGTATACGTGTTGTTCAACATCGTCGGTACGGCGGGGAATGCGGCAGTCCAGAAATATCTCAATCAAAAGAAAGTCCCGCACATCTTCATCTCGAGCGGTGCGGCAAGGTTCGACGATCCGGACCAGTTTCCCTGGAGCATGGCCTGGTGGCCAGGTTTCAAGAGCGAAGCAAAGATCTACGCGAAGTACATCCAGGAGCACTATCCGGACAAGACCATCGGCGTCCTGTATCAGAACGACGATTCCGGAAAAGACTATCTGGCTGGTTTCCACGAGGCATTTGGATCGGCGTATTCCAAGAAGATCGTTATCGAATTGCCCTATGAAATCACCGCTCCCACGGTTGATTCGCAGGTCGTGCAGATAAAGTCCGCCAACGTCGATATCTTCATCAACCTCGGCACCCCCAAATTCGCTGCGCAGGCGATCAAGAAGGTCGCCGAAATGGGATGGAAGCCAATACAGTTCCTGGGAAATGCGTCGGCGTCGACTTCGACCACGATGACCGCTGCGGGCATCGATGCGGCCAGGGATATCGTCAGCGCCGTCTATTTCAAGGATACGTCGGATCCCCGGTGGAGGAATGACGATGCCGTGAAGGAGTTTCGGGCCTTCATGGCCAAATACTATCCGGACGGAGATCAGGAAAACGGCACGACCGTGTTCGGCTACGGCGCGGCCAAAGCCTTCGTCGAGGTGCTCAGCAAGTGCGGCGACAATCTTACCAGAGACAACATCATGAAGCAGATGACCAGCCTGGACATGACGATCGATGTCTACCTGCCTGGCATCAGGATAAGGACGGGCCCTGCCGACTACTCTCCGATCGATCAGCTTCAGATGGTGAGATTCAATGGCCAGAGATTCGAGCCGTTTGGTCACGTCATTGACAGCAAATAGTTGGCAAGAACGCTGAAAACCGGGGAAAGCGTCGAAATGGCTTCTCTTGCAGATAGGGTAGCACTCGTCACCGGCGCCGGAGGCGGGATTGGCAGGGCGATCTGTCATCGTTTGGTCAGGGACGGCGCGTTCGTCGTCGCTTCCGACCGGAACATCACTGCGGCCGGCGAGACCGCAGCACTGGTCGAAGGCTCAGGGGATCGAATCCATGCCATTCAGCTCGACGTGACAGATCAATCACAGTGGCAAGAGGCCGTCGAGGAGACCGTCCGTATTGGCTCCAGCCTGGATATTTTGGTCAACAATGCAGGTGTCGCTCACATCAAGCCGTTCGAGGCGGTGTCCTTCGAGGAATGGAAGGCCGATCTCGACGTCAATCTCAACGGAGCGTTCCTGGGAATCAAGGCGTCGCTTGAGGCCATGCGCGAAAGCGCGAAGCGATTTTCCTCGGGTGCATCAATCGTCAACATCGCCTCTGTATCTGCCCTGATCGGCTCTCCGGGGATGCCGGCCTACTCGGCAAGCAAGGGTGGGCTGCGGCTGTTTTCGAAGGCGATCGCGTTGGACTTCGCCAAGAGGCGCTACGGAATCCGCGTAAACTCGATCTATCCCGGTCTGATCGATACACCGCTCGCGACACCGCTGTTCGAGAGCAGGATGGCTTCGGACCCTCAGGTCAGCTTCGAGACCGTGCGCCGCCAGATGATCGAGCGCTATCCGATCGGCCGGATTGGAAGGCCTGAGGAGATCGCAAGTGTTGTCAGTTTTCTGGCGGGAGACGACTCATCCTACATGATAGGCGCGGAACTAGTGGTCGACGGCGGCTTGACGGCCGGCTAACCGAACGAGCCCACCAATGAAAGACGGCAATCCATTTGACATATCCGGTCAGGTCGCGCTTGCAACCGGCGCGGCAGGCGGCTTGGGTCATTCGATCTTCGAGGCGCTCGTGCAGGCGGGGCAAGCGTCGGCATTGCTCGATGTCGATAGAGACGGCCTCGCGGCGGCTGCTTCGGCATTCAGTGCCGTCGGCGCGAATATCGTTACCCGCATTGTGGATGTGCGCCGGCCGCGCTTGAAGTCGCCGCAGTGTAGCCCGAAGCAGCTCTAGCGCCGCACGATCGAGCCGGAGCGTCCGACCAGCCGTGCCAGCTGCTTGAAGCGGCTGCCGACGCGGTCGGCGACGAGATCGACCATCCGGTGCTCGAACACCAGCATCAGCTTGCGGCCGTTGCTGCGGAAATGGGTCGCCGGCAATACGCCGGTTCGCGCCGCCGAGATCAGATGGGCGACGCGGAACGCGGCGCCGAGCACGCGGGCGCGTTCGTCCATCGCCGGCGGCACCAGTTCGCGGATCTGCGCCGGTGGCTCGTTTTCCTCGCTTAGGCCCGCGTAGCGATAGAACACCGACAGCGCGACAAAGGCGCGGCCCTGATGGCTGATCGAGCCGAAATTGGCGTTGGTGATCAGGCTCAGCGTCTCCTCGCCGCGGTGGTCGGGGTGCACCCGCCAGCCGATGTCGGAGAGCAGGCAGGCGACATGGCGCAGCCTCTTGTCCTCCTCGGTTTCGCGCAGCTTGACGACCCGGACCAGCCGGTCGGTCCAGGCTGACAATTCCTCGGCATGGTGCGCGGACCGCGACAGCAATTGGTTCAGCGTCTGCGCCGCACAGACCAGCCCGTCCTTGGCGCGTTCGGCCTGCGGCAGCTTCTCGTACAAAAGGCCTTCGCGCACGCCGAAGGTCGAGAACACGATGGTCTTCGGCTTTGCCACCCGAATGATGTGTTCGAGCACCAAAGCCGCATAGGTCAGCAGCGGCCGCCGCGCGTCGGCGACGGCCTCGATATTGGCCAGCATATTGGCGGCCGCCAGCCGCCGTAGCCGTTGCGCGAAATCGAGCGCGTCGGCGGCCGGGATAGAATAGCCGTGCATCACCTTGAGCGGATAGCCGCTCTGGATGATGTGAATGCGCGCCAATGCGCGCCAGGTGCCGCCGACCGCGTAGAAGGTCCGGTTGCGGCCGGCCGTGAGCTGGGCCACGCCGGACAATTCGTTGCGCACGATGCGTTCGGCGCGTTTCAGCGATTTGTGCGACAGGTCCTGCAGCGCCAGGCTGCCGAGCGGCAGCGTCACGCCGCTGCGGACGCGGTTGCCATGCACGTCGATCAGTTCGAGCGAGCCGCCGCCGAGATCGCCGACGATGCCGTCCGGATTGTGCACGCCGGACACGACGCCGAGCGCGGACAGTTTTGCCTCGCGCGGTCCCGGCAGGATCTGGATCGGGACGCCGCAGATGCGTCCGGCCTTGGCGATGAAGTCGGGGCCATTGGAGGCGTCGCGGCAGGCGGCGGTCGCGATCGCGTAGACGCGGCCGACCTTCTGGATCCGGCACAGTGCGCGAAAACGCCGCAGCGACGTCAGCGCCTTGGCGACGGCGTCTTCCGCCAACAGACCGGTGCTCTGGACCTCGCGGCCGAGCCCGCACAGCGCCTTCTCGTTGAAGATGGTGACGAGGCTGCGCGACATCGTCGCGTAGACGACGAGACGCACCGAGTTCGAACCGATGTCGATGACAGCGACGCTGGAAGCGCGCTTCCGCGGCCGCTTCACCGTGAAAATTCCTTATGACGATTGCTGACGCTCGTTACGGCGCGTGAGGCGACGCGGCGAAGATTCCTTGAGAGACTTTCCACGGCCTGACAGACTCGGATTCGTCATGAAGTAGTTATGCAGGTTGAAAGGCTCTTCGCCTTTCGCGGCCTTCATACGCGTTGACGACCCGTCGGGCAACAACAGCCAGCTCTGCTCGGTATCCTTCAGATTCGCGACCATGATCTGTTCGAGAACCTGCTGATGCACCGTGGGATTTTGCAGCGGACAGAGGATTTCGACGCGGCGGTCGAGGTTCCGCGGCATCATGTCGGCGGACGAGATATACACAGCAGCTTTGGTCGAGGGCAGGCCTTGCCCCATTCCGAAACAGTAGATTCGGCCGTGTTCCAGGAATCGTCCGATGATGGATTTGACGCGGATGTTCTCGGAAAGTCCTGGCAGCCCCGGCCGCAGGCAACAAATGCCGCGCACCACCAGGTCGATCGACACCCCGGCTTGCGACGCTTCATACAGCGCGTCGATGATGTCGGGGTCGACCAGCGAGTTCATCTTCAGCCAGATCGCGCTCGGCTTGCCGTGGCGCGCGTAGTTGGTCTCGCCGTGGATGTGCTCGAGCATGCGCTTGCGCAAGGTCAGCGGCGATACCGCCATCTTCTCGATGTCGCTCGGCTCGGCATAGCCGGTGATGTAGTTGAACACCCGCGCCGCATCGCGCCCGATGGTCGGGTCCGAAGTGAAGTAGGACAGGTCGGTGTAGATGCGCGCCGTCACCGGATGGTAATTGCCGGTGCCGGTGTGGACATAGGTCGTGAGGTTGCCGCCCTCGCGGCGCACCACCATGGACAGTTTGGCGTGGGTCTTGAGTTCGATGAAACCGTACACGACCTGGACGCCGGCGCGTTCGAGGTCGCGCGCCCAGCGGATATTGGCTTCCTCATCGAAGCGCGCTTTCAGCTCGATCAGCGCGGTGACCGATTTGCCGGCTTCGGCGGCTTCCGCCAGCGCCCGCACGATCGGGGAGTTGTTGGAGGTGCGGTAGAGCGTCTGCTTGATGGCTACGACGTCAGGATCGCGCGCGGCCTGCTGCAGGAATTGCACCACGACGTCGAAGGATTCGTAAGGGTGATGGACGATCAGGTCCTTCTGGCGGATCGCCGCGAAGATATCGCCGCCATGGTCGCGCACCCGTTCCGGATGACGGGGCACATAGGGCGTAAATTCGAGATCGGGCCGGTCGAGCCGGGTGAGCTGCGACAGCTCGTTCATCGCCAGCACGCCGTCGACCAGGAAGATCTCGTCGTCGGCGGTGGAAAGCGCGTGCTGCACGAAGCCCCGCAGTTCCTCCGGCATCTTGGCTTCCATCTCGAGCCGGATCACCGATCCGCGCCGCCGCCGCTTCAGCGCGGTCTCGAACAGGCGGACCAGATCTTCGGCCTCTTCCTCGATTTCGAGTTCGGAGTCTCTGATAATGCGGAATGCGCCCTGGCCCTTCACGGTGTAGCCGGGGAACAGGCGGCCGATGAACAGGCCGGTGGCCTGTTCCAGCGTGATCAGCCGCACCACGCCGTCCTTGCCGGCGGGGATGCGAATGAAGCGGTCGATCTTGCCGGGCATGCGGATCAGCGCGTTCATCGGCTTGCCGTCGGAGACCCGCGCCAGATGCAGCGCGATGGTGAAGCCGAGGCTCGGGATGAACGGGAAGGGGTGCGCGGGATCGATCGCGAGCGGGGTCAGCAGCGGGAAGATGTTGTGGAGGAAATGATCCTCGATCCAGGTCCGCTCGGGTTTGGTGACATCGCGGCCATCGACGAGGACGATGCCGACCTCGGCCAGCGTGGTGCGCAA
>Ga0137415_10004306_pt1 | contig 14092 bp, 18 predicted proteins | sample CZODoug3_1_1_16f_FD_183082 | JGI IMG/M metagenome (GOLD analysis project Ga0137415, IMG submission 183082) | Vadose zone soil fungal communities from Angelo Coast Range Reserve, California, USA - CZODoug3_1_1_16fungal (Hybrid Assembly) | ecosystem: Environmental > Terrestrial > Soil > Vadose... | reverse complement strand
GGCGGCACCTCGTTGCTGATTCTGGTAGGCGTCGCCATGGACACTGTTGCCCAGATCGAGGCACAGCTTGTGATGCGCAACTACGAGGGCTTCCTTGGCGGCGGAGGACGTTTGCGAGGGCGGAGAGCCTAACGAATTTTAGATTTCAGATCTCGGATTTGCGATTTGGACTGTGCCCGAACAACGTCATTCAAGCTAGAAATCTAAAATCACAAATCGGAAATCGCAAATCCTTAACTCGGTATGTCCAAGATCATTGTGCTGATGGGTGCGCCTGGTGCTGGAAAAGGTACGCAGGCGCGCTTGCTTCAGGAGCGTTTGCATCTGCCCCAGATCTCCACCGGGGATATTTTTCGCTCATTGAAGAACTCCCCGACTCCGCTTGCGCAGGAAGTGCGCGAGGTTATGGATGCAGGGCAACTCGTCTCGGATGATTTAACAATTCGTTTAGTGCGAGAGCGAACCGCACGCGACGACTGCAAGAATGGCTACATTCTGGATGGTTTCCCGCGCACGCCCGCGCAGGCCGCGACGCTGGAAAAACTGGCGAGCGAGCAGGGTAAGCAAATTGTTGCGATCCTGATAGACGTGCCCAATGAGTTGTTGGTGAAGCGTATGATCGGGCGTCGTAATTGCCCGGTCTGTGGCGAGCTTTATAATATTTATTTCAAGCCGGCGAAAAACGATAACTACTGCGATTTTCATCCTGACACACAGCTAGTGCGCCGGGCGGATGATAACGCAGAAACCGTGCAGGCCCGGTTGGCGACTTACGAAGAGCAGACGCGACCCCTGCTTGAATACTATCGAACCGCGCATCTGCTCCGTACCGTCGACGGGACTCGAGAAGCGGAAGTTATCTATAGAGATATCGAAGGTATAATCAAGGGCGAGGAGTAGTGCACACCGATTTTGTTTTATGATTATTGGCAAGTCAAAAAAAGAGTTGGAAAAGATGCGTGCCGCAGGGCAGTTGGCCGGAAGTGTTCTGCGCGAACTCCGGCGGATGGCTGTACCCGGCATTACCACTCTCGAACTGGATCAGGCGGCTGAAAAAATGATTCGGGACGCAGGGGCGCTGCCCACGTTCAAGGGTTACTACGGCTTCCCGTACAGTATTTGTGCCTCCGTCAACGAACAAGTGGTGCATGGCTTTCCGTCCGCTTACAAACTGAAAAGCGGTGACATATTTTCGATTGACTGCGGCGCCACCCTGGAAGGATTTGTCGGCGACACCGCGACAACTGTTCCTGTCGGAAACGTCAGCCCTGAACTGCTGGATTTGATCCGCATCACCGAAGAGTGTCTTGAACGCGCAATCGGACAGTGCTACGACGGGAAGCATCTGGGAGATATCGGTTGGGCCGTCCAGGAACATGCTGAAGCGCACGGCTATTCGATCGTCCGAGAATATGTTGGCCACGGCATCGGCCGCAAAATGCATGAGGATCCCCAGATACCGAACTACGGTACACCTGGAAAAGGGGCCAAAATCAAAAACGGGTATGTTTTTGCGATTGAACCGATGGTGAACCTTGGCTCGCACCATACCAGAGTACTGTCTGATAAATGGACAGTGGTTACAGTGGACGGACAACCGAGTGTTCATGTTGAACACACGATTGCGATTACCGAGGAGGGCCCGCAGGTGCTGACGCGCGTTCCCCCAACGTCCGGTAACGGCAATTTGGCCTCGGAACCCTGACGCTGACTTGGCAGAGTTGCCTCGCTGTGTTACTATTCGCAGTTTGTCGGTCAAGGCAAAATTGTTATTTCAGGTATATGGCGAAGGAAGAGGCGATCGAAGTAATGGCCAAGGTGCTGGAAACCTTGCCTAACGCGATGTTTCGCGTGGAGCTAGAGGATAATCAGCATCAGGTGCTTGCCCACATATCAGGCAAAATGCGCAAGCATTTCATACGAATATTGCCGGGCGATCGGGTTCTGGTCGAGTTGTCGCCATATGATTTGAATCGTGGCCGAATTACGTATCGCTATAAATAGTCGGAATCGAATTTACAGGTATCAGTCGAGGGCGAGATGAAAGTACGTGCATCAGTCAAGAAAATGTGTGACAACTGTAAAGTAATTCACCGTAAAGGTGTAGTGCGAGTGATTTGCACGAACCCTAAGCACAAGCAGCGGCAAGGGTAAACCCAAAATTTCAAGACTCTAGTCTGGATAGTCAGGCTCGTTTAGTTTGGAGAATACAAGAGAATGGCTCGTGTAGCAGGTGTAGACCTACCGCCTAACAAGCGTGCGGAGATTGGACTCACGTACATTTACGGAATTGGACGTCCGCGCTCGAATCGGATCCTTCTTGAGGCTCAGGTGAACAAGGAAGCTCGAATCCGTGATTTGAGCGAAGACGAACTGAGTCGAATTCGAAGCGTTATTGACGCGCAGGGCGAGATCGAAGGCGATCTTCGCAAACGCGTTCAAATGGACATTAAACGGCTGATGGATATCGGGGCCTATCGTGGCCTGCGGCATCGGCGTGGCCTGCCCGTCCGCGGACAGCGCACCCATACGAACGCCCGCACCCGAAAGGGACCGCGACGCGCTACCATCGCCAAGAAAAAGGCGCCCGGGAAGAAGTAGTAAAACAGAGGCTAGAGGTTAGAGGTTAGAGGTCAGTCTCTTTCCTATCAGCCGCTAATCTCCAGTCGAGAATCTCTGGAATTTTATGGCAAAAGCAACAGGCGGAAAAACAGGCGGAAAGAAGAAGGTCTTTCGCAAGAAAGAAAAGAAGAATATTCCGAACGGTATCGTGTATATCGCGGCATCGTTTAATAACACGCTGATTTCGATTACCGATCTCGAGGGTAATTTGATTTCGCAGTCGTCGTCGGGTGCCAGAGGATTCAGGGGCTCGCGAAAGGGAACGCCGTTCGCCGCACAGCAGGCGGCCTACGAGGCTGCAAATAAGGCGAAAGAGGCTGGGATGTCGCAGTGCGAAGTCAGGGTCAAGGGGCCCGGCGGTGGTCGTGAATCTGCAATTCGTGCGATCAACAACGCAGGTATCAGCGTGATAGTTATCCGCGATACTACACCGATTCCGCACAACGGATGTCGTCCGCCAAAACGGCGCAGAGTGTAACGATTTTTAAGATCTCGTTTGAGATTTGTATTTAAACCAAAGGATGAAGGGCCGGCCGGTTTTGTGGATTTGCCGCGCCTGTAAACTTTTCCGCCTATTAACTTAGGCTGGAGGCAAGAACTTAAAGTGGCCAGGTATAGAGATGCGGTGTGCCGATTGTGCCGCCGTGAAGGTGCAAAGCTTTTCCTGAAGGGCGATCGCTGTTATAAGCCGTCATGTCCAATTGAAAAACGCGGAACTCAGCCGCCGGGCCAGCATGGTAACAGCATGCGAAGGGGCAAGGCGCTGGTCGGCTACGGTCAGCAGCTCCGGGAAAAGCAGAAAGTCAAAAGAATTTATTTCGTTCTCGAAGGCCAGTTTCGAAACTACTTCGATAAAGCTGCGCGTCAAAAGGGGATTACGGGCGAAAATCTTTTATTCCTCCTGGAGCGTCGTTTGGACAATTCTGTATATCGAGCGGGATTTTCTACCTCGCGCCGGCAGGCAAGACAGCTTGTTAACCACGGGCACATCGAGGTTAACGGGCGCAAAGTTGACATCCCTTCTTTCCAGGTGAAAGTTGGCGACATCATTTCGGTTAAGGAAGCAAGTAGAAAGAACCCACACGTCGATGGCGCCTGGGCTACTGCGGCAGGCCGCGGACGTCCGGGCTGGATCTCGCCGGGTGACGGTGCAGACATGAGCGCACGGATTGCGACGCTTCCGACTCGTGACGACGTTGACCGGTCAATTAACGAGCAGCTTATCGTCGAACTTTATAGTAAGTAACATCACGTGTGCCGCGCGAACGCTGGCTCCTGGGGGATTCTCCCAACCAGAGTTCGTCGTGGCCGCAGTGCATTTTAACGGATAGACATTCGGAACGTTTATGGCTATGGATCAAAACAATCTGTGGACGGGCTTTCAAATGCCGCGTCGTCTGGCGGCTGATACGGAAACAATGACGGATCGGTACGGTCGGTTTTCCGCTCAGCCATTCGAGCGGGGCTTCGGCACGACTGTTGGTAACAGCTTGCGCCGTGCACTGCTCTCGTCGATCGAAGGCGCTGCAATCAGCGCAGTCAAGATTGAAGGCGTCGAGCACGAGTTCTCTTCGATCAATGGTGTTGTCGAGGATGCGACCGACGTTATCCTCAATCTAAAGCAGATACCGTTTACTCTGCACAGCACCGAGGCGAAGACTCTTACAATTAATAAACAGGGCGCCGGCGAAGTAACCAGCGGAGACATCGAGGCTGACGGCGATGTCGAAATTCTCGATCAGAACGTCCATATCGCCACTGTTGGCGAAGGTGGCTCTTTGCGAATCGAAATGCGATTGAAACGTGGCCGTGGCTACGTTTCTGCGGATCGTAATTTTGACGAGGATTTGTCCCTTGGGTATATCCCGATTGATTCGGTGCATACACCTGTCAAGAAAGTGAATTTTACTGTCGAGGCCGCGCGTCTCGGGCAGAACACTGAATTCGATAAATTGACCATCGAGGTTTGGACTGATGGTTCCGTCAAACCTGAAGATGCAATCGGTCTTGCGGCAAAGTTGATTAAGGATCACATGTCGATCTTCATCAACTTCGAAGAAGATACCGATGAAATGCAGTATGCGAACATGGAGCGGCCGCCCTTGCCCCGCAACGATCAGCTCGACCGATCGGTGGACGAACTCGAATTGTCAGTTCGCTCATATAACTGCCTGAAGAATGCAGACATTCGCACCATTCGCGATTTGGTTCAGAGATCTGAACGCGAAATGCTGGCTACCAAGAACTTCGGTAAGAAGAGCCTGAACGAAATCAGAGACATTCTCCACGGAATGGGTCTCGATTTTGGTATGGAATTCGATGCTCAGGGCAATCCGATACCAGGCACCGGCGGTCGCGATGTTGACGATTTGGGCGACTATGAAGACGACGAAGAATAGAAGGCTCCTGCTCGGCAAAGATGTGAAATCTCGGATCCGGGCGGATTTATAAAGTTATGCGACATCAAAAGGCACATCGTAAACTAGGACGGACAACCGCGCACAGGATATCTCTGCTGCGCAGTTTGGCTACGTCGTTGATAAATGCTCGTGATGAACGGATCGTAACCACGCTTCCAAAAGCGAAAGAGCTGCGACCGTATGTTGAAAAGGTAATCACCCTTTCAAAGAAAACACAGGGTCTCGACGGACCAGATGCCGGCGCCAGGGCCGTGCATTTGCGTCGGCAGGCGGCATCGTTTTTCCATTCCGGAAACACCCAGCAGGTTGCTATCACCGGCAAGCGCGGAGCAGTTCGACCGCCGCGAACCGCGGGTGTGGCTGCGGTCAAACGGCTGTTTGATGATTTGGGCGAAAGGTACAAGGACAGGCCGGGCGGTTATACGCGCATTCTTAAGCTCGGTCGCCGTGACGGTGATAACGCTGAGCTCGCAATAATCGAACTGGTTGGTAATGCCCGCGAAGTTGAGGCAGAAGCGGCCAAACAAAAGAAAGCTGCTGGTTCAACTAAAAAGAGCGCAAAGCCTTCGAAAGCGGCAGCGTCTTCCGGTTCAAAATCGGACGGAAAGAAGAAAGCCAGCGAAGATTCCGCCGACGTAAAACCGAAAGCGAGCCGTACGAAGGCGGATACTTCGGCGGACGATCAGGAAGACAAGTAGCAAGTTGAGTGTTTAGTTTGCACTGAGAAGTGTCGCCTGTCAGGCAGCACACTTATCCAGACGGTGGCGAGCCTCAATTCACCCGGCGCGAACAACCCGAGGCGGCTTGAGGCTCTTCGCTTTGTTTGGAGTAAGAACCAAGGGTGCCGGCTGGCTCGGCACGAATGGAGATACAAAATTGAGCGAACAAGAAACGCCGCCACCTGTCGATAAACCTCGGGAAGAATCGGAAAGGGCATCCGGCGAACGCAGGAGCGGCGGACGCGATTCTCGAAAGCGGCGTCATTCGCCACCGCCACCACCCCTGGGCAGACGTCCGCCTGAGCCGCTGATAAATCTGGAAGAATTACGCGATCTTGTCGAATTGATTTCGTCAAACGGGTTCACCGATTTCGAACTCGAACGCGAAGGTATCAAAATTCGATTGCGCCGGGAAATTCTGGCGCAAGGGGTTCAGCAATCGGTCGCGAACCCAGGTTCACAGCATTCCGTGGGGGCTCAGTCTGTTGCACCTGTTGCCGCAGTTGTCCCCAATGCGTCATCAGCCGGCCTACCTCCAGCGGCACCGCATCCCGGAGCCATGGCCGAGGCTGCCGCGTCCGGTGACGAGGGCCTTCAGATTATTACTTCGCCGATTGTCGGCACCTTCTATCGTTCGCCTTCGCCCAATGCCGCCTCGTTTGTAAGCCTGGGTTCGGAGGTTCAGGCGGACACAGTTGTCTGTATTATCGAGGCGATGAAATTGATGAACGAAATACAGGCAGAAATCTCGGGCGAGATCGCCAAGATTTATGTTGAGAATGGCCAGCCGGTTGAATACGGCCAGCCGCTTTTTGGAATTAGGCGCTAACTAAAATTGGCGGGCATCAGTGCGGTGATTCGATTGCGCTGGCGCTCGCCAATTAGTTCGTAAGTTTACGCGGGTTTAATGACGACACGGCAGTTCAAGAAAATTCTCGTAGCAAATCGGGGTGAAATCGCGCTCCGAATTATCTGGACCTGCAAGGAGATGGGCATTCGAACTGTCGCCGTACACAGTGCCGCCGATCGCGATTCACTGCACGTGCGATTTGCCGACGAAGCCATCTGTATTGGACCCGCGGCGTCGGCTGAAAGTTATTTGAATATCCCGGCAGTAATCAGTGCTGCCGAAATCGCAAATGTCGATGCCATTCATCCTGGCTATGGATTTCTAGCGGAGTCCGCTTACTTCGCCGAAATTTGCGAGGCCTGCAACATCAAATTCATTGGTCCACGGCCGGACGTTATCCGGATGATGGGCGATAAGGTCGAGGCCCGTCGTGCTATGCAGGAAGCAGGCGTGCCGATCCTGCCCGGAAGTCCGGATCCACTTGAATCTGAGGAAGAGGCGATCAAGCTTGCCCGGGAAATCGGCTTTCCTGTGATCGTTAAAGCCGCGGCGGGTGGTGGTGGCCGGGGGATGCGAATCGTTCGAACCGAAGCAGAACTGGGGCTTGCACTGGAGACCGCTTCGACTGAGGCCGAGCGTGCGTTCAAAAATGGCGACGTGTATATCGAAAGGTATATCGAGCGCCCTCGTCACGTCGAGATCCAGGTGCTGGCCGATGAATACGGTAATTGTATTCACCTTGGGGAACGCGAATGTACGATTCAGCGTCGCCATCAGAAGCTTTTGGAAGAGGCCCCCTCACCTGTGCTTTCGCCGGAACTTCGGGCGCAAATGGGCGCCGCCGCCGTCGAGGCTTGTAAGCGAATCGGCTATTCCAGCGCTGGAACCTTCGAGTTTCTGCTCGATGAAGATAATCGTTTCTACTTCATGGAGATGAATACTCGGATTCAGGTCGAGCATCCTGTGACAGAGATGGTTACACTGGCCGATATTGTTCGAGATCAAATCCGTATCGCAGCGGGTCAAACCCTTGGGTATAGCCAGGATGAGGTTGTTATTACCGGGCATTCAATCGAATGCCGGATCAATGCCGAGGATCCTGTAACATTTACCCCGTGCCCGGGAACCATCACGGCATGCAATCTCCCCGGAGGTCCTGGGGTTCGGGTCGACACACATATCTACCCGGGCTACGTTGTACCGCCGTATTACGATTCGCTGGTGGCGAAACTGATTGTGCATGCAAGGAACCGTGACCTCGCGATCGCGCGGATGCGCAGGGCGCTCGAGGCCATGGTAATTGAGGGGATCAAGACAACTATTCCCCTTCATCTGCGGATTATGGACGATCCTAAATTTCAGTCGGGCCAATTTTCTACTAAATTTATGGAAGAATTTGGCCGAGATGTCAGCCTTGTAGCTCACTGAGCCAGGCTCGACCCCCCTTGGCGCGTTGACGCACTAACGGCCGGGGCTTATAATCTTAGACTTTTCTATGGTGAGATTTGCTCACATAAGGAGTTGTTAATGAATTACGCAATTATCAGAACCGGCGGCAAACAGTTCCGCGTTGAATCAGGCGCAACTGTGCGCGTTCCGTCAATCGACAAGCAGGCCGGCGAGGCTATTGAGCTTGAAACTCTTCTTGTGGGCGGTGACGAGACTAAAGTGGGCGAATCTGTCGCGTCGGTGAAAGTCGCTGCGACTGTCGTTGAACACGGCCGGGGAGACAAAATCATCGTCTTCAAAAAGAAGCGCCGCAAGCAATATAAGCGCAAACAGGGCCATCGTCAGGACTACACCACGTTAAAAATTGAATCAATCGGTTAGAATGGCGGCCTTTAACTGAGATTCGCGGCTGATTTATCGGCGCGGAATGCTTTGATTGAGGGAACCTTAGGAGTTTAGAAATGGCACATAAAAAAGGCGTTGGCTCTTCGCGAAACGGTCGAGATTCGAACTCGCAGCGTTTAGGGCTCAAGAAATTTGGCGGTGAACGGGTCCTCGGCGGAAACATTCTCGCTCGACAGCGCGGAACCAAGTGGAAACCTGGTAAGAACGTTGGAATAGGCAAAGACGATACGCTGTTTTCACTTATTGACGGCTTCGTAAAATTTGAGGATAAGGGACGAAAAGGCAAATTCATCAGTGTTTATGCTGCAGTTGCTGCGCCACAGGCGTCTGCGACAACTGTCTAGGATCTGATACCTGAACCTATCCAATTTGCGACGCCTCCGCAAAGCGCTTTGACCGCTTACGGCGAACGGCGTCGCTTTCAATTTTTGGTGCGGCCGGTGTGATTTTGCAAGTTGTTTTGAAAGGTAGTAAGGGCGTTTTAGTTGTTTATTGATCGCGTAAAAATTCATGTTCAGGGTGGTCACGGCGGCAATGGCGTAACAGCGTTCCGCCGTGAAAAGTTTGTTCCCAGGGGTGGTCCTTCGGGTGGCGACGGGGGCCGTGGGGGTGATGTTTGGCTTGAATCTTCTCTGTCGTTGAATACACTGCTTCATCTTCGCTACAACCCGGAGCATAAAGCGGAGCGCGGCAGGCATGGCGAGGGATCCAATTGCTCGGGGGTAGGCGGCGACGATACAGTTATTCGCGTTCCGGTCGGCACCCAGGTGCATGATCCCGAAACCGGCGATCTGATCTTCGACTTCAGCGAACCAGGTATCCGCTGGTGTGCTGCAAGAGGGGGAAGGGGCGGTTTTGGTAATTCACATTTTGCCACTTCGACAAACCGTGCGCCGAGATACCATCAGGAGGGAAGCGAGGGCGAAGAACATGAACTGCAATTGGAACTTAAACTTCTTGCAGATGTTGGCCTGGTTGGTTTCCCCAATGCCGGCAAATCGACTTTGATTTCGAAGATTTCTGCCGCCAAACCCAAGATTGCCGATTATCCGTTCACGACCCTTGAGCCACATCTCGGTGTGGTGGACCTTGGCGATTTCCGTACATTTGTGGTTGCCGATATTCCCGGGTTGATCGAAGGCGCGCATAAGGGTGCCGGCCTGGGCGATCAGTTTTTGCGCCATGTCGAGCGTACCAAGGTTCTGTTGCATCTCGTCGATGTGTCGTCCGTCTCAGGACGCGACTCCGTTGAGGATTATGAAACGATCAATCGTGAACTAGCGGCTTACGATGAACGGCTGGCCACGCGGCCGCAGATCGTTGTGGCGACAAAGCTTGACGCGCTTGATGAACCTGAAAGACTCGATCGGTTAAAAGCTCGTGCAGTTGCTGACGGCAAGCAGTTCTTTGGCATTTCAGCGGTCACGGGTTTAGGTGTACGCGATTTGGTAAACGCTGTCACGCGACTCCTTGATGAACTAAACGAGCGTGAGCAAGAGCTTGTTAATGTCGAACACGCCAAGCCGTTTGGCGCCTAAGCGACACGGGTGGTGTTTGGTCATTAATTGTCGGTTCTAGTTGGAGTGGCCGCGATGGCTCTGAAACGAAGAATGGGGATCTACGGGGGCACGTTTGATCCGGTTCACATTGGTCATTTGACGATCGCAAGAAAGCTGTTGGAGTTGTTTGCATTTGATTTTGTTCTTTTCATGCCAGCGTATCACGCGCCGCATAAGCGGGCGACGGTCGTAACACCTGCACTGCATCGATATGCGATGCTCGCACTTGCTACAGCGGCCGATGCTGATTTGAGGGTTTCGACGGTTGAGCTTGACGCCCCGCAGAGACCCTACACGGTTGATACGCTGAATCGGTTGAAGGAGAGTTTTGGCGCTGCTTACGATCTTTTTTTCGTTATGGGCGGTGACTTATGGAATGAGATTAACACATGGCACGAATGGGAACTTGTGCTCGATGCCGCGAACCACGTCGTCGTAACTCGGCCCGGATTCGAGCTCTTTACCAATCACGTGCCCGAAGGTATTCGGAACAGGATCGTCGACCTCCGGAATAGCAGTCAGCAGGTAGTATTCGACGTTCCAAGTTCAGACGCTGAGATGCGGATTTACTTGACGGATGCTGTTCAAATGAATGTTTCGGCGTCGTCGATCAGAGAGGCGATTTCCTCAGGTTACGAGGCAGACGCATTAAGGCTGGTTCCGCAATCAGTCGCGGACTACATAAGAAAGTACAGGCTTTATACTAATGAGTATCGAAGAGAATTCATCGATCAAGGAACAGGCGCTTCATCCTGAACAGGCTGTGCAGCGAGAGCCGACGTCCGAAGGTTCCAACGATCCGGTTCAACTCGCGGAACCGCTTGATGACCGCATTTATCGCGCGCTTCTTGCCGCGGCTGATAAAAAGGCGATCGCGCCAATCCTGCTTGATCTTAGAAAGATAGCAACGTTTACGGATTTCTTTGTTATAACCAGCGGGGCAAACGTTCGTCAGGTCCAGGCCATTGCTGACGCTGTCGTTGAACAGCTAAAAAGTACCGGTGACCGGGCAGCGAGGGTCGAGGGGTACAACACGGCGGAGTGGGTTCTGGTTGATTACGGTGATTTTATCTTTCACATTTTCGATGATAAGTCCCGAAAGTTTTACGATCTGGAACGGCTGTGGCGGGATGGGTCGCGTATATTGCTAAGTCCGGAATTGCTTGGCAATAGAGGTTAGAGGCCAGAGGTTAGAGGCTAGTGAAAGAAAGTCAAAACCGAGGCTCCGCAGCTAATTGGCATTGACGGCAAGAGTATTTATGAACGACTGACGAAGGCAGAGGTTAGAGGTCAGGGGATAGAGGCTAGTGAAAAACAGTAAATACAATACTGAAGCTACCAGCCGAATTGGCAGCATCCGAATGACTCTGACCGAACGACTTAGGGAAACACAGATCCGAGGCCTGATAATTCAGAAACCGATAATTTCCGAGTGGTTTTTGCTAGCCTCTAACCTCTGACCTCTAACATCTGCATTTTCATGTTGTTTCGTTTCATTTGGGTTGGAAAAACGCGCAACGCGGAGTTGCGGGCACTGTCGGAGGAATATTTTAAGAGAGTTTCACGCTTTGTCAGGGCAGAAATCGTGGAGGTTCGTGAAAGCGCTGGTGGTTCAAATGTTGAAGGCATCGAAGATGAGGGTAGGCGCATCATAAGCGCGCTGCGAGCTGACACTCATGTCGTTCTGCTGGATGTCCAGGGTTCAGAGAAGAGTTCGCTCGATGTCGCGAACGACATTAAACATTGGCAAAATTCCGGTGCGAAGCAAATTGCCTTTGTTATTGGTGGACATAGTGGGGTTTCTGAGTTGGTTGCCGCCAGGGCCCGGGCCACGTGGTCTTTGTCACGATTGACGTTTACGCACGAAATGGCAAGGGTTTTACTTCTGGAGCAGATTTACAGGGGATTTACGATTTTAAATGGCTTCCCATATCAAAAGTAACAAGGGGTATCGGCCGCAGAGCTAAAGCAGTGCTTTGCTTCCCGAATGTTGGGGTTAGGGCGGAGGACACAATTAAAAAAATGGATAAAAGAAAAGTTAAAGCATTCAGGGATAAATTGCTGGACCGTCGCGAAGGACTTGTGGGTCAGGTGCAGGAGGCTGAGATGTACAGCCGAGAGCGCGATTCGGAAGCCACACAGGATCCGGCTGATATGGCAGCAAATGCTTACACAAAAGAGCTATTGGTTTCGATGTCAGCAAACGACCGTCAGTTGTTGAATTTGATTGATGAGGCCCTTATACGAATCGAGGCTGGTTCCTACGGGGATTGCGTGCATTGCGGGGAACAGGTGCTTGAAAAACGCCTTGACGCGGTTCCCTGGGCACGACACTGCCTTCGTTGCCAGGATTTGCACGAACGCGGATTACTGAACGTCGACGACGATTAGTCGCGTCATTCTATGCATAAAATAATTGAGGCCTCCGGGACGTTACTGGTCCGGGAGGCCTTGCCCGTTGTTAGTTGAGGTGGCACGGGCATCTTGCCCATGAAGGTTGGGTACCGAGAGGGATCGATTAAACCGGGAATATGTGTTACGAACGTTCATCGGCGGGACGCCCATGCCACGTGGTACTAAAATACCCACTCACGGATGAACACACTGTCTACCATCCTTTCCAAAACAATTGACGCCGCGCTGGCGTTGTTTTATCCGCATCCATGCGATGTCTGTGGTGGCAGTGTCGAAACGCGTTTTGACGGATGCGCTTGCCGGTTCTGTTGGGAGAGCACAGGTATTTTCTCACTCTCTGAACATGTTTGTGGTAAATGCGGTCAACCCCTGGAGGCCGGCACAGCAGTATTTGCCGGGCCGGCAAATTGCGGTCGCTGCACTGAACTGAATTTTGACTCAGCCCGCGCGTGCGGCATCTATGAAAAGGCGCTGCGTGCTTCGGTCCTGCGGCTAAAGAACGAACCGAATGTTTCGCCCGCGGTTTCCCGGTTGATGGTGAGCAACGTCCGCCAACATCCACTATCGGATGCCACGCTGGTTTTGGCTGTTCCCTTGCACGAGAAACGACTGGCCGAACGTGGATTCAACCAGGCAGATGCTTTGGCGCAAATGCTTTCGAAAACGACTGGCCTTCCGTACTTCTCAGACGTTATCGTCCGCACTCAGCACAGCGAACGGCATCGCGCAGGAATGGACGCACACAGCCGGCACAAGAGCGTCAAGAACGTCTTCGAGGTTCGAAAGCCGCGATTGATAGCAGACTGCTCGGTCCTGCTGGTTGACGATGTTTTCACAACCGGGGCGACCGTTTCCGAATGCGCCCGTGTTTTGAAAACATCCGGCGCCGCTGCGGTTCACGTGCTTACCCTGGCGCGCCCCTCGGTGCCGTAAGATGCTAAATCTCGCTGCTTGAGATTGATATACTCAGGAGAAATCAGCCGCGGATCAACGCGGATAGAACGCGGATAAATACAAAGTACATCTGTGTGGTCGTTGTGATAAATGAATTGACCGTCGGGAGTTATGCTTAAAACAGCAACGCATCAATATCATCAATAGGGAAATCATATGGAGCTTGCAAAACGCTATCGTGGAAGTTTGTTAGGACTCGCCGCTGGGGACGCACTCGGGACAACTGTTGAGTTCAGGTCTCCCGGAACGTTTCCTGCCGTCAGCACGATTACCGGCGGCGGACCGTTTCGTTTGAAGGCCGGTGAGTGGACCGACGATACGTCGATGGCTTTGTGTTTGGCGGAAAGCCTGATTGAGCGGCGTGAAATGGATATTGTTGATCAGTTAGAACGGTATTGTCGATGGCGGGAGGAAGGTCACCTGAGTAGTAATGGCCGCTGTTTTGACATTGGAGGCACCGTGGGACAGGCACTGGACCAGTTCAGGCGAAGCGGCGAAGGGAAGTCAGGACCTACAGATCCTTCTTCAGCCGGTAATGGCTCGATAATGCGGCTTGCTCCAGTGCCGCTGGCATATTACGAACGGCCCGTTGAAGCAATTCAGAGGGCTGGGGAAAGTTCACTGTCAACGCATGGTACGAGGGAAGCTGTCGACGGGTGTCGATATCTTGCGGCATTGATTGTGGGGGCGCTCGGGGGG
>Ga0137415_10004305_pt1 | contig 14096 bp, 13 predicted proteins | sample CZODoug3_1_1_16f_FD_183082 | JGI IMG/M metagenome (GOLD analysis project Ga0137415, IMG submission 183082) | Vadose zone soil fungal communities from Angelo Coast Range Reserve, California, USA - CZODoug3_1_1_16fungal (Hybrid Assembly) | ecosystem: Environmental > Terrestrial > Soil > Vadose... | reverse complement strand
ATCCTCGCGGCCATCGCGATCCCGCTGTACGCCAACGTCCAGACCCGCGCCCGCGTCGCCAAGGCCCAGGCCGACTCCCGGACGCTGGCCTCGGCCATCAGCATGTTCACGGCCCACATGGGCGCGCTGCCCGCGGCCCTGACCGACCTGACCCAGGCGACCACGAACGGCCTCGGCCAGAGCGCCGGTCCCTTCGTGGCTCGCGTCCCCACGCCTCCCCCGGGTGGCTCGCCTGCCTGGTCGGGTACCTACACCTACACGTCGAGCAGCACCGGCACCTTCTCGATCACCGCCAACGGTGACGGCACCACGATCACCGTTCCGTAACCGATCCTCGCGCGGCTGCATCATCAGTCGCGTCGCCCTGACGGGGGAAGGCCGCGGGCCTTCCCCCGTCTTGCTTTTGCCGGCCTGACTGACATTCCGCGGAACCTTTGATTCCCTAATTTGTCAGGCGCAGTCTCTGAATCGCCCCACGTACGGTCGAGCTGTTCGAGAGTGCCCGCGCCCAGCTCTTGGCGCGGCGTAACCTGCTGTGGGGACTGGTGATTTTCGAGGGGCCGTCTACCCCAATCGGGATCCCATTTGGCACCGGCAATGCTATCCAGTGTACTGCAGCAGTATCGTCATTCATCTTGGGCCCCTTCATGGGGCCATAGCTACAAGGGAGAGACATATGCTGAGCTCGATCCACTGCCGGGTGAGGGCCCGCCAGGGTAGCCAGGCCGGCTTCACCCTCATCGAATTGATGATCGTGGTCGCGATCATCGGCATCCTGGCCGCGATCGCCATCCCGCTGTACGCCAACGTGCAGACGCGTGCCCGCGTGGCCAAGGCGCAGGCCGACGCCCGGACCATAGGATCGGCCGTAAGCCTGTTCACGGCTCACATGGGAGCGCTGCCCGCGGCTCTGACCGACCTGACCCAGGCTACGACGAACGGTCTGGGACAAACGGCTGGCCCCTTCATGGCCTCGATCCCGACACCCCCGCCGGGCGGCTCGCCGGCGTGGTCTGGCACATACACCTACACGTCCAGCAGCACCGGGACTTTCTCCGTCACCGCGAACGGCGACGGCACCACCATCACGACTCCATAAGCTCACGCACAGTCACGATCGACCCGACGAGGGAGGGGTACCCCTCCCTCGTCGGGTCTTTCCCACCTGCGCATCAGCGAAACGGCTCGTCTTGTACAATCACCCCGTGCCGCCGCCCCTCTTCCTCGAGGGCATATGCTTGCTCTTCGGTCTCCTCATCGGCAGCTTCCTCAATGTCGTGATCGCGCGCTTGCCCATGGAGCGCAGCATCGTGCACCCACCGTCCGCGTGCCCGGAATGCGGCGCCCCCATCCGCTGGTACGACAACATCCCGATCGTGTCGTGGCTCGCCCTGCGCGCCCGGTGCCGCGCCTGCCACCATCCCATCTCCTGGCGCTATCCAGCCGTCGAGCTCCTGACCGGCCTTCTCTTCGCCCTGGCCGCCTGGCGCGCCGCGACCGTGCTCGACCTCGTGGCGGCCGTGGTCTTCCTCGCCGCGCTCGTGGTGATCAGCGGGATCGACCTGGACCACCAGATCATTCCGGACGTCATCACGCTACCCGGGATCGTCATCGGAGCCCTGCTCAGCCTGCTGGGCAGTCCGACGAGCTGGCTCGACGTTTTGCTGGGCATCCTGGTCGGTGGCGGCCCCTTCGTCCTGATCATCCTCTTGACGGCGGGCAGGGGCATGGGTGGGGGCGACCCGAAGCTCGGAGCCATGATCGGCGCCTTCCTTGGATGGAAGCTCGCGCTCCTGGCCATCTTGATCGGCGTGTGGAGCGGAGGCGCCGTGGCCATTGCCTTGCTGGCCACTGGCCGAAAGGGCAGGAAAGCGGCGATCCCCTTCGGCCCTTTCCTGGCCCTGGGCGGAGTGATCAGCCTCCTGTGGGGAAGACCCCTCCTCGCCTGGTATCTGGGCGGTTGACCAGGGCCGGCCCAATCCAGGCTGGCCTTCTTCTTGCTTATTTATTTGAGAAATGAGCACACAGACCGAACTCCAGAGTGGTCGCCCCATCGCGAAGCGCCCACGCCGCCAGGGCGGCTTCAGCCTCCCCGAGCTCCTCGTGCTTCTCGCCGTGGTGGGCATACTCGCCACCATGTCCACGCCGCTGTTCTTGAGCTACTACCGCACGGCCCAGGTGCGGGGTGCGGCGTCGGACATAGCCGCCTACCTCAACCAGGGACGGCAGCTCGCCCTCCAGCGAAACACGAACGTGTGCGTCCACATCACGGCCAGTGCCATGCACTACCACCTGGGCGGTTGCGGGGGAGCCGCGTGGCTCGGACCGGGCACCGACGGCGCCGGGAACATTCCGGCGCCGGACAACATCACGCTCTCCACTACCGCCGACCCCGTCTTCAACTATCTGGGCGCGGCGACACCGGCGGCGACCTACACCGTGACACGGGGAACGACGTCGCTGACCGTCTCGGTGTCGGCCTCCGGTCGCGTTGTCATTGGTCCCTGACGCTCGGTGCTCGCGGACGTTCTCGCCGCCGTCGCTGTCCTCGCCCTAGGACTGACCGCGCTCGTCTCGTCGATTCCTGTATCGGGGGCGGCGGTCAGCGAGGGCAGCCAGCTCACGACCGCCACCTTTCTGGCCTCGGCGCGCCTCGAGGAAGCGCGCGCCGCGGCCTGGAGCTCGAGCCCCGCCGTGGATCGGCTCGGTGTCTCCGCGCACCCCGGCGCGGCGCCACGCGCCTCCGGGGTTCCGACCTTTCCTGACGAGTCCCCGCTCGCTCCGCCCTATGGCCGCTTCAGCCGCGACGTCAGGATCTCGGACTGCGCGGCGGCGCCCGGCTGCACCGGCATCGTGTCGCCGCGCCTCCGTCAGATCACGGTGCGCGTCTCGTATCGCCCGGTCAGCGCCGCGGGTGTGGCCTCGACCGACAAGACGATCTCGCTGACCACCCTCGTCGCGGAGCGGTGAAGGAGGGGACGGCGGCCGTGCTGGGGAACCAACGAGGCGTCGCGATTCCCCTCGCCCTCATCACGCTTCTCGTGCTCGCGTCGCTGCTCCTGGAGCTCTCTGCGATGTCGGCGACCGAGCCGAGCATCGCGGCCAATCAGCTGCGCTCGGCCCAGGCGGCCGCCCTCGCCGACGCCGGTCTCGAGCGCGCCATCTGGGCGCTTGCGCATCCGGGATCCGCGCAGGGCCTCGCCGACCCGCTGCCCGCCGTGATCCCGTCCCCGTATGATGGAAGCCTCCTCGTCCCCGTCACCGCGGCAGGCGCGGGGCGCGGCGGGTTCCGGCTGACGGTCGCGCCGGGTGGAGGCGGCAACGAGCGGGACATCGTAGCCGTGGGGTGGACGCCCACCGACGATCCGGGCGACGCCCGAGCCAAGGCGCATCACCGCCTCGTCGCCACCATCATGCGCATTCGCGCGCCCGCCGACGCCGCGCCGTGCGCGCTGTGCGCCCTGGGCGATCTCGAGGTCGCCGCCGGCGCCGCCGCCGACGCTCGCGACGACACGACATGCGGCGCCAAGCTCGGCGCGTGGACGAGCGGGACCGCGGTCATGGGCCCGGGCGCCGAGATCTGGGGGGCCGATGGCAACGCGCTTTCCAACGAGCCGGGCGACATCGCCCAGGGGCAGCCCGCGGAAAGAGCGGACGCGTGGGCGTTCACGAGCGGCGAGCTCGCCGCGCTTCGGCGCCTGGCCCAGTCGCGCGGCACTTACTATCGAGGCAGCGTGGCCTTCGACGGGGCGAGCCTGCCCAAAGATGGGCTCGTCTTCGTCGACACGGTGAGTGGCGCGCCGATCTCCGACGTCACCCCCGACACCGACCTGGCGCGCGTCGTGGTGGGTGGCGGGGCCGGCGTCTTTCGTGGATGGATGATCGTCTCGGGCACCCTCGAGATCTCCGGCAGTGCTCGGCTGCGCGGCCTTGCCTATGCCCTCAACGGGTTCGCGTATCGCGGAGCGGGTCCCGGCGGCGTGGAAGGCCAGGTGGTGGCTCGTGGCCTCCGCGGCGGGGTCACGGTCATCCAGCGAATGGGCGGAGGGCCGGCAATTCGCTTCGATTGCGCGGCCGCTCGAAGCGGCGACGGCCTCATCTCTTTCGGCTGGATGCTCAAGCCTGGGTCTTACCGCGAATTACCCGATTAGGGCGAATTTCCGCAATGGGTCGGGGACGCCAATTCCGGGGTCCCCACCCTGTTGTAGCGTCAAACTGTTGACACTTTCCTCGGCCCAGCATATAAGCTACGTGATAGTCAGCATTTTTTACGGGTGAGCAGGCCAACTCGCAGTCGGTCGCGGCAACCCTCCCGGAGGGGTTGGCGACCAGCAGGACCGGGAGCCGACATGGCGCTTTTTGGACTGGGAAAGAGGCCGCTCACGTTCGGGCTCGACATCGGCTCCAGCTCGGTCAAGGCGATCGAGCTGACCGAGGGCAAGGCGGGCTATGCGCTCAAGGCCTTCGCCCAGGTCCCCCTGCCCCGCGACGTGATCAGCGAGGGCAGCATCAAGGAGCCGGGGCTCGTGAGCGACGCCATCCGCGAGTGTGTGCAGAAGGCCGGCATCACGAACACGGCCGCAGCGATCTCGGTCTCGGGACGCGAGGGCATCGTGAAGCGCGTGCCGCTGCCCAAGGTCACCGCCAAGGAGCTCGCGGACGCCATCACCCTCGAGGCCGAGCATCACATCCCGTTCGCGGTGGACGACGTCTTCCTCGACTACCAGGTCGTGGGTGAATCGGTCAACGCGATGTCCGTGGTGCTCGTCGCCGTCAAGAAGGTCAAGGTCCTGGAGTACGTGGCCGCCGTGGAGCAGGCGGGCCTCGAGGCGCTCGTGGTGGACCTCGACGCCTTCGCCATCCAGAACCAGTGGGAGCTCAACCATCCGGACGGCGGAGCCGACGAGGCGGTCGCCCTCATCGACATCGGGGCGACCGTCATGAAGACCAACGTCGTCCGCGGCGGCGCCTCGATCTTCGCGCGCGACGTTCCCTTCGGGGGGCACAACTACACCCAGGCCATTGCGCAGCGCCTCAACATTCCCTTCGAGAAGGCCGAGGCGGCCAAGCAGGGACAGGAGGTGGGCGTGTCCTGGGACGATCTCGTGCCCGCCCTCGAGGCGGTCTCTCGCGATCTGTCGCTCGAGGTGCAGCGCACTTTCGACTATTTCGCCTCCACGGCCGAGTCCGAGCGCATCGCCCGCATCGTCCTGTCGGGGGGCTGCGCCCGCCTCGCGGGCATCGACGAGTTCCTTTCCTCGTCCTGGGGCGTTCCCGTCGAGATCGCCCGCCCCCTCGCGCACGTCGAGTACGAGGGGGCCGAGTTCACGGCAGAAGAGCTCGAGCAGGCCGCGCCCGTCCTCGCCGTCGCCGTGGGACTTGGTCTCCGGCGGCCCGGGGACAAGTCCGCATGATCCGGATCAACCTCGCTCCGCCCTCCGCCAAGAAGGCGGGGCCCGGACTCCAGCTCCCCAGCTTCAATCTCGGCATCGCCTTCGGGACGGCGGCCGCCCTCCTCGTGCTGATCGTGGGCGGCTGGTGGTGGAGCATCTCCGCCGACGTCAGCCGACTGAATCGCGAGATCGCGGAGAACCGGAAGGAATCCGACCGCCTCAAAGGGCTCATCGCCGAGGGGCAGCGCTTCCGGCGTGACAAGGAGCTCCTCGAGCGCCGGGTGAACGCCATCGAGGTCGTGGCGCGGGGCCAGACCCGTCCCGTCTACCTCCTCGACGCCGTCCTCGACACCCTGCCCAAGGATCTCTGGCTCACGCGCATGGAGGAGAAGGGCACGCAGCTCAGGTTCGGCGGCACTTCCTACAGCCCCACCGCCCTGTCAGACTTCATGACCAACCTCAAGGCGAGCGGCAAGTTCAAGGACGTCGACATCGTGGACGCCAAGCAGGACCTGACCAAATCGCCGCGGCTGATCACCTTCGAAGTCGTCACGCGCTTCGAGCCCTGACCATGGGCGCCCTCGACGCCATCGTCAACGCGCCCCGGCAGCAGAAGGTCATCTTCGGCGTGATGCTGCTCGTCATCGTGGGAGCCCTGTCCTACTTCCTGCTCATCTCCCCGGCCGCCACGGACCGCGACGGGCTGCGGCAGCAGAACGAGGTGCTGCGGGCCGAGGTCCTCAAGGCGAGGGCAGACGAGGCCAACCTCCGCCCGTTCCGCGCCCAGGCGGAAGCGCTCCGCAAGCGCCTGGAGACGGCCAAGGAGCGCCTGCCCTCCGAGCGCGAGATCCCACGCCTCTATCGGCAGGTCTCGGATCTGGCCTCGCAGGCGGGGCTGGGGGTCGCCTTGTTCCAACCCAAGAATCCCGAGGACAGGGACGTGCTGACCGAGGTGCCCATCGCCGTCACCGTCGAGTGCAGCTACAACCAGCTGGGCACATTCTTCGAGAAGCTGGGACAGTTGCCGCGTATCGTCTCGCTGAACGAGTTCAAGTTCACGGGCATCGAGCGGCCCACGGGCACGGTGCGTGCCGAGATGACGCTGGCGACGTATGTGTTCCGGCCCGAGGGCGCTCCGCCGCCGCCCAAGCCCGGCGCGCCGGCTCCCGTTCCCGCTCCCGCGCCGCCGCCGGCCACGGGCCAGCCGGGCACGCCCCGATGAGGCGGCATCACCGCTCCGTGCCGCTGCTCATCGCTTCGGCTCTCCTGGCCGCCTGTGGCGGGGGCGAGGCGCCCCCCGCGGCCCCTCCGCCGACGCCCGCTCCGCCCCCGGCCGCCGCTCCTCCCGCCCCTGGCGCTTCCGCGGTACCGGGCGCGAGCGCCGTCAAACCGAAGGACCCGGAGGCGGGAGCGCCACTCCCCCCCATCGCCTACGACTCCAAGGGGCGTCGAGATCCATTCGCGCCCGTCTCACTCGCCGCCGAGAACAAGGGCATCACTCTCACGGCGGCCAAGCTCGTCGGCATCGTGCAGGGTCGCCCGGGGCTCATGGCTCTCGTCGAGGGCCCCGATGGCATCGGCTACATCCTCAAGCCCGGCGATGCCCTCGGCAATGGCCGAGTGACCGCCATCACAGCTGCGTCCGTGACCTTCGCGGTCTCGGCCCAGCCCGGCCAGGGTCCGACCACGGTGACCCTGCGCTTGCCGCTGGACTAATGGTGGACACAGCACGCAGGAAGAGGGGTGACTGTCGCATGAAGGCTCAGACGCCGATATTGAGATCGCTGCGCTGGCTGGGTGGATTGCTGGTCCTGGGGCTTCTCGGAGCGGGCATCGGGATCGCGCAGACGCCGGATGCGCCGGTCCAGCTCAAGTCCATCAGCGTGGACCGCCAGGGCGACGGGGTCACCATCCTGGTGACCATGAGCGGACCTGCCAAGTACGCGGCGAGCTTCATCGACTCCCCGAACCGGCTGGTGGTCGACATGCAGGGGACGACGTTTGCCTGGAACCGGACCGCGCTGAAGTCCGACGGCGACCCCGTGCGCGAGGTGCGTGGCAGCCAGTTCCGCGTCGGCACGACTCGCGTGGTCGTGGAGCTCTCTCGGAAGGTCGGCTACCGGATCGACGAGCGCCCCGAGGGGCTCGCCCTCGTGCTCGAGCCGGGGACCACCGTGCAGGCGGACAAGCCGGCGCCCAGAGCAAAGGAGACGACCAAGACGCCGGCGACCATTCCCGCCTCGGCCAAGATCGCTCCTCAGAAGGTGGAAGCTCAGCGAGTCGCCGAGGCTTTCGAGGCCCTGAAGATCGACCTCCGGCCCGCGGCCTCGCCCGCGGCCTCGAAGGTCGAGCCCGTCGTCGCCGCGGGGCCCCTCGGTACCCCGGAGCCGCGGTCGGCGGAAACGCGGATGCCAGAAGTGCGGACGTCACAAATGCGGACCCCGGAAGTGCGGATGTCAGAGGTGCGGGCCCCAGAGGTGCGGGCAAAGGACACGCTGGTCAAGCCGGTGACGCTGGCGCCGATCGCGCTGGTGCCCGTGCCCGCCCAGGCGACGCCTCCGCCCGCCTCTCCTCCGGCGACACAGCCGCCGACGGGAGACGGCCAGCGGCTCATCTCGCTCGACTTCAAGGACGCTGACGTCGTCAACCTGCTTCGCATCCTCGCCGCCGAGAGCGGTCGCAACATCGTGGCGGGCGACGATGTCAAGGGCAAGGTTTCGGTGTCGTTGCGCAATGTCACCTGGGAGCAGGCCCTGGACACCATTCTCGAGACGCGCGGCCTCCAGAAGATCGAGCGAGGCAGCGTCATCCGCATCGTCTCCACCGAGCAGCTGACCAAGGAGCGCGAGGCGTTCGCGCGAGTCCAGGAAGCCCAGGTCAAGTCCGAGAGCGAGATCCGCACCAAGCGCGCCGAGGCCGAGGTGAAGGAGGCGGAAGCCGCGACCAAGAAGCTCCAGGCGGAAGCCGCCATCTCCGAGGCCAAGGCCCGCGGCCCCCTGCGCGAGGAGCTGATCCGGCTCTCCTACGCCGATCCCGAGGACGTCGCCAAGACCCTTCAGGGCATTCTCGGCATCCCGCCGTCAGGCTCGGCGCCCGTCTCACCCGTGCCCATCATCCAGAGCATCCCACAGCAGCCCACCGTGGTGCCGTCAGGCGGCGGACCGCCGAACCCGGCGCTGGGCCGGCTCCCGGAGCCGAACAACCCGTATCCACCCTTCCTGCCGGGGCAGGCGCCGCAGGTCGTCTCCGTAAGCCAGGACGTGCTCGCCAAGGGCATCACCATCCAGGCGCACAAGCCGACCAATAGCGTGTTCATTCGCCACTACGAGGCCGATCTCGAGCGGCTCAAGAAGCTGATCAAGGAGCAGCTCGACATCCCCCTCCCCCAGGTCAAGATCGAGGCGCGGATGGAGATCCTCGATCGCAGCGCCTTCGAGGGCATCGGTGTCCAGTGGGGCGGCGCGGGCGCCGGCAACATCAACAACACGACGACGATGATCGGCCAGGGCTTCCAGTCGGCCCCGGGCAAGAACGCGGGCACCATCTCGCCCGCCTTCGCGGGCATCCTCTTGCCGGACGGCACCATCGCGCCATTCAACCCAACCGCTCCCGTCAACATCAATCCCGCGAACCCGAACCTGACGCTCTCCCAGCTCTTCCCCATCTCGGCCACCACGGGACTGCCCCTGGGAGGCAACGTCGTCAACCTCCCCTTCGCGGGGCTGCCGAACGCGTCGAACGCGGGCGTGCCCGCGGGCGGTATCGCGTTCGGCTTCGTGTCGAACAACTTCAACATCAACCTGGCCCTTCAGGCTCTGGCCTCCCAGGGCAAGACGCGTACGCTGGCGCGGCCCGAGATCGTCACGGTGGAGAACAACAAGGCCGCCGTATCGCTCGGCGAGGAAATCCCGTATGCTACGGTCAGCTCGGCCGGCACGCAGATCCAGTTCAAGGAAGCCGTGCTCAAGCTCGAGGTGACGCCAACCGTGCTCCGGGAGAGGATCGGTGACAAGACCATCACCAAGATCAAGATGATCGTCGTGGTGGAGAACAACTCCCGCGGCGATACCATCACCCCCGCGGCCGGCGTGGCGGTGCCCATCATCAACCGGCGCAAGGCGGAGACCCAGGTGCTCATCAAGGAGGGCGACCGCCTCGTCATCGGCGGCGTCACCCAGGGCACCGTCTCGACGACCGTGCGCAAGGTCCCGCTCTTCGGCGATATCCCCATCTTCGGCTGGCTCTTCAAGCAGAAGGAGAACAACGAGACCGGGCGAGAGCTCGTCGTGTTCGTCACGCCGTCGATCCTGCAGGGGCAGGGCGGGGCCGGCCTGGCCCTGACGCCGATCGCTCCGCGGTAGCGAGGGCTCTTGGGCGGGGAGTTCCGCTTCCTCACGGCCGGCGAGTCCCACGGGGAAGCGCTCACCGCCGTCATCGACGGTGTGCCCGCCGGGCTCCGGTTGTCCGAGGCCGACCTGAACGCGGATCTCGCGCGCCGCCAGCGTGGCTATGGCCGCGGCGGTCGGATGAAAATCGAGCAGGACCAGGCCCGCATCTCCTCCGGAGTCCGCTGGGGCCGCACCCTCGGCAGCCCCATCACACTGACCATCCAGAACCGCGACTGGGAGAACTGGAAGCAGACCATGGCCGTGGGCGAGCCGCCCGCGGGCACCGCCGCCAAGGCCGTGACCCGACCGCGCCCCGGGCACGCCGACCTCGCCGGCGCCATGAAGTACGGCCACCACGACATCCGCAACGTGCTCGAGCGGTCGAGCGCCCGGGAGACGACGGCCCGCGTGGCCGTGGCCGGGGTGGCCAAGCGGCTCCTCTCGGAGTTCGGCATCACCATCCTGAGTCACGTGACGGAGATCGGCGGGGTGCGCATCGGCGCCCTGGAAGTCCCGTGGGAAGAGCTGCAGCGCCGTGCCGAGGCCTCCGAAGTCCGCTGCGCGGACCCCGAGGCGGAGCGGCGCATGATCGAGGCGATCGACCAGGCCAAGGCTGCCGGCGATACCCTGGGCGGGGTCTTCGAGGTGGTTGCCCTCGGCTGCCCCGTGGGCCTGGGCTCCTACGTCCAGTGGGACCGCAAGCTCGACGGACGACTGGCCCGCGCCTTCTGCTCCATTCACGCGATCAAGGGCGCCGAGATCGGCCTCGGCTTCGAGGCGGCGCGCCGTCCCGGCTCGCAAGTCCACGACGAGATCCTCTTCGACGGCGACAGCGGCTTCCACCGCCAGTCGAACAGCGCGGGCGGCCTCGAGGGCGGCGTCACCAACGGCCAGCCCGTGATCGTGCGCGCCGCCATGAAGCCCATCTCCACCCTCCGGAAGCCGCTCCGCTCCGTGGACACGGCGACCAAGGAGGCGGTGGAGGCGGTGGTGGAGCGCAGCGATGTCTGCGCGGTGCCCGCGGCCGGTGTGGTCGGCGAGGCCATGATGGCCATCGTGCTCGCCGAGGCCTTCCTCGAGAAGTTCGCGGGGGACGGCATCGACGAAGTCCGCCGCAACTACCAGGGCTATCTCGACTACCTCAAGACCTGGTAGCCTGGACGTCCGATGATCGACGTCCCCGTCAAGCTCGGCCCCCGCTCCTATCGCATTGCCGTGGGAGCCGGTCTGCTCGCCCGGGCCGGCCCGGAAATCTCTCGGCTCGGGGTAGGACGCAAGCTCGCCCTCGTCACCGATCCCGCCATCCAGGCCCTCTACGGCGAAGTCGTCGCCCGGAGCCTGGCCGGGGCGGGCTTCGAGGTGACCACGGTGCTCCTGCCCGAGGGCGAGCGCGCAAAGACGCTCGAGGTCGCCGCGCAGACGTGGGATCGGCTGCTCGAAGCAGGGCTCGATCGAGGCTCGGCCGTGGTCGCCCTCGGAGGCGGCGCGGTGGGAGATCTCGCGGGCTTCGTGGCCGCGACCTACATGCGCGGCATGCACTTCGTCCAGCTCCCCACCACCCTCCTCGCCCAGGTGGACGCCTCCATAGGCGGCAAGACGGCCATCGACCATCCGCGCGCCAAGAACCTGATCGGCGCCTTTCACCAGCCGCGCCTCGTGCTCGCCGACACGGGCACGCTCCAGACCCTGCCCGAGCGCGAGTACCGCTCGGGACTGGCCGAGGTGATCAAGCACGGCATCGTGCTCGACGCCGCGTACTTCGACGAGGTCGAGCGGAGCGCGGCCGCCCTCGCCAAGCGCGAGCCCGAGACCCTCGAGCGGATCGTGGCCGGCTCGTGCCGTCTCAAGGCCTCCGTGATCGAGCGCGACGAGCGAGAGTCGGAGCTTCGTCACGTGCTCAACTACGGGCACACCATCGGACACGCCATCGAGGCGGTCACCGGCTATGCGCGCTTCGCTCACGGCGAGGCGGTGTCGCTCGGCATGGTGGCGGAGGCGGGCGTGGCCGAGCGCCTGGGCCTGGCCGCCACGGAGACGCGGGCCCGGCAAGTGCGGCTGCTCGAGACGATGGGCCTGCCCGTGCGCGAGGTCGGGGAGGCGCCCGAGCGCGTGGTCGAAGCCATGGCGCGCGACAAGAAGGGCAAGGAGGGGCGCGTGCCCTTCGTGCTCGCCCCGGAGATCGGACGCTTCCGCATCGTCTTCGACGTCCCCAAGCCCGTGATTTTGGAGGCTCTGGCCGAGCTCGGCTGAGTCTCCCAATTCTCTCGGGCGGCTCCCGACGGCCATGCTAGATGTAGATCATTGTCCTGCCACCCGCCGTCCGCCACCGTTCCGAAGCGCCGCCCATGACGACACGGCTCGGCTATCACCCTGCTCTCGACGGTATCCGGGCAATCTCCATTCTCGCCGTCATGCTCTATCACTCCGGGCTGATCCACGGCGGCTTCCTCGGCGTGGACGTCTTCTTCACCCTGAGCGGCTTTCTCATTACCACGCTCCTGATCGAAGAGCATGCGGCCGCCGGGCGCATCGCCCTGCGCGACTTCTACTGCCGGCGGGCCCTTCGGCTTCTCCCCGCGCTCGTGCCCGTGGTGATCGTCTCCGGCGTGGCCATGATCGCCACCGCGGGCCCCGACCGCGTCGTCGGCATGTCGCTCTTCGTCCTCGCCGTGATCTTCTACGTGGCGAACTGGGCGGCCATCGCGGGGCTTCCCCAGGGCATGCTCGGGCACGCCTGGTCGCTGTCGATCGAGGAGCAGTTCTACCTCGTGTGGCCACCCGTCCTCGCCCTGCTCCTCCGCCGCGTGCGCGCGCGATGGCTGCTCGTGGCCGGCCTCCTCCTGGCCACCCTGGGATCGATCCTCCTCCGCTATCACCTGGCGGTGAGCGGAGCGACGGGCCGGCGCTTCTACCTCGGCACGGACGCCCACGCCGACCCCATCCTCATCGGATGCGCCACGGCGTGCCTCGTGTCGTGGGGGTACATCCGGGGCGGCGGCGATCCGTCGGCCTCGACGAGGCCGCGATGGCAGGCCGCCCCCCTGGCCGCCGCCGTCCTCGTGGCAGTTCTCGTGATGGCGCGTCTGCCCGACGACTATGCCCGGCGGGGGGCGAGCACCATCGTGGCGGTGGCCGCGGGCATCCTCATCGTGGACGTGCTGCGGCCGGGATCGCGCCTGGCTCCCTTTCTCGCGTGGTCACCGCTCGTGTGGATCGGGAAGCGCTCCTACGCGCTCTACCTGTGGCACCTTCCCGTGTTCTTCCTCGCGGGAGCCCTGTGGGCCTCGGGTATCCTCGAATACCTCCCGTCCCGAATCGTACCCGCGTGGGTGATCACCTTCGCCATGGCCGCGGCCTCCTACCGCTGGATCGAGGCGCCGGCGCTTCGCCTGAAATCGCGCTTCGCGGCGCGGCCAGCGGATCGCACGCCCGCCGGCCCCACCGCGGCCGTCGCGCCCGCCCTCTAGCGACCCAGCAGCCGCTGCGCCTGCTCCAGGTTCCTCCGCGCGTCGATCCATTCGGGATTCAGCGCGACCGCGCGCGCGAACTGCTCGGCCGCCTCCCGTAGCTTGCCGTCCTGGGCCAGGGCAAGACCGAGATTGTTCCGGGCTTCCGGGTAGTCTGGATTCAGGCGGAGCGCTTCTCTGAAGTGCGAGAACGCCTCGTCCCGCTGCCCCTGCACGGCCAGGGCCGCCCCGAGATTGTTGTGCGCCTCCGCGAAGCGCGGCCACAGCCTGAGCGCTTCGCTGAAGTGCGGCACCGCCCCCGCGGGGTCGCCTCCCTGCGCCAGCATGAGGCCGAGGCTCAGATGGGCGTCGGGATAGCCGGGCCGGAGACGGATGGCCTCGCGCAATTCCGCCATCGCCTCCCCGGGCCGGCCGTGGGCGTTGAGGGCCGCGCCCAGGTTCGCGCGCGCGATCCCGGAGCGCGGATCGACGCGCACGGCGTTCCGCCACACCGTCTCGTTGTCGTGCCAGACTTTCGCCTGCGTCCAGGTCAGCCCACCCAGCACGGCGATGAGAAAGAAGGCGGGCAGCGCCGCCGCGCGGCCGATGGCGGCCACGGCGGCGCCGGCCATCACCGACCAGCCGAGGCAGGCGAGATAGCTATAGCGATCCGCGGCGAGCTGGTAGCCCGACTGCACGATGCCGCTGGGGGGAAGCAGGATGACGACGTAGGCGGCCCACGCGATCAGGGCCGCGGGCACGCGGCGGTGGAGGGCGAGCGCGCATGCCGTGACCGCCGCCACCGTCGCCACGCTCAGGGCGATCCGCCAAGGCTCCAGCGCGAGAGGCAGCCTGAGCTCGTAGAGGAT
>Ga0137415_10004304_pt1 | contig 14098 bp, 9 predicted proteins | sample CZODoug3_1_1_16f_FD_183082 | JGI IMG/M metagenome (GOLD analysis project Ga0137415, IMG submission 183082) | Vadose zone soil fungal communities from Angelo Coast Range Reserve, California, USA - CZODoug3_1_1_16fungal (Hybrid Assembly) | ecosystem: Environmental > Terrestrial > Soil > Vadose... | reverse complement strand
CTGCTGATCGACTTCGCGACGGGGCGCGCCGGCCGGCTCAACACGGGTTCCTTCATCCTGGTTACCGCAGCCACCTTGCTGTCTTTGGTCAACGCGTTCGTGCATAGCCGTGACGCATGGACCTCCGTCGTACCGCAAGGGATCTTGCTGTCCGCGGTGTCCACTATCCTGCTGCTCATCGCGGGCGCGCGAGGATGGAGCGTCGCGATGAGCCGCGCGACCGGAGACCGCCCATGAGAACGACACCTCTTCGCCCGATCGCCGCGCTGATCTCGTTCGTCGCCCTTGCGGCGTGCAGCTCAAAGGGCGGCGACCCGGCTCTGCAATATGGCCCGGATCCTTATTTGCCCGAAGCTCGCGAGTACCTGCTGCCGCCCATGAGTGTTCCCAAGGCGATCAGTTGGAAACGCAGCGAAATGCCCACGGTTTCCGCAGGCCTCAAGGTCGAGGCGCTTGCGACAGGGCTCGAGCACCCGCGCACTCTCTATACTCTGCCCAACGGCGATATCCTGGTCGTCGAGAGCAACAGCCCGGGGACCGAACCCTATCGGCCCAAGGACTTCATCGCCGGAAAGGTGAAGGCGCGGGCCGGCGCCGCCGCAAAGGGCGGCAATCGCATCACTTTGCTACGCAACGCCGACGGCAACGGCAAACCCGAGCTCAGGACGGTCTTCGTCGACCATCTCCACTCGCCCTATGGAATCGTGCTCGTTGATGACACGCTGTACGTCGCCAATACCGACGCGATCCTCGCCTTCAACTATGTGCCGGGGGTGACGCGGATCACGTCGCCTGGCGTGAAGCTCACCGATCTTCCAGCAGGCCCGATCGACCATCACTGGACGAAGTCGATGACCGCGAGCGCGGACGGTTCGAAGCTCTACGTCGGCGTGGGCTCAAATAGCAACATCACCGAAAACGGCATGGACGTCGAGGCCGGCCGTGCCGCGATTTACGAGGTCGACCGGTTGACCGGCGCCAAGCGCATCTTCGCTTCGGGCACGCGTAACCCGACCAGCGTGGCCTTCGAGCCGCAGACGCGTCAGTTGTTCGCCGTCGTCAACGAACGCGACGAAATCGGCCCCGACCTCGTCCCAGATTATTTGACCTCGATTCGGCAAGGCGGCTTCTACGGCTGGCCCTACAGCTATTGGGGAAGTCATGTTGACGTTCGAGTCCATCCTCAACGGCCGGACCTCGTCGCTCGAGCGATCAAGCCCGACTATGGCTTGAGTTCCCACGTCGCCCCGCTCGGCCTGTTGTTCAGCGAAGGTCAGCACCTATCGCCGGCCTTCGCCAACGGCGCCTTCATCAGTGAGCACGGCAGTTGGGACCGCAGCCCCTTGAACGGCTACCAGGTGATTTTCGTACCTTTCGTGGATGGCCGACCGGTCGGCAAGCCGATCCCGGTCGTCACCGGCTTCCTCGGCAAGGACAACGAGACGGTTCACGGACGGCCCGTGGGCCTCGCGCTGGACCAGAACGGGGCACTGCTCGTCGCAGACGATGTTGGAAACGCCGTATGGCGCGTGAGTGCAACGCAGCCGGGAACGTAAACCCGGTCAGCATCGATTACGCGATTCCGGCTCAGCAGGAGACGGTCACGTTTCGCTCGGCGATAATGGCCGCTCGGACATGAAGGCGGCGACTCCGCACCTCGGATACTTCAGGAGCAAGCAGATGAAGTCGAAAATTCGTGCGAATTATTATGGCGCCGCCATGCTGGTGGCGTGCAACGTCAGTGTCGGCGCGACCCTTCCTGACGTCACCATCGACGACACGCTTGTATTTCCGGAAAGCCTGAGCGCCGCCGCGGATGGCTCACTGTATATCGGCAGCTGGAAGGGCATCGTCTATCGGGCGCTTCCCAGGCAGACGAAGGCGACGCCCTGGATCAAGCCCTCCGCGGAGAATGGCCTGCTGTCGATCCTGGGCGTGCTGGTGGACGATCGACAAAAGCGGGTCTGGGTCTGTTCGGTGCCGGCTCCCACGCGCGAGCCGCCGGCGCCCGGCACCTCCTCCCTGATGGCGTTCGACCTCAAGACTGGGGTTCAACAGTTGAACTTGCCGTTTCCCGCGCCTGCATCGGTGTGCAACGACATCACGCTCGCGAAGAATGGCGCCGCCTATATTTCGGATACGCCGAACGGGCGCATTTTCCGGGTGTCCCGTGGTTCGAAGCAACTCGAACTGTTCGCCCAGGACGAACAGCTCAAGGGAATCGACGGCATTGTGTTCAGCGGCGACGGTACCTTGTATGCCAATTCGGTCACCACGAACAAGTTGTGGCGGATCGCGATCGGCAAGAACGGCAAGGTGGGCGCTATTGCCGACATTACATCCTCCCAGCCGCTCAAAGGGGCCGACGGATTTCGCCTGATCAGCGCAAATCGCTTCCTGCTGGAGGAGAATGCGGCGGGGCGCGTCGATGAGGTCGATATCGCCGGCGACAAGGCGACCATCAAAGTCCTGAAAGGCGGCCTTCTGACACCGACCTCCGCCGTCCGGGTCCATCACACCATCTACGCGGTCGAGCGGAAGATCGACTACGTGAGGAAGCCTGAGTTGAAGGGCCAGGATCCCGGACCTTTTGCAGTGCTGGCCCTACCTCTGCCTGCCGAATAGAAGGATCGCCTCGAGACCTCTTACGAGTAGGCACAGCTCGTCTGCGGCGGGATCGGCCGTCGTTCCTGAAGCAGGCGACTCTTCAGGTCTGGCCATGACTTTTTGCTTGCGCTGTTATCTTTCGTGTCAGGCGTTGATTCTATGCCGCGCGAACTGAGGGATGCTCCGGCAACTCTCGTAATAAGACGTGCCCTCCAGAGTCAGATTGAGGCGCCGGGTGATCCGGCGCAGGAGCCGCACTCCGAAAAAAATCCCGCGAGCTCACTGCGCACGTCGCGCACATCGAGCCGTACACGACTCGTGAGATATTGATCCAGTACCTGATAACGGCCGTAGCGCGTGCGAGCCGCATTGACTTGAGCGAAAGACAATGCGACTGCTCGCCCGCGATTCACAAGATCCAACGCCGCGGGAAAATGCCCTTCCTGTGCCGCGCTTGCAGCCAGTCGCAAGTACGCGGAAGCCACAGCCGCCGGGGGCACGAAGTCCCGGAAAAGCCACCCGAACCACCGGTGGTTTTGTTCGAATCCCGACGGATTCCTGGGTGAGTGCGATGAATCATGCTGGTGAGTGCCGTTGGGACCAAGCCAGCGGCGCCGAAGTCACACTTCACGAGGATTGAATAATCGGGCGCGACAGACAGGACGGGCGCGACGCGCGGGACGTTATTCGCACGCCAGGCGACGCCCGCCCTCCGCAGGACATGCGGCAGGGCGGGCGGGCCCCGTCAGCTCAACGTCCGAATCACTGGAGTATCTCGATGCCGCTCACCATCGGATTGTCAGCGCCTGCCTGGGTGAACGCGATGGTAATCTGACCGGATGCGTTCGCCGTGGTGGTGAACTGTTCAGTGATCGCCTTGTTCGTACCACCGGAGGCGGCGAAGACATCGAACGCACCCAGCACGATGGTACCGTTAATGGCCACGTTGAACCTCCGTTGCCCCGCGGCCGTCCAGGTCAACTCCGCAAAGTGCAGCCGTACAGTGTACGTCGTACCCGCATGTAACCCGGGTATGACATAGCTGAACGACGAGGCCCACCGGCATGTCTGGTAGACGGCCGCGGGTGCGGGGTTGGCCGCGGCAGAAAGGTCGATTCCCGTCCCGCTGCTGAACTCATTGCCGGTGTTGAAATCGACGTCGGCGGAGAACGGCGCTACCGCACTATTGCTGCCAGAGTCGATCTGCACCACTGGAGTCAATGCGGTCGAGGAGCCGACGGTGAGCGTCTGCGTCAGCTTGTTGTTGTTCTCGTTGCTTTCAGCGATGCGGTTCACATCGTCGGCCCAGGCTGTTACGGTATGCGACCCCGCTGTAGCGATCCAGTAGTTGACGCCCCCAGTTCCGCCGGTTGCGGTGAGGGTCACCGATGCCCCGGGCGCGAGTGATGCGGTGTCCGTGTCCTCCCATGCGTTGGCCCCTCCGGTATTTCCGTCCAGGTAGAAGCCCAGGCCGAGGATGGTGCCGGCCGATGTCGCGGCCGTCCCCTGGTTGGTGACGACTGCCGTGAACACGACATGATCGCCCGCGTTGGGATTTGCGGGTGCCCAGGTCAGACTCGAGACGATGAGGTCGGGCTGGCCGGGGCCTGAGCCGCCGGTCGGAATAGCCGAGACTTCCGCTGACTGCGCGGACGTCCCGGCGCTGTTGACCGCGGCGACTTTGTAGAAGTAAGGCGTTCCGTTCGCGAGACCCATGTCAGTAAAGGACGTCGCGGTGATGCCACTGGCGAGCGCAGTGGTCCCCTCACCATTGGAGGTAATGCTCCGATAGAGGCTGTAGCTCGTGGCCCCCGGGCTCGCGTTCCAGGACAGAAACACCTGGGCGGCGCCCGCGGTCGCGGTGAGTCCGGTCGGGGTGGGAGGAATGGCCGGTGGCCCGCTGGAGTCCGTCCCATAGATCTCGAGAGCCGCGATTTCCGGATTGTCCGCGGAGCCTCGACTGAATTCGATGGTGATCCGTCCCGAGGAGTCGGCGGCGCTCGTCACCGCCTTGATCGCCGCTTTATTCTGCGCCCCTGCTGTCGCGACGATGTCGAAGTTTGATAGCACGTTCGTGCCGTTGATCGCGACATTGAACACGCGCTGGCCGGCGGCGGTGAAGCTCAGCTCGCAGAAGTGTACGCGCACCAGATACGATGATCCGGGAGTCAGGCCCGTGATGGTGTAAGTGAACGATGGCGCCCAGCGAACGTCCTGATACACGGCTTGCGGGGCGGGGCTCGCGACTCCTGATGTATCGATCGTCGCGGAACTCGAGAACTGGTTGCCACCGCTGAAGCCGGTGTCGGCGACGAATGGCGCGACTGCGCCCCCGCCCGCATTGATCTGCAGAACGGGTGTCAAGGTCTTTGCCGAAGCCTCGCCGGACTGCGCGGTGGTCGCGGCCGCATTGGTCGCCGAAACTTTGTAATAGTACGTCGTGCCGGTAGCGAGACCGGTGTCTGTGAACGACGTGCTCGTCAGGCTCGTTGCTACGGCGGTCGCGTTCTCGCCGCCTGCGGTCGTACCGCGGAAAACACTGTAGGTAATCGGCGCCGTGCCGGTGCTCGCGTTCCACGAGAGACTCACCTGGCTCACCCCACCCGTTGCGCTCAGACCTGTCGGGACTGACGGTGCTGACGGCGCCGCCGGCGTCGCCGAAGCTTCGTTAGAGCCGCCACTCGTGCCGAGGCTATTGACCGCGTTGACGAAGTAGAAATAGGTCGAGCCGTTGGTCACGCCCGTATCGTTGAAACTCGTACTTGCGATGCCGGTGGCGATGGGCGTGCCGCCCTCTGCACCCGCTGCGGGGCCCCGAAAGATGTTATAGGTGATCGGGACCGAGCCAACGCTAGGCTGCCACGCGAGATTCACGATCTGGTTGCCGCCGGTCGCCGTCAGTCCGGTTGGCGCACTGGGTCGGGCGTTCAAGGGTGGGCCGTTCACGAAACCAGTGGAGTAGTAGTAATCGTTGTATTGGGGCGACGCGCTGATCTGATCAGTGCCGCTCGTCGAGGGAATGACGGCGCTGCCACCACGATCGAGCTCAAACGTCGGCGTCGTCCCAACACTGAAGGGCGCCTGCACGTCCGTGCTGCCCGCGGGCAGATTGAACGTCGAAACCTGTGAACCCGAGGTCACTTTGAGCGTGGCCGGTGCGGGGAGATTCGCGGTCACATAGATCACATCCGCCATGGGACCGAAGTTAGTGCCGCCGGACACCGACGGCGTGCCTGCGTTGAAATTCAGTGACTGCGTGCGATAGAACCAGTAGATCGAATCGTTGGCGATCGTCGGCTGTACACCCGTCTTGTACCACTGAATGAAATAAGGCAGCAGCGCGGTCGCCCCGAGGTGACTGTGGAAATAACCGAGTGTGGAAGCCGGAACTCCCGTGGTATCCAGGAAATTGGCGAACGGGTATTTGTTCGGGTCATCGATCGGGCTCACGTAGGAGCCTTCGATAAAGTCGTTCCACGTAATGATCTCCACCCAGTCCGGATGCGAGACGTTGATGGCGTCCATCCACATTCTGCGCATGCCGGCGGCGCCGCTGTATTCGTAGTAGCGGTTCGCGTTGGCGCCCCAGAACTGCAGACAGATCGGCGCCATGTAGAGCTTGCCTCCACCGTGTACGACCGAGGCGTAGGCCTCGCTGCTCGGGATCTGGTCGAGAGATCCCCCGGATCCCGGCACACCGGCGATTCCCCAGTAGAAGGAACCGTCGATAGTGGAGCTCCATTGCGAGAAGCCCTGCTGGAGGGACGGCAAGGTGGGAATCTCTCCGCCCCAGAAGAAGGCGGGAACGAGGAAGATGTTCAGCGGCGCATTGCCCGGCGGGCCACTGACTTCCGCGAGCGCGTTGGGTTCCGATGTCGTCGAGGGATTGCTGCCCGTGGCCAGGTCCGATCTGACCTGCTGCCAGAAGGAGGTCCCCATGTTATCTCCGGAAAAGGTCGTCAACACGACCTTGCCATTGAATTTGAAATACACCTGCGAGTACCGCGGATCGTTCGCGAAGCGGCGCACCATGTCCTCGACATCGTTGAGGCCGTTGCCACAGCACATGTCGGCCGAGAACATGAGTTTGAAGCCGCTGTTGAGCCGCACCGCGGCCTCGAATATCTGGGCTGAGTAGATGATGTAATAGTTCTGGTTGAGCCAGCCGCCGACGTTCAGCGCAAAACCGTCTATGCCGGCCGCCTGTGCCTGCTGGATCTCGCGCTCATAGGCGGCAATCTTTGCCTCCTGCGTGGGATCCGTGTTTCCCTGGTAGTCCTGGTTTGTCACCATGTAGTGAGCGAAAACCAACCTCTGAGCATGTGCCGGAACGCAGGCGAGACTCCACAGCAGTACCAGCGACGCCAGAGTGCGCAGAGCACAAAATACCCGCGTCCGAGCGGTGCGGGCCGGTTGAATATCCATAATTGCCCCCTCTTTGCCGAGCGCCGGACCATCCTTGCGCTCATATCTATGACTCTATAGGACAGCTGAGAGCACGAAATCCCCCAGTTCCCAATGAGTAGGCCAGCCAGCCCTCGCGACACGGTGAGTGGGCAATCGTCGCTTTTGCCGGGGCGTGTCGCGCTCGTGAGACAATGCGGGCCGAGCGACCAACACGAGCCCGCGCCGGATCACGGGGCCTCAACACATACCGGTTTGGCGACGACGACGTCGCCACCATAACCTACATCTGCCGCCGACTCGATGGCTTGCCGTTGGCGATCGAGCTGGCCGCGGCGCACGTGGAGCAATTCGGACTACGCGGACTGGCAGCCCGACTCGGCGGCGGGTTGAGCCTGTCGAGCAACCGCCGTCGCACGGCGACGTTGCGACATCAGAGTCTGCGGGCAACACTGGACTGGAGCTACAATCTCCTGAGTCGGGTCGAGCAATTGGCATTGCACAGACTCGCGTTATTCCCCGGAGCTTTCGCTATCGAGTCCGCCAGCGAGGTCATCGTTGACGAAGCGGTCAGCGCCGCCGCTGTGGTCGATGTCATAACCTCCCTGGTGGCCATGTCGCTCGTCACTTGTCACGCGAATCGTGAGACCACTCGATATCAGTTGCTACACACGGTGCGCGCGTATGCGCTCGAAAAGCTCGAGAGCACCGGCGAATACGCAGCGTTCAGACGCAGGCTTCAGCCTTTTCCTCGCCTACCGTTGCCCGGCACGGCAGCATTGCTCAGTGTTTAGCTGTGCGCGCCGCTATCTGCGCGTCCAGCACATCCAGGATATTCCCCTGTACCAACGCAATGTCCCGCATGTGTAGCCCCCACCCCTCGGGTAGCAGCGGGCGCTTCAGGAGCTCCGGGAGATAGCCCGAAACAGGTCCTGGCTCTACGGTTACCCGCAAAGCAACTCCCGCGTTGTTGGCCTGGCACTCGCCGGAAAGTTGTCCCACGGTCTCGACCCACGGCGGATCGTCAGGAGGCGCAAAAGGAGCTTTCCGGTGATACAGCTTCAACACGCCTTTGCCACCACCGGGCGCCGCGGGACTGACACACGCGCTGTCCATTCCATCGTGACGAGCCATGCCAAAGATCTGGCGACCGGATTTTTCGTCTGCGAAGTAACTTCCCCAGACGTACACGCAACCTGTCTGCGCGATGGAGGAGCACGTCGGAATGTGGGGAAGCGTACCCCCGACAGACTTGCCGTGCGGCACGCCAAGTGAGGGATCGCCGGCGAGGAATGCTGACACCAGGAGCTTTTGCTGAGGCTTTCCGTCGATGCGTGATGCAAGCAACTTTTGCAGCAGAATGGTTCCCTGGCTGTGCCCGATGAGCACCACTCCACGCCCCTGGTTGTCATGTTTGAGGTAGTAGTCCCAAGCCGCCTCCACATCGAGCATCGGTAATTCCGATTCAGTGACCGTACTGCCGGTCAATCTCCGGCGCAGATGCGCCAACGTCGCCTGGCGGTAAATGGGCGCAAAGACCCGGCAACGGGACGCGAGTCGCCCGACCTGGCTGTTGACTACTTTCTTGATCTCGGGGCTCGCCGCCAGGTCGCTATAGGGTGTTTCTTCCTCGGAAACGGTCGGATAGACATAAAAGCAGTCGATGGTCGGGTTGCTTGCGGCCACGAATGGCTGCAGGACCTTGTGCCCGTCAGCGTACACAATGGTTGCATCCTGGTCGGTGGTACAAACGGTGTCGGACCCAGGCCGGCAGATCCAATTCGCAGTTTTCGAGTAGTCCGGCGCGCCGCCGGCCGGCGTTGCACTCGTCTGCCCAGGTGGGGCGACGGCAAGAGTTGCAGTGCCGTATCCGAGCAAGAGGATGGAACAAAGGAAACCCAGCTTTTGCAAACGGCGCATTTCGATCAACTCGTATACCACGGGCACCACCAGCAGGCTGAGGAAGGTCAATGATAGCAGCCCACCTATGAGTACCACCGCGGAATGAGGAGTCGCCCTGAAGCGTCGCGGCGACCAGGAGCATGCCAGCCACCATGGCAACAGCCGTCATGACAATCGGTGTGGCGACGGTGAAGCCACAAAGCCAGGGCGCAGCGAACGCACCAGCTGCCGCCATGTTTGAAGTTGGCTCACCGGCGGGAACGCCGGTTGCGGCCCGGGTCGTCGCGCAACGCTGTCGGATGATTGAAGTTGAAATATCGAGCGCGTACCATCCGCAGCCTGACGACGGACCTAACACGTCGCCACAAGCAACAACGAGGTCGGTGCAGGGAGCGCACGACTACTGCCTTCCTGCGTCGTTCACGCTTGCGATTCGGAAGGAGGAACCCATGACACCGCGTACGCCAGGATCGATTTTCGTACTTGCGCTGCTGCTGCTGTCGCCGCTCGCAGCTCAGGCCGACAACAAAGACAGGGACAAGGACGACTTTCCGTTTCTCGAGGCGACGGTTACCCAGCTCGAGGCCCGGATGGCAGCCGGGACACTGACTTCCGAGCAGCTCACGCGCGCCTACATCCAGCGTATCGCGGAGCTCGACCAGGGCGGCCCAGGCGTCGGCGTCAATGCGCTCATCGAGTTGAATCCCGACGCACTCGCAATCGCGCGCCACGCCGACGTACTGCGGCGGCAGGGTAAGGTACTCGGGCCCCTGCACGGCATCCCGGTGCTGCTCAAGGCGAATATCGACACTGGCGACAAGATGCAGACGAGCGCCGGCTCGCTCGCGCTGCAGGGCGCCCCGGCGCTGCACGACTCGACCGTCGCCGCCAATCTGCGTGCCGGGGGTGCGGTGATTCTCGGCAAGACCAACCTGTCGGAATGGGCGAACTTCCGCTCCTTCTTCTCCGTGAGCGGCTGGTCAGCGGTCGGCGGACAGACCCACAACCCCTACGGTCTCGACCGGAACCCCTGCGGCTCGAGCTCGGGCTCGGGAGCCGCCGTGTCTGCTAACTTCGCGGCGGTGTCACTCGGGACGGAGACCGACGGCAGTATCGTCTGCCCCGCGAACGCCAACGGTGTGGTCGGCATCAAGCCCACGGTCGGTCTCACCAGCCGCGCGGGGGTGGTACCGATCTCGCACACCCAGGATACCGTCGGTCCCCACGGCCGCACGGTCGCCGACGCGGCGGTCGCGCTCGGCGTGATCCAGAGCCGGTCCTCCGACGGCCGTGACCCGGCGACCGGCGGCGTGCCGCTCGGCTGGCAGGGCCGCTTCACCCGACCGACCAACATTCCGACCGACTACACACAATTCCTGAACCCGAATGGCTTGAAGGGTGCGAGACTCGGAGTGACGCGCCAGGGAATCGACACCGCGCCCGCGAGTGTGGTCGCGGCGTTCGAGTCCGTGCTCGTGGCGTTGAAGGCGGCGGGCGCGACTGTGATTCAGCTCGACGGACCGAACGCCGATGTCTCACCGGTATTTACCTTCCCGGTAGCGACGGGCGAGACGTTCGTCCTGGAGTTCGACTTCAAGGGCGATGTGCAGAGTTATTTCGCCACTCGCGTGGGCGTCCCGGTGGCGGGCGGGACCCTTGCCGATGCGATTGCGTTCGACAACGCCAACGCCGATGCGGAGATGCCGTTCTGGGGTCAGGAGATCTTCACCGAAGCACAAGCGCTGCTCCCCGGCGCCAACACGCCGCAGACTGACCCCAATCTCGGCGTTCCCGTTGGCACCACGTATAACCAGGCGCTGGCGATCGATCAGGCGGCGGTCGTCAACGGCATCGACCTGGCGATCTCCACGTACAAGCTCGATGCTGTCGTGGCGCCGACCGACAACCCGGCTTGGTCGACCGACCTGCTGTATGGCGATCACTTCGTGTTCGGCAGCTCGAGCCTCGGTGCTCCGGGCGGCTATCCGTACGTGCAGGTGCCGGCGGCCAACGTCTTCGGCATCCCGCTCGGGCTGACCTTCTTCGGCACCGCATTCAGCGAGCCGAAGCTGATCACGCTGGCATCCGGCTTCGAGGCCGTAACGCACGAGCGGGCCAACAACCCGCCGAAGCTCACCCCGACAATTCCCGATGACCATATCGGGGGTATGCCGCTCAACGTGCCGCCCCGGCACGATCGAGACAAGCCGCAAGACTGGCGCCCACACCACCTGTAGCGTCCGGCGTCTCGTCGCCGCCGGCTCGATGTTGTCGAGATTTAGCTCATCTCGAACAACATCGAGCGACTGGCGCATCGATCGATCATCCCTGATCCGGGATCTCGGCCTCGACGAGCTGTGCGAACAGGGTGAGCGACTCCTGCCACCCTAGATAGCACGCCTCCAAGGGGATCGCGTCGGGAATGCCTTCCTGAACGATCTGCAGCTCGACGCCGACCAACACCGGCCTGATGCTGACCGTGACCTGCATCTCGCCGGGCAAATTGGGGTCGTCGAACACGTCCGTGTGACGGATCCGCTCGTTCGGCACGAGCTCCAGGTACTTGCCGCCGAACGAATGGCTGCTACCCGTCGTAAAATTCCTGAAGGACATCTTGTAGGTACCCCCTACGCGGGGCTCGATGTGATGAACCTTTGCGGTGAATCCGTTCGGTGGCATCCACTTGACCAGGGCATCGGGCTCCAAAAAGGCGCGGTAAACGCGCTCTGGCGTCGAGCGCAAGACTCGATGAAGGCGGACGGTGTTGGGCACGATCTGATCTCCTTACAAAAAATAGTGACTCTGCGCTCCAAGGACGGACGAAGATATGCAGAATCGACAGTAAGGTTGGGGTTTTTTCCCGGCACCTGACGTCCCGTAGGAGCTTCAGCCGCTGCCGCGCTTCCCCTTGCCCGGCAGGTCAGGCTTGCCACGCGCAACGTCCTGATTGTACGGATCATATCCACCACCCACATCGCGTGCCTTTGGCGGGGTCCGGGGGCTGGAGCTGCTGGATTCTCCGCGCTGTCCCTCCACCGTGAGATCCGTGGGATCGATGTACTTGAGGACGCCCGATGTCGTGTCGGTGGAGGACGTATCACCTCGCCACTTCCACACCGCGTTGCCTCTCTCATCGTGAACTATGCGGCCGGTGGGTTGCCGACCGCTGGGTGAAGGCTCGTCCGTATCGTCTAATTCGAGGTCTAACAGCTCGCGGTCAATCGATTTGACATCTTTGGTGTTTTTCATCTGACGCTTCCTCCTTGTGGCGTATTGCTATTGCACCTCCCGGTGAGCACACATGTTATCTACATCCGGGCGTCGGACAAATTCGACCAAGGGCCGCAAGCGTTCGCGTTATGTTTGATCACCGCGCGCCGTGCCACCAAACACACGGCTAAACGCGGTACACAATTCCTGCACTGTCGCGGACTTACTGATGACTTCTCGAACGCCACCGGCGATCGCCCGCGCCACATCGTCCGGGCTGAAATAACCGGCGGTGATAATGATCGGTACGTCAGCGCGAAGAGCCAACATACGCCCCGCGACATCGATTCCGTCTGCTTCCGGCATCGCCAGGTCCACCACCACCAGATCGAACGCACCGGGTGCAGCCGAAAAGTCCGCGAGGGCATCCTCCACGTTGAAGTGAGCGATCACACGGTAGCCCGCCTTGCCAATAACCCGTTCGGCGAGCTCCACAAACCCAATATCGTCATCGAGAAATAGAATTCTCTGCCCACGCCCTCCCGGCGAGCCGTCGGCGCCCGAACCTTCGCACGTGGCAGCATCAGCGGCCGGCAGGTAAATGCTGAATTGCGTGCCCCTGCCCTTCTTGCTCTGTACAGTGATGGAACCACGGTGCTCCGCGATGATTTCACGGACGACTGACAGACCCAGCCCCGCGCCGATACGCTGCGGTTTTGTGGTGAAAAACGGGGCAAAAATCTTCTTGCGGGTGGCTGCATCCATGCCGCAACCGGTATCGCTGAAGCGCAGGCAAACGTGCTCCTCATCGCGCCCGTCGACAGCATCGCTGTCGGCTCGCGTTACCGACACACGGATGACTCCGCGCCCCTCCACCATCGCTTGCGCTGAATTGATGCCGAGATTGACCAACACCTGTTGAATCTGTTCGGAGTCACCGCACACCGCAGGCAGATCGGGCGCAAATTCGGACACGATCTCGATTCGTCCCGGGAAGGTGGCCCGCAGCAGGCTGAGGCCTTCCTGGACTGCCGCCTCGATATTCACGGGCCCGAGCACCTGGTCGTGAGGTCGGCCGAAGTTGAGGATGCGGTTCGCGAGACTCGTGGCACGCGCGGCTGCGTTTTCGACCTCGCCGAGCTCAACTTGAGCCGGGTGTTGGGAATCGAGAGTCGCGCGCGCCATCGCCAGGTAGCCACGCAGCATCGCCAGAATATTGTTGAAGTCATGGGCAATGCCGGCAGACAGGGTCCCGAGCGCCACGAGCCTTTGAGCTTGTCGCTGCTGCCGCCTCGTTGCAGTTGGCGAGTGAACATCGAACGACACCCGCGAACGGCGCAGCCCACACATTGCTATCGACGGGTTCATGGCGTGCTGTCTTCCTTCCGGAGGCACTGCTGGGCCGGCGTCAGAACCGACTCCAGCCACAGTCCGAGCGCCAATGCGAGCTCTACCAGGTCTTCGTAGGTCACGATTCAACTCTCCGGAAAGTGTGGGGCAGCAGGTGCCAGGCCCCCGAGTATTCCCAAGTCCATGGAAAACCAATGTAAAATTGTGTCAAATGACCGCTGCCGCGCCTGTACGGTCCAGTGGCGGGGGGAGCAGACTCGTCCCTTGCGCGGCAAGAGGAGCTGTCGCAACGACTGGATCTCCTCGCTCAGCGAGTGCTGACACTGGTCGACAACTTCGTGGCGCTCGCACGGGCCGAATCCGCCGATCCTGCGAAGTTTGAGCCTTTCGATCTACGTGATGCGGTACAGGACGCCTACGACGAGGTCTGGGCCGCTGCGCAGGCGCGTGAAATAACGATCTCGCCGGCTGTGTCTGAGAGGGCCTGCATGGTCAGTGGTGACCGTCAACACCTGGCACGCGCCATCATCAATCTGCTCAGTAATGCGATTACTCAGCAGTCGAGAATATAGGCTACAGAAGGAGCATCGAAGAATGAGCGGACCAAGCGTGGATTGTCGCGGAC
>Ga0137415_10004301_pt1 | contig 14103 bp, 14 predicted proteins | sample CZODoug3_1_1_16f_FD_183082 | JGI IMG/M metagenome (GOLD analysis project Ga0137415, IMG submission 183082) | Vadose zone soil fungal communities from Angelo Coast Range Reserve, California, USA - CZODoug3_1_1_16fungal (Hybrid Assembly) | ecosystem: Environmental > Terrestrial > Soil > Vadose... | reverse complement strand
GCTCTCGCCCGGCGCCACGATGACCTGCCTCGCCATCGCCTCGCTCGTCGTCACCTTCGCCGTCTCCGTCGGCGGACCGTTGACGACCGAACACCCTGACCCCGCCGACCCGAGCACCTCGGCGCGACCACGACAGCAGAAACCCAACGAGAGGACGTCCGTTGAACACCCGCACCGTCACCGAAGAACTCCAGCACCCCACCGCGAAGGAGCTGCTGGAGCAGGCAAAGCTGACCCGTCTCGCCTACAACGGATCTGACGGCCTACCGCGAGTCATCCCCATCGGTTTCTTCTGGAACGGCGCTGAGATCGTCATCTGCACCGCGACAACAGCACCGAAGGTACGAGCGCTGTCGCACCGTCCGGACGTCGCCCTCACCATCGATGTCGGCGACACGCCCGCCACGGCTAGATCGCTGTTGATTCGTGGGCTCGCCTCGGTCCAGATCGTGGACGGCGTGCCCGATGAGTACATCGCGGGAGCGCGCAAGGTCATGGACGAGGACGCCGTCGCGGAGTTCGAGCCCGCCGTCCGAGGCATGTACCCACAGATGGCGCGCATCAGCATCACGCCGCGCTGGGCACGACTGTACGACTTCGGCGCCGGTCGACTGCCGACCTTTCTCGCAACGCTGGCCGCCAACGCCCAATCGGGCCCGTCCAGCGACGCTGACTAGCCTCGCCCACCAGGCGACGGATTCGCTGGCTGAACAAGCTCGACCGCGTACGGCACCTTCGGTTCCGTGCGTCGGCATGAGCTGGAAGGCTGTTGCGGTGACGACGGTAGGCTCGCGCGCCAGGCGAGGCGCCGTGCTGGTGACCGGCATGTCCGGCACGGGCAAGACGGCGGTGCTTGACGAGCTCTGTCGGCGGGGGCACCGGGTCGTCGACACCGACGATCCGGGTTGGGTCATCGAAGCCCGAACACCGGATGGACCGGAGCCGGTGTGGGACGTGGAACGCATCGCTGCATTGCTTGATGAGCATGGCACTGGCTTGCTCTTCGTCGCCGGCTGCGTCGCGAACCAGCCTCTGTTGTACGACCAGTTTGACGCGGTCGTTCTGCTCAGCGCACCCATCGACGTGCTTCTGAGACGGGTCGCAAATCGAGCCAACCCGTTCGGGTCGACGGCTAAGGATCGCGCCAAGATCGCCAGCGACGTGACGAAGTTCGAGCCCCGGCTCCGAGCCGATGCTGACCACGAGATCGAGACCACGAAACCGGTCTTCCTCGTCGCGACCGAACTGGAGCAGCTCGTCGCCGCGCTCCGTTGAGCGATCCCGATACGGCGTGAGCGTCGTCTCGCGCGACCTGATGGTCCAGGGGCCGCGCGGTGTGGCGGGATGCGAGCCATGGCGTAGTTCGTCAAGATCACGCGGGCGTGCGCTGGGTCGTGGCCAGCGACCCGGTGAGCCAGCCAATCATTGAGTGGCGCCATCGATGGCTGCGTTGAGTCGGTATGCCAGTCGCCGGGTGACCTCCAGGCGGCTGGATTGGTCGTCGTCGTTCAGGACCGAGAGGACGATGTGGTCGGCACCTGCTGCCCGATGGGCGTCGAGCCGCTCCACGATCGCGTCAACGTCACCCCAGGCAACCAGCTCGTCGACCAGCCAATCGCTGAGCCCCCCAATGTCGTCGTCGGTGAAGCCCATCCGGGCGAAGTTCGACCGGTACCCCGCAATGGTGGCGAGGAATCCGAGGGGGCCGCGCGCGAGACGACGGGCGCGCGCGGCGTTGGTGTCGACCACGACGAACTCATCCACGACGAGCGTGGCGTCTGCGCCCAGGATCGAGCGGGCGACGCTCGTGTGGTCTGGGGTGACTAGTAGCGTGATGGCACCCGCGCAGCGGTCGCGCGCAATCTCGAGCTTGCGAGGACCGAGCGCGGCCAGGATTCGGCGCTCGGCAGGTACCGGGACCGATGCCCGATCGAGCCCGTCCAGGTAAGCATGCAGGTCGCGCAGTAGCGGCCTTCGCTGTGATCCGCCAAGGCCGACAACGAAACGGCCCGGCGCCGCGGACTCCAGGTCGGCGTACTGCCGGGCGACCTCGTCCGGTCCGTAGACATCCGGGGAAACGATGCCAGTGGCCACGCGGGCAGCTGTTGTCACCCCGAGAAGGTCGGCAACATGGCCGAGACGGTCGAGCTGGCCGCCCGGTAGCCAGAGGGTCCGGTACCCCAACTGCTCCAGGACGCGCGCGTCCTCGAGGTGGCGACCGTCAGCGGTGATGTTCACCGCGATGCCGGTGGGTCCAAGATCTAGGCGGGTCATGAGGTCCTTACCTGTCGTGTTAGCTGTTCACGGCGACGCTAGGACGTGAACTCGACTTCAGGTCAACCGCTGTTCACCCAGACGCAGGTCCGCGTTCGCGTGTCGAAAGAGGAACCGCGTGCGGGTGCAGGTTGTCGCGTCGCACTGACCAGTCAAGACCGGAGGGACCGGTCGGACGATTTCTCGAGATCAGTGGCATGATGATGGCATGACTCGCATACGCTTGAGCACGACGGTCGACGCGTCTTTGCTCGAACATGCGCGGAGCGTGCGGTCCGGGACGACGGACGCCGCGCTGGTGGACGAAGCTCTCGCCGCTCTGCTAGCTCGCTACCGCTCCGCCGAGGTGGACGCGAGCTACGCCGCCTATGACGAGCACCCGCTCGACGAGCCAGACGAATGGGGTGACTTGGCGTCGTTCCGACGGGCCGCGGCAGCCTCGTGAGTGCCGTTCCCGCGCGTGGGGAGGTCTGGTGGTGCGAGCTGGCCGAGATCGGTCGACGACCAGTCGTCGTCCTGTCTCGCGACGCAGTGATCCCGCGCCATCGCCGCGCGCTCGTGGCGCCATGTACGACGACGATACGAGGGCTCGTCAGCGAAGTCGTGCTCGAACCCGGTGACGACCCGGTGCCTCGTCGTTCGGCGGTGAACCTCGACTCGGTCGAAAGCGTCTCGATCGCGATCCTCGTCAGCCGGTTGGGGCGTTTGCGTGACACCCGAATGCGCGAGCTTTGTGCCGCCCTTGCAGTGGCTGTCGACTGTTCCGACTGACCGCAGCGCCGCAGCGCCGCCGATCTTGTGCCGATCAAGGATCGCGCACCAGGCGCCGCACTGCTCGATACCTGCCTGGTGACAACGTGGTGCGACATCAGACAACCAACAAACACCTGCCAGCAAGTCGTGGCGAGATCGGGCGGTGGGACATCACCTTTCACCGCGAGCAGCCTGCGACGATTCGGCGAGAAGGCGACTGGTTGGGGATCGAAGCTTCACGCCCTTGGGGACGCGGCAGGGTCGGTTCTGGAAGCCACTGAATGATCGAGGTGCGGGTTATGGATGATCGGGCAGCCGTCGGCGCGAACGGTCTCGAAGGAGCACTGGAAGCCGCGCGGGCCGATCCGATAGCGGGGGAGCTCGTCACCGAGACCTTCGCGTACGACGGGGGACGGCAGGTCACGGTGTATGTGCCGCCGGATCCGCCCGAGGCGGTCGTGTTCGCCGGCGACGGTCAGCTGATCTCGCAGTGGGGCGGGTACCTCGAGGCCGCCGACGTACCGCCCGCGATGATCGTCGCCGCCTACCGGACGGACGATGAGGATGAGATGGCGCGCATCCGTGAGTACTCACCGTCGTTCGACGAGGAGCGGTTCGCGGCCCACGAGAGGTTCTTCGTCCACGACGTTCGTGGATGGGTGCGGTCGCGGTTCGGCGTCGCGCTGCCCGCCGAGCGCACCGCCGTATGCGGCGTGTCGGCGAGTGGGGAGCTCTCGATCGCCATGGGTCTTCGGCACCCGGACATCTACGGTGCGGTCTTCTCCGCCTCGCCCGGCGCCGGCTACCGACCGCCCGCCGTGCTGCCGAGCCCGCTACCGCGCACCTACCTCGTCGCCGGCACACAGGAGCCGTTCTTCCTCGAGAACGCGACCCGATGGGCGGACGCACTGCGAAATGCCGGCGCGGACGTCGTGATGAACCAGCGAGTCGGCAATCACGGTGACCCCTTCTGGGCCGGCGAGTTTCCACTGATGGTGGCCTGGGCGTTTGGCGCCTGAAACCCGGTCGAGGACGCGTGACACCAAATCCGATTTCTACGGCCGTGGTGGACTCCTAGTCACGCAAGCCGGCTGATTCTGGTGGACTGGGGTATATACGCGTTGGCGCCCGCCGGCCGAAGTTGACCGTGCTGGCGATGCCGCTGAGGAGCCAGTCGAGCCCTGGGCCGCTCTCCTGATCGACCCGCCTGGTAGCCACCTATCGCTGCGGCGAGGCTGGTTGGGGAAGCGGCGGTTGCCGTGTCGGCATAGTTGTGGAGACGACGATCGAGGTGGTGGTGTTGCCGAACGCGAGGAACCGGTCGAGGACGCCTTCCAGCTTGTCCAGGGCGGGTGCGTGGAGCTTGATCAAGAAACAATCCTCGCCGGTGATCCGGTAGCACTCGGTCACCTCGGGGGTCTCGGCGGCGAGCTTGGCGATCTTGGGTAGCGCGCCGGGGATCGGGCGGATACGAACGAAGGCGGTGATGGACAGCCCGACGCTGGCGGGGTCGATCACCACTTGGTATCCGGCGATCACGCCAGCGGCTTCGAGTCGCTGGATGCGCTCTCTGACGGCCGGGGCGGACATCCCGATCCGCCGTGCCAGCTCTGAGGTGGCGATCCGTGGCTCGGTTTGCAGCCCGCGTAGCAGCGCCAGGTTGACCTCGTCAAACAGGCTGTCCGTCGAGTTGAAGGTCAGATGGCGCGGCTGGCGTCGTTTGGCAGGCGGCATTTCGATGATTCCTTCTATCAGGTCTTCAGATAACGGGTTTCGCCTGTGAACATAATGTCATGGCGTCAACCACACGTCGACCGGCTCCGGCATCGTCATCGCCGCGATCCTCGCTACGGTCGGCCGGGCCCTTGGCTCGGCTCCCGCCGGCGTCGTTCTTCGGTGTCTCGGCGATCTTCCACTATCTCGGCCCGTCGTTAGCGGTGTTGCTGTTCGCGCATCTGGCGCCGCTGGGGGTGATGTGGCTTCGGATCGCGACCGCCGCGGCAGTCTTTGCCGTCTGGCGGCGGCCGTGGCGGGTGATCGCCCGCCTTGATCGGCGAGAGAAGTTGGTGCTGGTCGGGCTGGCGGCGGTATTAGCGGGGATGAACTCGCTCTTCTACCTGGCCGTGGACCGGTTGCCGCTCGCGACGGTCGGAGCGATCGAGTTCCTCGGGACGGTGGTTCTGGCCACCTTGGGGGTGCGGACCTGGCGCAATCTCGCCGCGCTTGGAGCAACCGTCGCAGGGGTGGGTCTGCTGACCGCTCTGAAGGTCGGCAGCGACCCGCTCGGCTATCTGTTCGCGTTTGGCAACTGCGTCGGGTTCGTCGTCTACGTCGTGCTCGGCCATCGCATCGCCAATCCGCAGGCGTCCTCCCCGGAGGGTGCGCCGGCGGCGACGGCCGGGATCGATCAGCTCGGCGCTTCGATGGGACTGGCTGCGCTGCTTGCTATCCCGGTTGGGCTTCCCTTCGCGATCCCCGTCTTCTACCACCCGGTCTGGTTGATGTGGGGTGTGGCGGTCGGGGTGTGCTCGTCGGTCATCCCTTATGTCACCGATCAGCTCGCGATGGCCCGGCTTCCGCGGGCGACCTTCGCGTTGATGCTGGCGTTGCTGCCGGCCTGCGCCACAGTCATCGGGGTCGTGGTCCTTGGCCAGATCCCCACCGCCGCGGAGCTTGCCGGGATCGGATTGGTGATCGCCGGGCTCATCGTCCACCAGCCCAATCCCCAACGCTGACCGAGACACAGGAGAACAGGCATGGAGTACATACGGCTGGGATCGTCGGGGCTCGAGGTTTCACGGATCGGGCTCGGGATGATGAGCTACGGCGACCCCGCCCTGCAGCCCTGGGCCTTACGCGAGGAACAGGCCGAGCCGATCGTCCGTCATGCAGTCGAGGCCGGCGTCACGTTCTTCGACACCGCCGACATGTACTCGTCGGGTGCCAGCGAGGAGATCACCGGCCGGCTGCTCGCCACGCTGTTCACCAGCCGCGACGACTACGTGCTGGCGACCAAGGTGTACTACCCCACCGGACCAGGACCGAACGACCGGGGGCTCTCACGCAAGCACATCCTCTCCGCGATCGACGCCTCGCTACGCCGGCTCGGTACCGACTACATCGACCTCTACCAGGTGCACCGCTTCGACACCGCCACGTCGGTGGAAGAGACCGTGCAGGCACTCGACGATCTCGTCCGCACCGGCAAGGTGCGCTACATCGGCGCCTCGGCGATGTACGCCTGGCAGTTCGCCAAGCTCCAACACTGCGCCACTACCAACGGATGGGTGCGGTTCGTGTCGATGCAGAACCGCTACAACCTTGTCACCCGCGAGGACGAGCGGGAGCTGCTCCCGATGTGTATCGACATGGGCGTCGGTACCCTGCCCTACAGCCCCCTCGCGAAAGGACTACTGGCCGGGACCAGGGACCGCGCCGGCCGCTTGCACACCACGCGCGGCGCCCAGACCGCGATCCCGGACCGGCCCGAGGACTTCGACGTCCAAGACGCGGTGCGGGACCTGGCGCAAGGACACGGCATCCCACCGGCACAGGTCGCACTCGCATGGCTGCTGCGGCAACCAGCCGTCTGCGCACCGATCCTCGGCGCCACCAGGACCGCCCACATCCAAGACGCAACGGCCGCCATCGAACTGAGACTCAGCGACCAGGAGATGGCTGCACTCGAACGCCTGTACCGACCGAGGCTCACCAGCGACTACTCATGATTCGTGAACGGTCTCGACGAGCACCGACAGCGCCGTGTATCTGCTGGCCTCCCGCGGGCTCGCCGTCCGCGGCGCGGGCGAGACCTGATCGGTCAGCCCTTGGCGTCCTCACCGTCCGGGCCTGGTCCGAGTAACTGGCGCGAGGCCAGCAGTTCGACGACGTTCTCCGCTTCGTGACGGAGCATCTTGGCGAACTCGCGCTCGGCCGCCTCGCCGTCGCCCGCCTTCATGGCCCGCATCACCGCGCGCATTCCGCGCTTGTGCATGGCCATGACGCCGGGGACCTCGGCGAAGAAGTTCCCCGGGACGATGCTGGTGGCCATGACCCGGGCGAGCGCGTTGACGCGTCGCGACTTGGCCATCACCAGCACCTGGCGCAGGAAGGCGCTGTTGAGGTCCCAGAACTCGTCGGGATCGTCCGTGGCCTGCAGTGCCTTGTGGATCTTCCCGAGGGCCGTGATGCCCTCTTCCGAGCCCCGCTCGGCCGCTCGACGGGCGCCGAAGCCGTACAGCAGGCCCAGCAGTTCGTAGTGGTCGTAGGTGGAGTTCTCGTCCAGGCCGTTGACGAACGCCCCGCGGTGCGGCTCGGTCGTCACCCAGCCCTCGCCGGCCAATGCGATGACCGCCTCGCGTACCGGAACCCGGCTGACCCGCAGCTCCGCCGCGATATCGTCCTGCGGGACGCGCTCGCCGGCGTGCAGCCGGTTGTCGAAGATCATCCGGCGAATGTGGTTGGCGACCTGTTGCGCGCTGGTGGGACGGGACAGCCCCTGCGCGGGCGATCCGATGTCGCCGATTCCGACCCGCGCGACTTCCGACCGAATGACGATCACAACCTCCTAGGACAGTCCACAACTTGTAGAAAGTATACCCAGGCACTACGAGCAGGAATGGGAGCGACACCTCACGTACCCGTGAACGTCGGGCGTCGCCCCTCGAGGAGGGCCGCGACGCCCTCTACCCGATCGTGGGTCTGGGACAGCAACGCGGTGGCCGCCGCCTCCTCGGCGAAGGCGGTGCTCATGTCGCTGACCAGCGATCGCCGGTAGAGGCGCTTCGCCTGCCCCAGGCTCAATGTCGGTCCCGCGGCTAGCGTCTCGGCCAGCTCCCGAGCCGTCGTCTCGACCCTCTCGTCGGGCACCAGCCGGTTGATCGCGCCCCACCGGTGCAGGTCGGCGGCCGAGACGGTGCCGCCCAGCATCGCGACCTCGTTGAGCACGTGCAGTGGCAGTATCCGCGGCAGGAAGAACGGGTCGCCGGCGTGCGGAGCCATTCCGCGCCGAAGGAACGCGTGCGTCCACCGCGAGTCGGTACTGGCGACGACGAGGTCCGCGAGCAGGGCCACTAGCCAACCGATGCCGGCTACCCGGCCCCGCACCGCACTGATGACGGGCGTCTCCAGCTCCCACAGGATCTTGAACAGTTCCTGGTAGGGACGCATCGGCAGCCGGTAGGCCAGGGGCGTGTCGGGGCCCTCGCCGGCCGACGCCAGGTCGGCGCCGATGCAGAAGTCGGGCCCGGAACCACTGATGAGGACACACCGTACGGCGGCGTCCTGATCGGCCGCGACGAGCGTCGCGGCCAGCTCGGCCCGCATGGTCTCGTCCACCCCGTTGCGTGCGGTCGGACGGTTGAGGCGAACCGACAGGATCCCGTCGGCCCGCTCCAGCAGCAACGTGCTCGGCCCGCACGACGTGATGTGGTCGCTCACCGGTCGGTACCCAGGATCGACACGAAGCTCACCATCTCCCCGGGATAGCCGCCGAGGTTGTGGGTGAGCGCCAACGATCGGGAGCCGAGCGTGGAGATCCGTCGGTTCTCCGGCGCCTCTCCCCGCAGCTGCAGCCACGCCTCGAACATCATCCGCAGGCCGGACGCCCCGACCGGGTGCCCGAACGCCTTCAGACCTCCGTCCGGGTTGACCGGCAGCTCCCCGTCCAGGTCGTACGTGCCGGCCAGCACCTCCTTCCAGGCGGTGCCGCGCTCGGCGAATCCGAGCTCCTCCATCAGGATGATCTCGGTCGGAGTGAAGCAGTCGTGCACCTCCGCCATCGCGATCTCGTCGCGCGGCGAGGTCACCCCGGCCTGCGCGTACGCGTCAGCGGCGGACTGGCCGACCTCGGGGAAGGTCGTGTAGTCGTAGGCCGGGTCGGTCAGGCCGCTCCCGTTGCCGGCGACGAACGACAATGCCTTGATGTACAACGGCTTGTCGGTGTAGCGGTGGGCGTCCTCGGCTCGCACGACGATCGCGGCCGCGGCCCCGTCGGCCACCCCCGCGCAGTCGTACACCGACAGGCCGCCGGCCACCGCCGGCATCGCGCACAACTGCTCGACCGACATCTCCTTGCGGAACTGCGCCCGCTCGTTGCGCGCTCCGTTGTGGTGATTCTTCGACGCGACCCGGGCCAGGGCGCGGCGCATCTCGTCGGTGCCTACTCCGTACTTCTTCGCGTAGGCCGGGGCGACCATGGAGAACATGGCGGCCGCCGCCAGCGTGCGCTGGGTGCCATCGCCGGGAATCGGGACCGCGTTGAGCCCCTGGTATCCCCCGTCCTTGACCTTCTCGACCCCGAGCGCCATCGCCATGTCGTACGCCCCGCTCGCCACCGCGTACACCGCTTGCCGCAGCGCCTCCGAGCCGGTGGCGCAGTAGTTCTCCACGCGGGTCACCGGCTTGCCGACCAGTTGCAGGGGCCGGGCCAGCGTGATGCCGCTCATGCCGGACTGGGCGGTGCCCAGCCAGTAGGCGTCGACCTCGGCCTTGGTCACGCCCGCTGATCGGAACGTCGCCGTCGCGGCATCGACGATCAGGTCGTCGACGCCCTTGTCCCAGTGCTCGCCGAAGCGGGTGCATCCCATTCCGACAATCGCCACTCGGTCCTTGATGCCGTGCGATCCCATCACGCCTCCCCTCGCGGTGCCGCCACCCGGTACGGGCGGGCCTTCCAGAAGTAGTTGTGGATGCCGTCGGCGCTGAACAGCCGGCGGAACGTCATCTCGACCCGGCCCCCGATCGCTACCTCGTCCACGCCGGCGTCGGTCAGCTCGACCGGCAGCCGTCCACCGCCGTCGAAGTCGACGACGGCGAAGATCACCGGTGGGCTCTGCGAGTACGACAGCCGGTCGACGGTGAAGGTCACGATCGTGCCGAGGACGTCGGCCATCGGGGTCCGGACGTCATCGGTCGGCGACGGCGGCAGATGCGGTGCGTCCTCACGGCCACCGGCGGCGAACGCGAACTTCCAGTCGGCGTTGCGGTGCGCGGCCGGCGAGGAGACCCGGGCCGGTTCGGGTCGGCGCGGTGGCTCGACCGGCAACATCCCTCGCCAGGCCAGGTAGCGCCCGTAGGAAAGAGGTGCGGCCAGGTTCAGCTGATCTGCCACCGGACGCCTGGGCCGATAGCCGGGCAGCGCATCGGTCGTGCGCAGAACAACGGCGTCGGCGCCGTCGGCGAGTGAGAGCAGCAGCACGTACTGGTTCGGCTGCGCCGCCTCGAGGGCTGCGGCCAGCAGCAGACTCGGCTGCGCGGCCCCGGGGTTGCCGACGTTGCCCGTGAGCCGGTCGACGACGTGATCGGCGGGTACGCCGGACTTTCGGGCGACGGCGGCCGCGGCCCGGTCGCTCAGACCGGCGACGACGAGGTGATCGACCTCGGCGGCGCCGATTCCGGCCGCGTCCAGGCCCAGCTTGATCGCCTCGAGACCCAGCTCGGTGTAGACGGCCTCGCCGAAGCGCTCCTCCCAGACCTGGGACGCCGGAGCGCCCGGGGTTCGCCAGCGGTCGAGGAACTCCTCGGTGATCGCTTCCCACGCGACGATCTCGGCCAGCACCGGAACCTGCGTGTCGTCACCCACGACCACCGCCGCGGCCGCATCACCACCGCTCGACTCCTCCGGGCCACCGGGCCGGCCGACCCGCAGGTCCGACGCGACAACCACCGCGCAGCCGCTGCTCGCGAACCCGGCCCGTAGTGCGCCGAGGGCCGAACGCACCGAGCCGAGCGCGTCGTAGGCCGGCACATTCCGGTCCAGGCGGAGCGCGGCGTGGATGGCGGTGGCGTTAGTCCGGTCGAGGTACGCGGGATCGGCGGTGGCGAACCAGAGCGCGTCCGGCCGGACCGCCCGCCCGCTCAGCGCCGCCCGGGCCGCCTCGACGCCCATGGTCGTGGTGTCCTCGTCGTAGGACGCCACCGCTCGCGTGCCGCTGCCACCCCCCGAGCCGGCGACCGCCGCGATCGATGACCGGTCGAGCCGGTGGTGCGGGATGTGCACACCCCACCCGATGATTCCTCGCATCGACTCTCACTTCTCGCGGCCGGACCAGCCCCGGAGGGACGACCTCTCCGAGTGACGTTGGCGCGAGTTTATACATTACACGATCTACTTGTGGATCCTCGAGCTCGACGGGTGAGCTCAAGCCACGGTGATCAAGAGGGAGAAGTGGCTGCTGGGGCGACCACTTCTCCCTCTTGATCATGGACGTCGGCGGGCGGGTGGGCATGGCCCGCACGTTGGAGCGTCACACGTGGAATGCGTGGAACTTCAGGTAGCTGCCCGCGTCCACGCGCAGCTGCATGCCGGTGACGTAGCGCGCCTCGTCGGACGCGAGATACACAACGGCGTTGCTGATGTCGACCGGCTCGACGTAGGGCACCGGCATAGCCTGCTGCGACGGGAAGGCCAGCTCGGCCTCCTCGCGGGTCGGCTGCTGCTCGAGGTCCGGGCGGAAGACCCGGTACATCGCGTCGTTGTGCAGCATGTCGGTGTTCACGTTCGTCGGGTGCACGGCGTTGGCCCGGATCCGGCGAGGGGCCAGCGCCCGGGCGAGCTCGTGGATGTAGTCGGACAGTGCCCGCTTCGCGTAGCTGTATCCCGTGCCGCCCGGGTCCTGGCCGGGCGACGCGACGACGTCGTTCGGCATGAACGCCGCCACCGATCCGGTCGCGATGATCGAGGCCCCCTCGCCGAGGTGCGGCAGCGCCGCATGGATCGCGTTGATCGCTCCGCCGAGGTTGACGTCGATCACGTCGGCCCAGGCCTGCATGGGCGGTTCGCCGGTGATCGGGGCGATTCCGGCTTGGGCCACGACGATGTCGAGCGATCCCAATTCGCGGATGCCGTCGGCCACCGCCGCGCGCAGCTCGCCGCGCTCGCGCACGTCGGCCTCGATCGCGACGATCCGCCGGTCGTGTTCCTCGACGAGCCGCGCGGTCTCCTTCAGGTCGTCCGGGCTGGCCATCGGGTACTTCGCACTCGCGATGTCCCGGCAGAGGTCGACCGCAATGATGTCGGCCCCCTCCTCGGCCAGGCGCACGGCGTGGCTGCGACCTTGCCCTCGCGCCGCACCCGTGACGAACGCGATCTTGCCGTCTACACGTCCCATGTCGGTTCCTCTCCGGCCTAAGCGCCCGCCGGGCGCGCGATCGTCTTGATCTCGAGGAAGTCCTCGAGACCCTCGGTCCCCCACTCGCGGCCCAGGCCGCTCTGCTTGTAGCCGCCGAACGGTGACCCCGGGTCGAACCACTGCCCGCCGTTCACCCCGACCGTGCCCGTGCGCATGCGTCGAGCCAGAGCCATCGCCCGGTCGACGTCGGCACTGAACACCGCGCCGGACAATCCGTAGATCGTGCCGTCGGCCAGGCGCAGCGCATCCTCGTCGTCGTCGAAGGTCTGGACGACGAGGACCGGCCCGAAGATCTCCTCCTGCACCACCGACGCATCGCGCGCGACATCGGTGATGAGCGTCGGCTCCACGAAGTAGCCCTTCTCGAACCGCTTGGAGCGGCCTCCACCGAGCACCAACCGCCCGTCGCGCGCTCCCTGCTCGATGTATCGCAGCACGCTGTCGCGTTGCCGGGCGTTGATCACCGGTCCCATCAGGTTCGCCGGGTCCTGCGGATCACCCCACGGGATCCGCTCCATCGTCGCCTGGGCGATCGCGACGGCTTCGTCCTGCCGCGATCGGGGTACGAGCAGGCGGGTGGTCAACGCGCACCCTTGTCCAGCATGGCTGCAGACCGCCCCGGCGACGCCCGGGATGACGGCCGAGAAGTCGGCATCGTCCAGCAGCACGGCTGCGGACTTGCCGCCCAACTCGAGCGTGACCCGCTTGATCGTGGCCGCCGCCGCCGCCATGATCCGGCGCCCGGTCGTGGTCGAACCGGTGAACGTCACGGCATCGACGTCGGGATGGGTGACGAGCCGCTCGGCCACCGCCGTATCAGCCGTCGTCACCACGTTCAGCACCCCGGGCGGGATCTCGGTCTCCTCGGCGGCGATGCGGCCGATCTCGGTGGCGTTCCACGGCGTGTCCGGCGCCGGCTTGAGGACGACGGTGCAACCGGCCGCCAATGCCGCGGACACCTTGGCGATGTTCAGGTAGAACGGGTAGTTCCACGGCGTGATCGCCGTGACGACACCGGCCGCCTCCCGGCGCACGACCCGCTGATGCGTCCGGCCCATCGAGACGATGTCGGGCCGGGCCTGTTCGAACTCGTACCCGTCGAGGAGTTCGACGTAGTGGCTGATGTACTCCACCGCGCCGTCGAGCTGGGTGGCCCGGGTCAACATCACCGGACTACCACTTTCGGCGACGATCGTGCCGCGCAGGGTCTCGAGGTTCTTGCGCAACGCCGCTTGCAGTTGGGCGAGACACTCCCGACGGAACGCGGCGTCGGTCGACCAACCAGTCGTGTCGAACGCGCGCCGAGCGGCCGCGACTGCGCGGTCCGCGTCGGCGACGGTGGCCTCGGGTGCGGTGCCGAGGACCTCCTCCGTCGCCGGGTTGATGTTGTCGAACGTGGCGGACCCGGTCGCGGCAACGAGCTCGCCGTCGATCAACATGCGATGTGTCATTCGAGGCTCCCGTATCAGGATTGGTCAGAGCGCGGGCCGGGCGTGAACCGGATGGGCAGGCGCCGCGGGGCATACACCGCACCGGCGTCGTCGAACCGCACCGGTTCGTCGTCGATCATCGTGAAGTCCGGCAGCCGCTCGAGGATCTCGGAGATCATGACCCGGAACATGGTCCGGGCCAGGTTCGAGCCCAGGCAGCGGTGTTGCCCAACGCCGAAGGCCAGGTGTCGATTGGGCTGCCGCTCGAGATCGACCTCAGCCGGGCGGGAGAACGCCGCCGGATCGCGGTTCGCCGACGCCCACAGCAGCAGGACTCGTTCGCCCTCCTTGAGCTGTTGCCCGTGGAACTGCGCGTCCCGGCTGACGACGCGGGCCAGGCCCTGGGTCGGCGTGCTGTGCCGGAGGAACTCCTCGGTCGCCGAGCGCATGAGCTCGGGTCGTTCGATGAGCTGTCGTTTGAGACTCGGGTCGCGCGACATCTCGACGAGCGTGTT
>Ga0137415_10004300_pt1 | contig 14104 bp, 10 predicted proteins | sample CZODoug3_1_1_16f_FD_183082 | JGI IMG/M metagenome (GOLD analysis project Ga0137415, IMG submission 183082) | Vadose zone soil fungal communities from Angelo Coast Range Reserve, California, USA - CZODoug3_1_1_16fungal (Hybrid Assembly) | ecosystem: Environmental > Terrestrial > Soil > Vadose... | reverse complement strand
GCCGCGCAGCGCACCGGCATCGCGATTACCCTGCTGCCTTCGCTCTACGCTTACGGGAATTTCGGCGAGGAGCCGCTCGCGCCGGCGCAGAAGCGCTTCGCGACGACGCCCGATACGATTCTCGGGATGGTCTCGGCGCTGAAAAAACAGACCGGCGACAACCCCGATATCCGCTTGGGCGTCGCGCCGCACAGTTTGCGCGCGGTGAATCCCCCTATGCTGAAGGACCTCGTGTCCGGCCTCTCCTCAATCGACCGCAAGGCTCCGATCCATATCCACCTCGCTGAACAGATCAAGGAGGTGAACGACTGCCTCACCTGGAGCGAGCAGCGCCCGGTGGAGTGGCTGCTTTCGAACATGGCAGTCGACTCACGCTGGTGTCTCGCGCATTGCACCAATATTTCCCAGAGCGAGGCAGAAAAACTTTCCGCGAGCGGTGCCGCAGTCGGCCTGTGCCCCACCACCGAAGGCAATCTCGGAGACGGAATATTCCCTTTCGCCCGCTTCCGGGACAAGCGCGGGCGCTGGGGAATCGGCGGGGACTGCCACGTCTCACAGACTCCGGTCGAGGAGCTGCGCTGGCTCGAATACGTCCAGCGCCTGGCCGTGCGCCGCCGCAATATCGCCGCGTCGCCCGAGCAGCCCTCGGTAGGCGCGACCCTGTGGCGCGAAGCCGCAGCGGGCGGCGCCCAGGCGCTCGCGCGCCCGATGGGCGCGATCGCACCGGGCATGCGCGCCGATTTTCTTGTGCTCGATCCGGAACACATCAACCTCGTGGGACGCAGCGGCGATCTCTTGCTCGACGCGTTTCTGTTTGCGGGAGGCGGGCAAATGATCAGGCATGTGATGGTGGGCGGCAAATGGGTGGTGCGCGACGGCCGCCATCCCGACGAGGCGGCGATCGCCGCGCGCTACCGCCAGGTGCAAAAGCAACTCTACGCGGCGCTCTAGGCCTCGCCGAGCTCGGGCCGATCCCGGAAGTGCTCGAGCGCCTCGGGGTTCGCGAGCGCCTCGAGGTTCTTCACCGGCTGCCCGTGCACGACGTTGCGCACGGCGAGCTCGACGATCTTGTTCGACTTGGTGCGCGGGATGTCGGACACTTGCACCACTTTTGCGGGAACGTGACGCGGCGTGGTGTTGACGCGGATCTGCTGCTTGATCCGGGCGATGAGCCCATCGTCCAGTGCCAGGCCATCGCGCAACTTCACGAAGAGCACCACGCGCACGTCGCCGATCTCGCCCGGCGGCCAGGTCTGGCCGATGACCAGGGACTCCACCACTTCATTCAGCTGCTCGACCTGGCGGTAGATCTCGGCCGTTCCGATGCGCACGCCGCCGGGGTTGAGCACCGTATCGGACCTGCCGTAGATGATCATGCCATCGCGAGCGGTGAGCTCGCACCAGTCGCCGTGGGTCCACACCCCGGGAAATCTCTCGAAGTAGGCGGCTCGGTATTTCGTTCCGTCGGAGTCGTTCCAGAATCCGACCGGCAGCGAGGGAAACGGCCGCGTGCATACGAGCTCGCCCTTTTGCTCTTTCACCGAGCGGGCGTTTTCGTCGAACACCTCGACCTTGAGGCCGAGCGCGCGGCACTGGATTTCGCCGCGCCACACCGGCAGGATCGGATTGCCCAGAACGAAACACCCGCAGATGTCGGTGCCGCCCGAGATCGAGGAGAGGCACACGTCGCGCTTGATCGCTCTGTAAACGTAGTCGAAACCCGCGGGGGCGAGCGGGGAACCCGTCGAGAGCACGGTGCGCAGGTGCTCGAGCCGGTGCGTCCTCACCGGCTCCACTCCCGCCTTGGAGATCGCGTCGATGAACTTCGCGGAAGTGCCCAGATGCGTCATCCCTTCGGCATCGGCGTAATCAAAAAGGATATTGCCCTTTTCTACGAAGGGCGAGCCGTCATAGAGCAGCAGGGTCGCGCCCGAAGCGAGCGCCGAGGCGAGCCAGTTCCACATCATCCAGCCGAGCGTGGTGAAGTAAAACAGGCGATCGCCGGGCTTCAAGTCGCAGTGCAGCTGCTGCTCGCACAGGTGCTTGAGCAGCGCGCCGCCCGCCCCGTGCACGATGCACTTGGGCACCCCGGTCGTGCCGGAGGAGAACAGGATGTACAGCGGATGGTCGAAGGGCAGCTGCTCGAAGCGGATGTCGGTCGCGGGCCGACCCGCGACGAAATCCTCCAAGCGCTGCGCGGACGCAATGGCGGAAACGTCCGGCCGGTCGCTCACGTAGGGAACGACGACGACGCGCTTCAGGCCCGGCAGGCCCGCCGCGATGTCGCGAACCTTCTGGAGCGAGTCGATCTCCTTCCCGTTGTAGTAGTAGCCGTCGGCCGCGAACAGCACCGTGGGCGCGATCTGGCCGAAGCGGTCGAGCACGCCCCGCACGCCAAAATCGGGGGAACACGTCGAGAAACTCGCGCCGACGCTCGTCGCTGCGAGCATCGCCGAGACCGCTTCGGGCATGTTGGGGAGATAGGCGGCTACGCGGTCGCCGGGTTTGACGCCCAGCGCACGCAGTCCGTGCGCGATGCGCGAAACTTGCTCGTAGAGCTCGCGATGCGTGAGGCGGCGCTTGACCTTGTCTTCGCCCCAGAACACCATCGCCGTGGAGGCGTCGCGCCGCCGCAGCAGATTCTCGGCGAAGTTGAGCCGCGTCTCCGGATACCAGCGAGCGCCCGGCATCCGCTCGCCGTTCACGAGGACCCGCGTGCCCTTCGCGCTCGCGCGCACGCTCGCGAACTTCCACAGCGAGTCCCAAAACTGCTCGGGGTGCTCGATCGTCCAACGGTAGAAGGCCGGATAGTCGTTGAATCCGAGCTTCCAGTCGCGGATCGCCTGGCGCGCGAACCGCGTGAGGTTCGCTTCTTCTATGCGTTCGGGGCCCGGCTTCCAGAGCGGTCTTTCGGCCATGACGGTTTCCTCTTGCCTTGAGGATTGGACATTATAATTTGCGGCAGATCGCGCCTGATCGGGATCGGGAGAACCATGGCACGCGAGTCGATGCAGTATGACGTGGTCGTTGTCGGGGGGGGGCCGGCCGGACTTGCCGGCGCGATCCGGCTGAAGCAGCTCGCGGCGCAGAAGGCGGTCGAACTGGGCGTGTGCGTGATCGAAAAAGGCGCGGAGATCGGCGCTCACATCCTCTCCGGTGCCGTGATGGATCCGCGCGCCCTCGAGGAGCTTTTCCCCGATTGGAAGGCCCTCGGGGCCCCGCTCAACACCCCGGTGAGCGAAGACCGGTTCCTGTTCCTCACCCGGTCCCGCTCGTTCAAGGTGCCGGGTTTTCTCCTGCCTGAATGCTTCAGAAATCACGGCAACCACGTCGTCAGCCTCGGCAACGTGTGCCGCTGGCTGGCAAAGCAGGCCGAGAGCCTCGGCGTCGAGATCTATCCCGGTTTCGCCGCCGCCGAAGTCCTCTACGACGGAAGCGGTGCCGTCAAAGGCGTGGCCACCGGCGACATGGGCGTGGGGCGCGACGGCAAGCCGACCGAACAGTATCAACCCGGGATGGAGCTGCACGGCAAGTACACTTTTTTCGCCGAAGGCTGCCGCGGGCATCTGGGCAGGCAGCTGATGGAGCGTTATCGCCTGAACGCGAACTCCGATCCCCAGGTGTACGGCATCGGCCTGAAGGAGCTCTGGGAGATCGAACCGAAAAAGCACCAGGCGGGACTGGTCATTCACTCGGCCGGTTGGCCCCTGGACGCGGACACCTACGGCGGGTCGTTCCTCTACCACATGGAAGACAATCTCGTGTCGGTGGGCTTTGTCGTCGGACTCGCCTACGCCAACCCTTACCTCGATCCCTACGAAGAATTCCAGCGCTACAAGACCCATCCGGACATCCGTGGATTTTTCGAGGGCGGCAAGCGCATCGCGTACGGCGCGCGCGCCATCGCAGCCGGCGGCCTCGTGTCCTTGCCCAAGCTCGCATTTCCGGGCGGGTGCCTCGTCGGCGACGAAGCCGGGTTCCTCAACGCCGCGCGAATAAAAGGCAGCCACGCGGCGATCAAATCCGGCATGCTCGCGGCGGAGGCGGCGTTCGCCGCGTTGCGGGCGGGACGATCTGCAGACGAGCTCGAAGCCTATCCCGCCGCGTTCGGCAATTCGTGGCTGTTCGACGAGCTCTATCGTGCGCGCAACTTCAAGCAATGGATGTCCAAGGGGCTCTACTCCGGAACCGCGATGGTCGGGGTCGAGCAGTACCTGCTCGGCGGGAAATTCCCCTGGACGCTGCATCACGGCCACGCTGACCACGAATGTCTGCGGCCCGCATCGGAGTGCAAGCCCATCGACTATCCGAAGCCCGACGGCAAGCTCACCTTCGACCGTCTCTCCTCGGTGTTCATCTCCAATACGAACCACGAGGAAAACCAGCCCTGCCACCTCAGGCTGAAAGACGCGAGCGTCCCGGTCGCAGTCAACCTCGCGACGTACGCCGGCCCCGAAAGCCGCTACTGCCCAGCCGGCGTGTACGAATTCGTGAAAAGCGGCGACGGCAGCGACCGGCTCCGGATCAACGCTCAGAACTGTGTGCACTGCAAGACCTGCGACATCAAGGATCCGACTCAGAATATCGTCTGGGTCACGCCACAGGGCGGCGAGGGGCCGAACTACCCGAACATGTAGCCAGTTCAACCTCTAACCCACAGAAAGAAAAGAAATAGTTGCACGTAACGAACGTTCGTACTATTATGTGTGAATGCGAAAAGGCGAGCAGACACGCACTTTGATCCTCAACGAGGCCATCGCCCTCGCGAGTCAGGTCGGTCTGGAGGGATTGAGCATCGGCTCGCTCGCCGACCGGCTGGCCATGTCCAAGAGCGGGCTGTTCGCTCACTTCGGTTCCAAGGAGGACTTGCAGCTGCTGACTCTCAAGCAGGCGCAAGCGTTGTTCCACGAGGAGGTTTTCTCGCCCGCATTGAAACACCCCCGCGGCCTGCCGCGTCTCAGAGCCCTGTTCTCGAACTGGCTCGCGTGGGTGAAACGCAACGACGATCTCCCGGGTGGCTGTCTGATGCTCGCCGCCTCTGTCGAATACGACGATCGGCCCGGGGCGGTGCGCGACTTGCTCGTGGCGGGGCAGCGCGAACTGCGCGGCGCGATCGCCAAAGCGATCCGCATTGCGATCGACGAGGGACATCTCGAATCTCAGACCGATCCCTGGCAGCTCACCTTCGAGCTTTTCGGGATCGTCCTCGCCACCCATCACGACTTCAGGCTGCTCGGCGACGCGCGCGCGCTCGAGCGCGCCGGCACCGCTCTGGAGCGGCTGATCGAAGCGCATCGCGCCGCGGCGCCAAGCGCCTGAAGGCCAATATGCGCTCCCGCAACGCCACGGGACCGGAGTTTTCCGCGATCTATCCCGCGCACCTGATTGCGTCCTGGCCGCTCGGCATCGCGCACTCGATCACGGTTCGCCCGATCCGGCCCGAGGACATCGACCTCGAGACCGACTTCGCGCACAAGCTCTCGAAGGAAACGCGCTACAACCGTTTCCTCGGCGGCGGTGTCAGACTCACGCCGGAGCTCCTGGAAAAGTTCACCCGCATCGATTTCAGCCGCGATATGGCGCTGATTGCATCAGCGACTATCGAGGGAGCCGAAACCGCGATCGGCGTCGCGCGCTACGCGCGCCTCGCGGACGACGTCATCTGCGAATTCGCGATCACCGTCGCCGACGCCTGGCAGGGCTGCGGCATCGGCAGGAAGCTCCTCGCCATGCTGGTCGATTCCGCCCGCGGGCACGGCCTGCGGCAAATCATCGGTGATGTGCTCGCCACGAACACGCCGATGTTGCATCTCGCCCGCTCACAAGGGTTTCGCATCGAGCGGCATCCCGAGGGCGCAGAGCTGCGGCGCGTGGTGCTCGAGCTCGGTTGACCTTCCTTCCCCCAGCACAGCCCAGCGCGCTTGCGGCGGAGTGGCCGGCACCGCGCGCCACCCTTCCTGCCTGAGGCGTGATTTCCAATTTCCGCGGGAAACTGACACAATGGCCACAGAGGAGACCCACTGCCATGAAAACACTCAGAATCGAGCTGTGGACGTCGCTTTTAATCTTCGCCTTTTTCCCCGCGCTGGCGCAGGCTCAGAGCAGCGTATTCCGCGTATACGCCGGGCTGGCGCCGACAACCTACCACATCACGCTCGACATTCCCGGCGCCTTCAACGCGACTGCGAAATCAACCTATGCCGCCGCAAATCTCGGCGCAACCTGGGTATCGCCCCGCGGTATCTATGTGGATGTGTCGGGGCAGACAAGCCTCAGCGCCAAGCACGACCTGTGGGAGATCACCGGGGACGGCCGGCAAAAGTTTTTGCGCGATTCCTACACGCTTACCGGAGGCTACATTCACGCACTTCCCGGCGGTGTCAGCATCTCCGGTTTTGGCGGCTACACCTATGGGAAGACGATTTTTTACACGCCCCCAAGCTTTGGGTACTCAAAGGATACCTTTGAGAGCAAAGGGATTTTCGTCGGAGCGGGCGCAGGGGTTCCCGCGCTGCGCGGGCAGTTCAGCGGCAGCCTCGCCATTGCCGGCATGAAGGGTAACCAGAAGGACGACAACGGGTTTGATATCAAGGCCGACACGACCATTGGCTTCAGCCTAGGCGGCGCCTATACCTACAAGCTATCACAGGCATTGGGAGTCACCGCGGACTTGCGCTACCAGCAGTACAAATACGATTTCGGCAGTCAGATATCCGGGTATACGGTCAAAGAGAAAATCACCAGCCTCGGGGTCAGGCTCGGCTATCAGTTCTGAAGCCTTGCCGGCGCGCCCATCGGCGCGCGCCGGGCACCTAGAACGTCGGCGGAACGACGATGGTGGACTTCCTCCTTTCCGCGTCTTTCTGCTTCCTCGCTTCGGCTTCCTGTGCCCGCTGTTCCTGCTCCTTCACCTTTTGCTCCTCCAACGCGAGCAGGCGCTGGCGCGCCGGTTCCACATACTGACCGTTCGGGTACCGGTTGAGGTATTTCTGGAAATCGGCGGCGTCGCGGCTTGACTTGATCGAGTTCCACAACGACGATTCCGCGGCGAGCTTCGCTTTGTTCTCGGAGTCGCGCTGCGCCTTTGCCTTGGCTTCGCGTTGCGCCTTTTCTTCGGCCTCCCGCTTCGCCTTCAGCTCGACCTCGCGTTGCGTCTTTGCCTCCGCCTCCCGTCTTGCCCTGGTTTCGGCGTCGCGTCTTGCCTGGGACTCAGCCTCGCGTTTCCCCTGGGCCTCCGCTTCGCGTTTCGCTTGCGCCGCGGCTGCGCGCTGGGTCTGCGCTTCCGCGTCCCGCTTTGTCTTGAGCTCAGACTCGCGTTGGGCCTGTGCCTCGGCCGCCCGTTTCGTTTGTTCCTCGGCGTCGCGCTTCGCTTGAGCATCGCGTTGCGCCTGCGCTTGGGCTTCGCGTTTCGCTTGCACCTCGGCCTTTGCCGCTTCGGCGGCGTCGCGCCTGGCCTTTGCCTCCGCCTCGATCTTCTGAGCGGTCGACTGCTGGCCCGGTTTTATTACAAAGAAATAGGCGGCGACGACCGAAAGGAGCAGTACACCGAGGATGCACGGCACCAGCAGCGATTTCTTCCGGCCTGTCGGTGCGTGCGATGCAGCGCTCGCGAGTTTGACCGTCTTTTCGACCGGCACGCTCTCCGCGGCTTCGCGCTTCGCCGAGGGCTCGGCTTCGGCGCGCGCGACGCTCCTCTGCACCCGCGTCCTGTCGGCTCCCGCCATGGTGCGGGTGCCGCTGTCGTCTGCAGGGGAGCCGCTGCGCAGCTTGGCGGCCTTGCGCGCCGCGAGCGACGCATAGACTCCTTGCGGAAACTGCCGCACGTAGAGCTCGAAGTCGTTCGCGTCGTCGCTGTCCTTGATCGAGCGCCAGAATTCGAGCTCCATCTCCCCGGATCGCAGTGCCTCCGGATGAGTAGTCTGCGAAGCAGGGGCGTCGCGCGGCACGACGAGGGTGGGCTCGACCTCCGGTAGTGCCGGCTTGCCTTCCGCCGCGCGCCTGAGCGCCTGGGAGAATTCGAGCGCCGTCGCGAAGCGCTGGTTGGGATCCTTCGCCAGCGCCTTCGCCACCACGCGGTCGAACTCCGGGGACAACGCCACGTTGATCGACGACGGCGCCGGGGGATCGTCCTGGACGATCTTCTTCTGGACCGTCCACGCGCCCTCGCCCGTGAAGGGCTTCTGGCCGGTGAGAAACTGGTACAGGATGACACCCGCCGAAAAAACGTCGGTGCGCCGGTCGATCGGCAGCCCCTGGAGCTGCTCGGGCGACATGTAAGCGGGCGTGCCGACCACGGTGCCCGCCTGCGTGCGCTCCGCGTGGGTGCGGTCGGAATCGGTGACGCGCGCCACGCCGAAATCGGTGAGCTTGGTCCTGCCCTGGCTGTCGAGCATCACGTTGGCGGGCTTGATGTCGCGATGGATCACGCCCGCCTCGTGCGCGAAGTCGAGCGCATCCAGCAGCTCGCTCATGATTCGCACGCATTCCTTCCGGTCGAACTGCCGGCCCGTGCTCAGGGTGGATTTCAGCTCATCCCCGCGGATGAACTCCATGACTAGGTAGGCGATGTCGCCTTCCTCTCCGAAGTCGTAGACCTGGACGATGTTCGGGTGATTGAGCCGGGCCACTGCGTGCGCCTCGCGCACGAACCGCATCGAGAAATCCTTTGCGGTCTCCTCGTCGAGCTGACTGATCAGAATGGTCTTAATCGCCACCTTGCGGTGCAGCTTGGGATCGAGCGCCTCGTAGACGATGCCCATAGCCCCCTTGCCGAGGACGCGCTCGAGCTGGTAGCGACCGAGGGTTTGCGGTCCGGCGGCCATTTTTCAGGGCAAACCGCTGCGTCGGCGCGGGGGGCGGACGCTCAAAACTGATCCTCCGAGAGCGCCATGACCCCCGCCGCGCCGTGGACGATCGTGTTCCGCAGCCCCGGGGCCTGCGTGAGCATGTGATCGGCGTAGAAGCGCGCGGTCTTGATTTTCGCTTCGTAGAAGGACTTGTCGCCCTTTCCCTCGGAGAGCCGCTGGCGCGCGACGAGCGCGGCGCGCGCCATTTGCCAGCCGCCGCACACGATGCCCATGAGCTTGAGGAAGGGCACCGCACCGGCGTGCGCCGCCTTGATGTCGTTGCCGTAAGCGATAACCATCCAGGAAACGCATTCCTCGGCGGCAGTCAGCGCCGCAGAAAAGGCCTCGCGGGTCGCCGCCATGTCCTCCCCGGCCGCCTTGCCGAGCTCCGCCTCCACCGCGCGCATCACCCCGATCACTTCCTTCGCGGTCGCGCCGCCCTCGCGCGCGATCTTGCGGCCGATGAGGTCGTTCGCCTGGATTCCGGTCGTGCCTTCGTAGATCGTCGTGATCCTCGCGTCGCGCAGGTGCTGCGCCGCGCCGGTCTCCTCGATGAAGCCCATGCCGCCGTGCACCTGGATGCCCGTGGACGCCACCTCGATGCCGGTCTCGGTGAACCAGCCCTTCACGATCGGGATCATGAGGTCGACGAAGGCCTGGTTGCGCGCTCGCTCTTCCTTGTCCGGGTGCCTCAGCGACTTGTCCACCGCCGCCGCGACGACGTAGGCGAGCGCGCGCATCGCCTCGGTCTGCGACTTCATGCTCATCAGCATGCGGCGCACGTCGGGATGGTGGATGATGGTGACCGCCTTGCCGCCGCCCGCGACATCGCGGCTCTGGACGCGCTCTTTCGCGTACGCGAGTGCCTGCTGGTAGGCGCGCTCGGAGATCGCGAGGCCTTCCATGCCCACCGCGAATCGCGCGAGATTCATCATGATGAACATGTACTCCAGGCCGTGGTTCTCCTCGCCGACCAGATACCCCACGGCGTTCTCGTACACGAGAACGGCGGTGGGACTTGCGTGGATGCCGAGCTTGTGCTCGATCGAGGCGCACTGCACTTCGTTCCTCTGCCCGAGCGACCCGTCGGCGTTTACCAGGAACTTCGGCACGAGGAACATCGAGATGCCGCGTACGCCCTCGGGCGCCCCCTCCACGCGCCCGAGCACGAGGTGGATGATGTTCTCGGCCAGATCGTGCTCGCCGTAGGTAATGAAGATTTTCTGCCCGGAAACGCGGTAGTGGTCTCCTTCGCGGACCGCCTTGGTCCGAACGAGCGCCAGGTCGGAGCCCGCCTGCGGCTCGGTGAGGTTCATGGTGCCGGTCCAGCCGCCCTCGATCATCTTCGGCAGGTATTGCTTCTTCTGTTGCTCGGTGCCGCGCAGGATCAAGGCTTCCACCGCGCCCGCGGTGAGCATCGTGACGAGCGAGAAAGAAAGATTCGCCGACTTCCACATCTCGACGACCGGCGTCGAGACGACTTTCGGCAGTCCCTGGCCGCCGTGCTCCGAGGGCGCCTGCAGCGCGTTCCAGCCGGCCTCGACGAACTGCCGGTACGCCTCCTTGAAGCCCTTGGGCGTGGTGACCTTGCCGTGGTCCCACTTCGAGCCCTCCTCGTCGGCGGGCTTGTTGAGCGGCGAAAGAACGCCGCTTGCGAACTTCGCGCTCTCCTCGAGGATCTGGTCGACGAGCTCTGCGTTGATCTCCTCAAAGCCGGGCAGCCTCGCGATCTCGGCCAGTCCGGCCAGTTCGTGCAGCACGAAGTGCATGTCGCGCAGCGGTGCTTTGTATTCGGTCATAGGGCTACTCCGCAGTTTGCCGTCATCCTGAGCACAGCCCTCAGAATGACATTATCCGAGCTCCTTCACCAGTTCCGGAACGATTTTGAACAGGTCGCCGACGATGCCATAGTCTGCCACCTGAAAAATCGGCGCTTCCTCGTCCTTGTTGATGGCGACGATGACGCGGCTGTCCTTCATCCCCGCCAGGTGCTGGATCGCGCCGGAGATGCCCACCGCCACGTAGAGCTCCGGCGCGACGATCTTCCCCGTCTGCCCGACCTGCCAGTCGTTGGGCACGAACCCGGCGTCCACCGCGGCGCGCGACGCGCCCATCGCCGCACCCAATTTGTCGGCGAGCGGCTCGAGAATCTTGAAATTGTCTCCGGACCCCATGCCGCGCCCGCCCGACACCACGATGCGTGCCGAAGTCAGCTCGGGACGCTCGGACTTGGTGAGCGCGCGCCCAACGAACGAGGACAGGCCGGCATCCGCGCCCGCCTGAAGAGCTTCGACTGCGCCCGAGCCGCCGCTTGCCGAAACCGCGTCGAAACCCGTCGTTCGCACGGTGATGATCTTGATCTTGTCCTTCGACTGCACGGTCGCAAGAGCATTGCCCGCATAGATCGGGCGAACGAACGTGTCCGCGCTCACGACCGCGACGATGTCGGAGACCTGCGCCACATCGAGCAGCGCCGCGACGCGCGGCGCGAGATTCTTCCCGAATGAATTCGCGGGCAGGAGAACGTGGGTATAGGCGCCGGCAAGGCCTACGACCAGCGGCGCGATGTTTTCCGCAAGCTGGTCGTTGTAGTGCGGTGCGTCGGCGGCGAGGACTTTCCTGACGCCCGCGATCGCGGCGGCGGCCTTTGTTGCCGCACCGCAGTTCGAGCCGGCAACAAGGACGACGATGTCGCCGCCGATCTTCGCTGCCGCGGCGACGGTATTGAGCGTCGCCGATTTGACCGATTGGTTGTCGTGCTCGGCGATGACCAGCACGCTCATGCGATCACTTTCGCTTCGTTGCGGAGTTTCGCGACCAGGGTCCTCGCGTCGGGCACCTTGGTGCCCGCCTTGCGCTTGGGCGGCTCCTCCACCTTCAGCGTCGCAAGGCGCGGGGCGACGTCCACACCGAGCACATCGGGTTTCAGCGTGTCCAGCGGCTTTTTCTTCGCCTTCATGATATTGGGCAGCGTGACGTAGCGCGGCTCGTTCAGGCGCAGATCGGTGGTCACCACCGCGGGCATCTTGATCGAGATCGTCTCGAGGCCCCCGTCCACTTCGCGCGTGACCTCTGCCTTGCCATCGGAGATTTTTACCTTCGAAGCGAACGTCGCCTGCGACCAACCGAGCAGCGCCGCGAGCATCTGTCCCGTCTGGTTGCAATCGTCGTCGATCGCCTGTTTGCCGAGGATGACGAGCTGCGGATTCTCCTTCTGCACGATCGCGCGCAGAAGTTTCGCCACGGCGAGCGGCTGCAACTCCACGTCGGTCTCGACGAGGATCGCGCGGTCCGCGCCGAGCGCGAGCGCCGTGCGCAACGTTTCCTGGCAAGCCTGCACGCCGCACGAGACCGCGACAATCTCGCTCGCGGTCCCCGCTTCCTTCAGGCGTATCGCTTCCTCGACCGCGATCTCGTCGAAGGGATTCATCGACATCTTGACGTTGGCGGTCTCGACACCCGAGCCGTCGGCCTTGACGCGCACCTTGACGTTGAAATCGACGACGCGCTTGACCGCAACCAGGATTTTCATTCACCGCCTCTCGTGAAAATACAGGCGGATTATAAGCCATGGCGCGCGCCGCCCCGGCTGCCGGGGCTCCCCGATATAATCCGCCGGACCTCGATCGCTCCGGCCATGCCACGTCCTCTCTCTCACATCCGCGTTCTCGATCTCTCGCGCGTTCTCGCCGGGCCCTGGGCGTCGCAGAACCTCGCCGACCTCGGCGCGGAAGTTCTCAAGATCGAGCGTCCCGGGTCGGGCGACGACACGCGCAGCTGGGGCCCGCCCTTCCTCAAGGACAAGGACGGCGAGGAGACGCGCGAGTCGGCGTACTTCCTTTCGGTGAACCGCGGAAAGAAATCGGTGACCCTCGACATCGCCAAACCCGAGGGCCAGCGCATTGCGCGCGCGCTCGCGGGGAAATGCGACGTGCTGCTCGAGAACTACAAAGTCGGCGGGCTCGCGAAATACGGACTCGCTTACGAAGACTTGAGGAAAATAAATCCGCGCATCATCTATTGCTCGATCACCGGGTTCGGCCAGTCGGGCCCGAGCGCGCACCGCCCCGGCTACGACTTCATCTTCCAGGGCATGGGCGGCCTCATGAGCATCACCGGCGAGCGCGACGCCGAGCCCGGCGGCGGCCCGCAGAAGGTCGGCATCGCCGTCACCGACGTCCTCGCCGGCATGTACGCGAGCCTCGCCATCACCGCGGCCATCGCCCACCGCGAGCGCACCAGCGTCGGGCAGTACATCGACCTCGCCTTGTTCGACTCCGTCGTCGCTTTCGGCGCGACCCAGATCCTGAACTATTTCACTTCAGGGAAAATCCCGGGACGCTACGGCAATGCGCACGCGAACGTGGTGCCCTACGAAGCGTTCGCCACCGCCGACGGCCATGTCATCCTCGCGGTCGGCAACGACAGCCAGTTCGCGAGCTTCTGCAAAGTCGCGGGCCGGCCGGAGCTTGCCGCTGATTCCCGCTACACCACCATGCCGGGGCGCATCACGAATCGCGCTACGCTCATTCCGCTGCTGCGGGAGATACTCCGCGAGCGGCCGAGCGCTCGGTGGCTCACCGAGCTCGAAGCCGGCAACGTGCCCTGCGGCCCGATCAACAACTACCAGGAAGTGTTCGAGGATCCCCAGGTGCGGCACCGGGGATTGAAAATCGAAATTCCGCATTCGGCGGGCGTGCCCTGCCCTACCGTCGCCAGCCCGATGCGATTTTCCGAAACGCCCGTCGAGTATACAGTCCCGCCGCCGCGACTCGGCGAGCATACGCGTGAAGTGCTGGGCTCACTCCTGGGACTCGGCGACGGCGAGCTCGACCGGCTCGCGGCGCAGAAAATCATTTAACGGACCGGCTGCGCGCGGTCCACGGCCGCGCCGCGCAGGACCACTGCCGAGATGCGTCGCGTGTTGGCGATGTCGTCCAAGGGATTCGCGTCGAGCACCATGAAATCGGCGCTCTTGCCGGCTTGCAGCGTGCCCGCGTCGATCCGCAGGTACTCGGCAGAGTTCCTCGTCGCCGCCACGATGACCTGCATCGGCGTCATCCCGGCGAGCACCATGTCCTGCATCTCGTCGTGCGGGCCCCATGGCCGGTTGCCGTCGCTTCCGAGCACGATGCGCGCGCCCGCCGCATTGAGCCGCGCCAGGTTGCGCGCCTGAATTCCGAAAAAGGCCTGCGCCGCCGGCCGGTCGGTGTTGGCTGCCTCGAGCTTCGCGAGCTCCTCGGCAGGAAGGCCCGCCC
>Ga0137415_10004294_pt1 | contig 14113 bp, 12 predicted proteins | sample CZODoug3_1_1_16f_FD_183082 | JGI IMG/M metagenome (GOLD analysis project Ga0137415, IMG submission 183082) | Vadose zone soil fungal communities from Angelo Coast Range Reserve, California, USA - CZODoug3_1_1_16fungal (Hybrid Assembly) | ecosystem: Environmental > Terrestrial > Soil > Vadose... | reverse complement strand
TTCGTCATTGCGAGGCGTGCACCGATCTCGGGTTTACCCGAGATCGGAAATTATATATGCGCAAGTCGGGCAAGCCCGACTTGCGTGCACGCCGAAGCAATCCCGATAGGCGAGTACATCCGGATCGAGATTGCTTCGCTTCGCTCGCAATGACAAAGCTGCAGATGCCATGACCGACCACTTACGCCGCATCGAACGCGCTCTGCTCTCGGTCTCCGACAAGACCGACCTGGTCGCCTTCGCGCGCGCGCTCAGCGAGCGCGGTGTCGAGCTGGTGTCGACCGGCGGCACCGCCAAGGCGCTGGCCGAGGCCGGCCTCGCGGTGATCGACGTCGCGCAGCTCACCGGCTCGCCCGAGATGATGGACGGCCGGGTCAAGACCCTGCATCCGAAGGTCCATGGCGGCCTGCTGGCGATCCGCCACAACAAGGACCACGCCGCCGCCATGCGGCAGCACGGCATTCGGCCGATCGACCTTCTGGTGGTGAACCTCTATCCGTTCGAGCAGACGGTCGCAAAAGGCGCGCCGTTCGACGACTGCATCGAGAATATCGACATCGGCGGGCCGGCGATGATCCGCGCCGCCGCCAAGAACCACGCCGACGTCGCGGTGGTGGTCGAGCCCGCCGATTACGCGGCCGTGCTGGCGGAGCTCGCGGCCCATGATGGCGCCACCACGCTGGGATTGCGCAAAAAACTCGCCGCCAAGGCCTATGCGCGCACCGCCGCCTATGACGCCGCGATCTCGAACTGGTTCGCCGGCGAGCTCGGCGACCGGGCGCCGGATTTTCGCGCGTTCGGCGGACGGCTGGCGGAGGCGCTGCGCTACGGCGAGAACCCGCATCAGTCGGCGGCCTTCTACCGCACGCCCGAGGCGCGCGCCGGCGTCGCCACCGCCCGCCAGACGCAGGGCAAGCAGCTCTCCTACAACAACATCAACGACACCGACGCGGCCTATGAATGCGTGGCGGAGTTCGATCCGGCGCGCACCGCCGCCTGCGCGATCATCAAGCACGCCAATCCGTGCGGCGTGGCGGAGGGCGACAGCCTGCTCGACGCCTACCGCAAGGCGCTCGCCTGCGACTCCACCTCGGCGTTCGGCGGCATCGTGGCGCTCAACCGCACGCTCGACGCCGACGCGGCGCGCGCCATCACGGAGATCTTCACCGAGGTCATCATCGCGCCGGACGCGACCGAGGACGCGATCGCGATCGTGGCCGCAAAGAAAAACCTGCGCCTGCTGCTCGCCGGCGCGCTGCCCGATCCGCGCGCCGCCGGCCTGACCGCCAAGACGGTCGCGGGCGGGATGCTGGTCCAGTCGCGCGACAACGCGACGGTCGACGAGATGCAGCTCAAGACCGTCACCCGGCGCGCCCCGACGCCGGCCGAACTCGCCGACCTGCGCTTCGCGTTCCGCATCGCCAAGCACGTCAAATCCAACACCATCGTGTACGCCAAGGGTGCCGCGACCGTCGGCATCGGGGCCGGCCAGATGAGCCGGGTGGACGCGGCCCGCATCGCGGCGCGCAAGGCGGAGGACGCCGCCAAGGAACTGGGATTGCCGGCGCCGCTCACCCGCGGCTCGGTGGTGGCGTCGGACGCCTTCTTCCCGTTCCCCGACGGACTGCTGGTGACGATCGAAGCGGGCGCGACGGCGGTCATCCAGCCGGGCGGCTCGGTCAACGACGACAAGGTGATCCAGGCCGCCGACGACAACGGCGTCGCCATGGTGTTCACCGGCGTGCGGCATTTCAGGCATTGAATTTTTTCCCTCCCCCGCCGCAAGTCGGACCTGCCCGACTTGCGCATTAAATAATGCGAAACCCGGGCAAGCCCGGGTTTCGTCGGGGCAGGGACGCGAGCGAAGCTCGCCGGGAGGGGGCAAGTACGCGCGCGCAGACGCAAGCTGCTTCCCCCTCCCCGCCCTCCCCCGCGCGCGGGGGAGGGAGAAGGAAGATTGCCGGCTGTCCGTCAGCTTGGCGGTCGAGACATGATGTTGCGCCGCCACCAATCTCTAGCATCGGCCGGCAACCAGCCGCGTTAGGCGAGAGCGCGCCGCGCGTCCAAATATTGGATCACCTCAGTCAGTCCCCAAACTGATTGGACGAGATCGATCGGCGCCTCTTTCAAGGCTGAATTCTTGTTCCTCAACCAGGCTTTTGCGACAGCGTCATCGCCGCCGATCACGGCATCGAGCGATCGGTAGAGACGAACGAACATGACGGCGAGCTCGAACGGCTTGTTCTCCAGCGGGTACTCACCCCTACGCATCCGAGAAATCGTGGCTTCCGAGACGCCGAGGATCTTAGCGAGCAGCTTGTTTGTGACATCAAGCCGATCGGCGGCCCGCAAGGCCGCCTTCGCAACAATGGCCGATTCAGATGGGACGGATTTGCGGCGGGGCTTGTGTTGCATTTTTAGATTTTGCCATCTCGCATGACGTGCTCGCAAGTATGGATCTGAAGTCGATCCCCGCAGGTAGTGGGAAATCCGCTACCCGAGCGAGAGGGGCCTTCAGACCGCGCTGAATATCGGCTTCAATTGAAGCCGCGTGTCGCCTGCACGCAAGGGCTTGTCATCCCGGCCACGGGACACATAGAAGAAACCCATGCGTATCGTCGACATCCGCGAGCAGACGGTGCCGGTCGCCTCCGCGATCGCCAACGCCTATATCGATTTCTCCAAGATGACGCTGTCGCATGTGGCGATCGTCACCGACGTCAAGCGCGACGGCCGGCCCGTGATCGGCTACGGCTTCAACTCCAACGGCCGCTACGGTCAGGGCGGGCTGATCCGCGAGCGCTTCGCGCCGCGCCTGATGGAGGCCGAGCCGAAGTCACTGCTCAACGGTGCCGGCGACAACCTCGATCCGGACCGGATCTGGGCCGCCCTGATGAAGAACGAGAAGCCGGGCGGCCATGGCGAGCGCTCGGTCGCGGTCGGCACCATCGACATGGCGGTGTGGGACGCGGTGGCGAAGGTCGCCGGCCAGCCGCTGTTCCGCCTGCTGGCGGAACGCCATAAGCGCAAGGCGGACCCCCGCGTCTTCGTCTATGCGGCGGGCGGCTACTACTATCCGGGCAAGGGCATCGACCAGCTGCGCGCCGAGATGCGCAGCTATCTGGATCGCGGCTATTCGGTCGTGAAGATGAAGATCGGCAACGGCATTGCCGAGGACCGGGCGCGCATCGAGGGCGTGCTCAAGGAGCTCGACGGCAAGGCGCAGCTCGCGGTCGACGCCAACGGCCGCCTCACGCTCGAAGACGCCATCGGCTACGCAAAAATGCTGCGGGAATTCCCGCTGTTCTGGTACGAGGAGGCCGGCGACCCGCTCGATTTCGCGCTGCAGGCCGCGCTCGCCGAGTTCTATCCGGGCGCGATGGCGACCGGCGAGAACCTGTTCAGCCACCAGGACGCGCGCAACCTCCTGCGCTACGGCGGGATGCGGCCGGACCGCGACTGGCTGCAGTTCGACTGCGCGCTGTCCTACGGCCTGTGCGAGTACCAGCGCACGCTGGAAGCCGTGGAGGCCGCCGGATGGTCGCGGCGCCGCCTCATCCCGCACGGCGGCCACCAGATGTCGCTCAACATCGCGGCCGGCCTCGGGCTCGGCGGCAACGAGAATTATCCCGACCTGTTTCAGCCCTTCGGCGGCTTTCCGGACGATGTCCGGGTGGAGGCCGGCCACATCGTGATGCCCGAGCTCCCGGGCATCGGGTTCGAGGGCAAGGCGGACTTGTACCGGGTGATGCGGCAGCTGGCGGGGTGACGGCGACCTTTGGCGCAGTGACTTCCAATTACGGGAGGCGCGTCCCCTCCCCCGCTTGCGGGGGAGGGGCGCGAGCGAAGCTCGCCGGGAGGGGGCAAGTCGCAGCCGCCTGTTGCTTCAATCCTTCGGCCCCATCGCGGCCTGCGCCACCGCGGTCGGCAGCGGCACGCCAAGTCCCTGCGCCAGCGCCTTCTTGTAGATCCACCACGCGATGCCGATGTCGTGCGACACCATGCCGGTGGTGTGCAGCAGGATGCGCTCGTCGTCTGTTTCGCGCCCGGATTTCAGTCCCGCCACCACCTCGCCGATGTCGGCGTGCAGTTGCGCGCGGGAAAACTCGCCGGCCTCGATCATGTCGCGGAACTCGCGCACCGTCATGTTGCAGTCCCAGTCGTCGATCACGGTCTTGTCGAAACGCGCCCAGCCGGCCGGGTCCATCTCGCGGCGCGCGAGCGACACGAAGGTGGCGCCGCGCTTCACCCAGGGCTCGCGGCTCACGATGTCGGTGCGGGTGGTGCCGCCGATCGCGACGTCGGCGCTACGCACCACTTCCTCGACGCTGTCGGCCGTGCGCACCGGGATGCCGAGCTTCGCCGACCATTTGGTCGCGAAGGCCTCGCGCGTTTCCGGCCGCCGCGACGTGCAGACGATCTCGCCGAAGCGGTACATGTGCTGCAGGCAGCGCAGGCAGTTCTCGCCCATGGTGCCGACGCCGACGAGACCGAGCGTGTGCGGCGCCTTCGGACCGAGGCGCTTGAGGGCCACCATGGCGGCGGCAGCGCTGCGGATCGCATAGGTCCAGTGCTCGTCGAGAATGCAGAGCGGCCGGGCGGTCACCGGGTCGGAGATCACGATATAGCGGGTGCAGTCGAGCCGCCCGACCGTGTTGCGCAACCCGTCGTCGTAATAGGTGTAAAGCCGCACGCCGGCGACCGGCTCGTCCTCCAGGATCACCGTCTTGACGTGCCAGTGGTTGTGAAAGGGCGCGCCGACGTCCAGCTTCTGGCTCGGGGGCACCGACCACTTCACCGACTTGCGGGCATGCATGCGAAACACGTCTTCGCAGATCGCCATCGCGTCGGTGACCGACAGCAGCTTCACGGTGGTTGCATAGTCGATGAAAAGAACGCTCTCCACGAGCCCCTCGCTGATGCGTCGCTGTTTACGGTCAGGCGGGACTCATAATCGGCACGGTCGAATTGTCCAGCCGCGGCGCTTTGGCGCTCGCGCAAGCGCCGGCGCCGCTATCTCGCGTAGGACGTCCATGGCATAGTTATTGCTACGTTTTGCCGATCCACCATCCGGGAGACTCCGCCATGCTTCGCCGCCGCTTTCTCACCGTCATGGCCGGCGCATCGGCGGCGATCGCGGCGCCGTCGGTGCTGCGCGCGCAATCGGCCACCATCAAGCTCGCGACCAGCGCGGCGCCGCCGTCGATCCACAACATCTATCTTCACGTCGCCTATGAGCGCGGCTTCTTCCGCCAAAACGGCATCGCGGTGAGCGAGTTCATCCAATTGCGCGGCGGCCCCCTCGCCAACCAGGCGATCGCGGCCGGGCAGATCGACGTCACCGCTTCCGATGCCGAGGGGCTGCTGTCGGCGACGTCAAATGGCTATGCGATCCGCGGCGTGACGGCGCCGGGCGCGCATCTCTCCTATATCGTGTCGGTGCGCAAGGAGATCTCCTCGGTCGCGGATCTCAAGGGCAAGCCCTTCGCGGTGTCGCGGCCGGGCGCGCTGTCGCAATACCTGATGTTTCCGATGCTCGACGGCGCCGGCGTGCCGCGCGATTCGCTGCAATGGCTCAGCGTCGGCGGCGGGCGCGAGCGCATGCTCGCGCTGTTGTCCGACCGGGTGAAGGGCGCGCTCCTGCATATCGATTTCGCCATGGAGGCGGTGAACGACCCGAACATCAGGGCGTTGAAATCGGTCGCCGACATCCTGCCGGATTATCCCTTCGAGCTCCTGTTCATGCGCAAGGACACGCTCGACAAGAATCCCGCGGCCGCGACCGCGATCGTGCGCGCCATCATCCAGGCCTGCCGCTACATCGTGACCGACAAGTCCGGGACCTTCGAGGTCATGCTCAAATACGTCCCGGGCATGAGCACGGAGGTGCTCGACCGCGCCTATGCGGAGCTGATCCGCATCCGCGGCTTCGGCGTCAACGGCGACATGACGGAAAAAAACCTCGCGGTCGCGCATGACCTCGCGTTCCAGAACCGGCAGATCGATCGCGCGCTGCCGCTCGACCAATGGGCCGATTTCGGCCCGCAGCGCCGCGCGATGGAATCGCTCGGGCCGTTCACGGGGTGAATGTGCGATGGGTCTCATGCCGCAAGTATTGTGCGCCGTGCCCACGCGACGGTGGGCACGCTTCGCTTTGCCCACCGTGCTGGTCCTGCTCAACACCACCTTCGCCACGCTGGCCGCCGAGCCGATCAAGCTTCGGATCGCATCGGTGAGCGTGCCGCCGTCGATGCACACATTGTTCATGCACGTCGCCCACGAGGAGGGCATCTACGCGCGCAACGGCCTGGCGGTCGACGGCATCGTTCAGCTGAACTCCGGCCCGCTGGTCACGCAGGCGCTCGCCGCCGGCCAGATCGACGTCGCCGACACCGACGCCGAGGGCATCCTCAATGCCGCCGCCGCCGGGTTTCCGCTGCTCGCCGTCGCGGCCCCGGCGCAGCACCTGTCCTATCTCGTGATGGTGCAGCCGGAGATCAAATCCTTCAAGGATCTGGCCGGCAAGCCCTTCGCGATCTCGCGGCCGGGCGCGCTCTCGCAATACCTGATGTTTCCGGCGCTCGACCGCGAGGGCGTCGCGCGCAATGCGGTGAGCTGGATTCCGATCGGCGGCCCGAGCGAGCGCCGGCTCGCGCTGGTGAACGACCGGGTCAAGGGCGCGCTGCTGCACCTCGATTACGCCCTGGTGGCGCAGCGCGACAGCAAGGTGGTGATGCTCGACCGGGTGCTGCGAACCAGTCCGGATTACCCGCACGAGGTCCTGGTGGTGCGCCGCGAGATCGCCGAGAAGAATCCGGCGGCCGTGACGGCGGTGACGCGCTCGATCATCGAGGCCTGCCGCTTCATGGTTACCCATCGCGAACGCACCATCGAGCTCTACAAGAAATACAGCGGGGAGACCGACACGGCGCTCGCCAACGCGGCCTATGACGCGCTGCTTGCGATGCACGGCTATGGGGTGAATGGCGGCCTCACCCGCAAGGGGCTCGAGGCTGTCGCCAGGCTGGCCGCGGAGAACGGCGCCAAGTCGATCCCGCTCGAGGCCTGGGCCGATCTTCGATTCCAGGAAGAAGCCCTTCGACAAATCGGCTCCGTTCCCGAATAATGCCGGCCATGAGTGAACCCGTGGATAAAGTGGCGGGCCGCATCGCCGACGTCGCGGCCGATTGCGGCATCGCCCTGGTCGCGAGCCTGCCCGACGGCTGGATCACCCCACTGATCACGCAGTTCGACCGCGACGCGCGCTTCCGCCATGTCGCGGTCAATCGCGAGGAATCGGCGATCGGCCTGTGCTCGGGCGCCTTCTTCGGCGGCATCGGCGCTTTCGCCCTGATGGGCGCGTCCGGCTTCCTCACCTGCATCTACGCCATCACCAAGATCAACTACACCTACCAGATCCCGCTGCTGATCGGCATCACGCTGCGCGGCCGGCCCGGAGACCGCGCCAAGTTCCACCAGTCGAACGGCCTCTATCTCGAGCCGGTGATCCGCTCGATCGACATGCCGTTCGTCGCGATCGAGCGCGGCGACGACATCGCGCGCCTCGCGACCGCCTATCGTCACAGCCGCGTGCTGTCGCGCCCGGTGGTGGTCGGTTTCACGCGCGAGGTTCTGCGGGGAGAGGCATGAGATGAATTTCGAGGCCTGCTTTCGCCTGCTGGCTGACCGGCTGAAACACGACGTCATCGTGACCTCGGCCGGCAATTGCTCGGAAGTGTGGTGGGAGATCACGCGCGAGACCGAGCGGGTCTTCTATCTCGAAGCCTCGATGAGCCTCGCCTCGCTGTTCGCGGCCGGCATCGCGCTGGGCTCGCCCGAGCGCACCGTCATCGCGTTCAGCGGCGACGGCGCCTTCTGCATGAATCCCGGCATGCTGCTGGTCGAGCGCCAATTGGCGCTGCCCAATCTCAAGCATTTCATGGTGTCGAACCGCTGCTACGGCTCGACCAACGATCTGGCGCATCCGTTCGGCGATTTCGTCGATTACGCCGCCCTGGCGAAGGCATCCGGCGTCGAGCGGGTCTATTCCTTTTCCACCGTCGAGGGGTTGGGGCAGGGGCTCGACGACATGATCCGGGTGCCGGGCCACGCCTTCGCGGTGCTCGAGGTCGAGCCGCTCGGCCGCCACGCGCCGTCGCCGCCGCTCGACGGCCCGGAGGTCAAATTCCGCTTCGGCCGCTACCTGGAGCGCACCGGCGGCCGGCCGGTGTTCGACGCGCCGCTCGATCCGAAATAGCCGACAGTCCCATCACCAAGCCGGAATCCTCATGTCATCGCCCGCCGTCGCCGACCGCGCCACCCTGATCGCCTGGGCGCAGAAATTCGCCCGCTATCCGAGCCAGCAGACCGCGCTCTTCGAGCAGGAGCCCGAGGTGCAGGGCTTTATCGCCGACTGCGTGATGCCGCTGGTGCGCGAGCTCGGCCTCCCAGTGCGGCGCGACCGCATGGGCAACCTGCTGGTCGAGATCGGCCCGCCCGACACCGGCCGCAGCCTGATGCTGATGGCCTATGCGATGACGCATCCGGCCGCCGCCATGAAGAACCCGTTCGCGGGCGAGCTCGTCGACACGCCCGCCGGGGAGGCGGTGCGCGGACGCGGCATCTCCGAGCAGAAGGGCTCGCTTGCTGCCGCGCTCGCCGCCACGCTCACGGCCCATCGCGCCGGCGGCTTGAAGGGGCGGCTCATCCTCACCGTCAGCACGGCGGGCGAGACCGGCCGGCATGACGCCGCCGAGGCGATGATCGAAGCGCTCGGCTTCGTGCCGCGGCTCGGCGTCATCGTGATCGGCACCACCAGCCGGATCTCGCTCGGCAACAAGGGCCGGCTCGATGTCCTGGTCAAGATCGCCGGCAAGGCCGCGCACAGCAGCACCCCATGGGCGGGCGTGAGCGCGATCGAAGGGCTGCGCCAGGTGCTCGACCAGCTCGCGACGTTTTCGCCCTCGGGCGCTCCGCATCACGGGCTGGGCGCGCCGACGCTGACGCCGACCTTTATCGAGACCAGGCCGCGCGCCACCCACACGGTGCAGGGCGAGGCGGTGCTCACGCTCGACCGCCGCCTGCTGCCCGGGCAGTCGCCCGACATGGCGCTCGCCGAGATCCAAAAGGCGATCAGGCTGCCCGAGCCGTGGCGGCTCATGGTCGAGCCGGGCCCCTTCATGTATCCGGCCGAGATCAAGCCCGACGGCGCGCTGGCGCGCTCGGTCGCGCAGGGCGCGCGCGCGACCGGGCTGCAGGCTCCGCCGCATTTCTGGAGTCACGGTGCGCTCGACGCCGGCTATCTGTGTCACATCGGCTGCGAGGCCGCCATGTGGGGACCAGGACCGATGGACTCATGGCACTCCAGCGAGGAGACCATCTTGGCGAGCGACCTGGTCGAGGGCGCGGCCGCCTACGCGGCGCTGATCCGCGATTACCTGATGTGAGATGCAGCGCTGTGAACGCGCCGGCCCCTAGCTCAAAGCGCCCGCCGCAAGCGTGGGCGCATGCGTTGGCGCACACGTCGTCGGCACGAAATCGCGATTCATCTCGACAAGGCCGCTGTTGAGGCATTTATCCATCACCAGGGTCGCCCGGTAGAGAAAGCGCGGCGTGACCTCGCGTCCGTAGACCGCGTAGCCGTCCTTGCGCTGGGCACCGCCGTTGAGCTGCTTGGCCCCGAACTTGCGGATCATCCGCTCGCCCTGCCTGGTCACCGCCGTCATCATGACCGACAGGCGGCCGACCGATACATGATGCAACTGCTGGACCCGCCAGGAGAACATGCTGGCGAGCAAGACCGACTTCGTGATCGCATCATAGTCGCCGCCGACCACTACCGACCCGATGTAGATGCTGGAGCGCTCGTGGCAATCCTGCCGCGTGAGCAGCATGTCGGTCGTCAGGTCCGGCTCCGTGACGTCGCCGGCCACAAACGCGTCCGCCCACTTTTTCTTGAGCGGGTAGATGCTCGAATAAGCCGCGACGCTGTCGTCCGGGCCGACCACGGCCGCATAAATTTCCGGACGAAAATCGAACATCTGGTGCGCCATCGCGGGGGGCAGAGAGAGTCCCCCGAAAAGGCCTTGCTCGACTTTCAGCACGCGCGCGAATTCAGATGAATCCTTGGGCACTCCGCAAACGAACATATGCCCAGATCTCCCCCCCGGTATTATCTTATTGGCGGCGACCGTACGTGGCTCCCTGGTCCGACACAAGCTCGGGGCACCGAGCGCGACAATTTGGCAAGGGGCGCGCAATGCGCGCTTTGCCGCAATTCGCGCAAACAGGATCGGTTTTGCTCAATTGGCGCCCCTTCGCGCCCGGAACGAATAAGCGTAGCCTCCCGGCGGCCGGCGTCGGGGCCGCGCCCCCCGGCCCATAAGGAGAGACGGGATGGATACACAGGAGCTTCATGATCGCGGCTTGAAGCTGCGGCGCGAATTGTTCGGCGCCGCCGCGGTGGAGCAGCGCGCGAACGCGCTCGGCGAGTTCGGCGCGCCGCTGCAGTACATCATCAACGCCTATGCGTATGGCGACATCTGGAGCCGTCCGGGCCTGCCGCTGGCGACCAAAAGCCTCGCCATGATCGCCATGATGGCGGCGGCCGGAAAGCCGGCCGAGCTGCGCGTCCACCTCAAAGGCGCGCTGAAGAACGGATGCAAGCCCGACGAGATCCGCGAGATCCTGCTCCTGGTCGCGCTCTATTGCGGAATTCCGACCGCCAACGAGGCGCACCGGGCCGCTGTCGATGTGTTGCAGGAGGAAAAGCCGGAATAAGCCCACGCCGTTGCGCGCGGACGGAGGTAAAGCGAGGCGAGATTGCCAAACGCCGCTTTGCCGATGAAACTCGCCATCCGAGTCGGCGTTATCGAAGATCGACCCAATCCGACACGCATTGGCGCAGCATGAAGCTCTTCGAATGCCAGAACTGCGGGCAGCCGCTCTATTTCGAGAACACGCGCTGCGAGAGCTGCGGGCTGAGCCTGGGCTATCTGCCGGAGCGCGAGGTCGTGACTGCGCTCACGCCCGACGGCGGAGTCTGGCGCGCGCTGGCGGAGCCGACAGCCCACTATCGCTACTGCGCCAATGTCGAGCACGGCGTCTGCAACTGGTTGATCCCGGCTGATCATCCGGAGGCCTTTTGCGCGGCCTGCCGCCATAACCGCATGATTCCCGATCTGTCGCTGCCGGATAATCTCGCGCATTGGCGGATGATCGAGATCGCCAAGCGTCGGCTGTTCTATTCGCTCCTCAAGCTGCGCCTGCCGCTCACCACCCGCGCCGAGGATCCGGAGGGCCTCGCCTTCGACTTTCTGTCCGATGCCGGCGTGACGCCATCGGGCCACGGCCGCGTGATGACCGGCCACGACAACGGCCTGATCACCATCAACCTCGCCGAAGCCGACGACTCTCAGCGCGAACGCCAGCGCCGCCAGATGGGCGAGCCCTATCGCACGCTGCTCGGCCATTTCCGCCATGAGATCGCGCATTATTATTGGGGCCGCCTGGTGGCGAACACGCCGGCCCTGGACGAGTTCCGGCGCATTTTCGGCGACGAGACCAGGGATTACGGAACGGCGCTCCGGCAGCATTATGCCGAGGGTCCGCCCGCCAACTGGCCGCAGAATTTCGTCACCGCCTATGCGAGCGCCCATCCGTGGGAGGATTTCGCCGAAACCTGGGCGCATTACTTCCACATGGTCGACACCCTCGAGACCGCCAATTCGTTCGGTCTCACCGTGCGCGCCAAGCTCGCAAAGACCGCGGATCTCGCCGCCAACATCGACTTCGACGCCTATCGGGCCGACATGGATCGCATCATCGAGGGGTGGTTGCCGCTCACTTTCGCCGTCAACTCGATCAACCGCAGCATGGGGCTGTCCGACCTATACCCCTTCGTGCTCTCGCCCGCGGTGATCGGTAAGCTGACCTTCGTGCATGAGCGCATCAACGCGCAGCGCGGCCGCACCGTCGCGCCCGACAGCGACCTGCGCGCCATCGTGTCGGGCCTCACCCAGAAAGTCGGCCGCGCGGGGATAAGCTGACCGCGCCGCCACCTGAACGGCCCCTTCGCTGAATTTGTCAGCATAACCAACATGTTGTTGCATAAACCGGGCGCCCGACGCGCGTCATGGTGGCCCGAGAATTGCTTATTGGAGCGGCAGGCCACAGGATAACGCAGCATCGCAGGCCGGGGCCGCGCGCCAACAACGCCGTAGTACAAGCTTCATAAATGTCGATTCTCGCCAGCATTCATCACGTGACCCGCTACCGCTACGACCGGCCGGTCACCCTCGGGCCGCAGTCCATCAGGTTGCGTCCCGCGCCGCATTCCCGCACGCGGGTGCCGAGCTATTCGCTCACGGTGACGCCGGCCCAGCACTTCGTGAACTGGCAGCAGGATCCGCACGGCAACTGGATCGCGCGTTTCGTCTTCCCGGAGAAGACATCCGAATTCTCAATCGCGGTCGATCTCACCGCCGACATCGAGGTCGTCAATCCGTTCGACTTCTTCATCGAGCCCTATGCGGAGACTTTTCCGTTCGTCTATCCGTCCGAGCTGCGCGAGGAGCTCACGCCTTATCTCGCGGCGGAAGCGGCAGGTCCGCACCTCGCGCGGCTGCTCGCCGCGATCCCGCGCGAGCGCCGCAACACGGTCGATTTCCTGGTCGAGCTCAACCAGCGTCTGCAGCGCGACATCCGTTACCTGATACGCCTCGAGCCGGGCGTGCAGACGCCCGAGGAGACGCTGGCGAGCGCCGCCGGCTCCTGCCGCGACACGGCGTGGCTGCTGGTGCATGTGCTGCGTCACCTCGGCATGGCGGCGCGTTTTGTGTCGGGCTATCTGATCCAGCTCAAGCCCGACGTGATGGCGCTCGACGGCCCCGCCGGTACCGATAAGGATTTCACCGATCTGCACGCCTGGACCGAGGTCTATCTGCCGGGCGCGGGCTGGATCGGCTTCGATCCGACGTCCGGCCTGTTGTGCGGCGAGGGCCATCTGCCGGTCGCCGCGACCCCGCATTACCGTTCGGCGGCGCCGATCACCGGCGCGGTGGACCCGGCCGGGGTCGAGTTCTCATTCGAGATGACGGTCGCGCGCATCGCCGAGAAGCCGCGCGTCACGCTGCCCTTTTCCGATGAGGCCTGGGCCGCGCTGGATGAGCTCGGCGCCACGGTCGATAAGGATCTCGCGAGCCAGGATGTCCGTCTCACCATGGGTGGCGAGCCGACCTTCGTGTCGATCGACGACTATCAGTCGGCCGAATGGAACACGGATGCGCTCGGGCCGACCAAGCGCGTCCGGTCGGACCATCTCATCCGCCGGCTGCGCGACCGCTTCGCGCCCGGCGGGCTTCTGCTTTACGGCCAGGGCAAATGGTATCCGGGCGAGCCGCTGCCGCGCTGGGCCTTCGCGCTCTACTGGCGCCGCGATGGCCTGCCGGTCTGGCACCATGTCGACCTGATCGCGACCGAAACCGGCGGCCGCCCGCCGCCCGCCGGCGCCGCGCGGCGTTTCACCGAAGGTCTCGCGCGCCGCCTCGGCATTACCGCCGAGCACGTCGTGCCGGCTTTCGAGGATCCGCTCGAACGCATGCGCAAGGGCGAGTCCGCGACGATCGATCCGGCCAATCCCGGCGATCCGCGCGCCCGCATGGTGCAGGCCGACGAGCACCGCCTGGCCGAGCCGGCGGGCTTCGTGTTGCCGGTCCGGCGCGCGACCGCGTATCCGCGCTGGGTGAGCGAGCTGTGGAAATTCCGTCGCGGCGGCCTGTTCCTGATGCCGGGGGATTCCCCGATCGGCTTCCGGCTGCCGCTCGACTCGCTGCCCCCCGTTCCGCCCGACGCCGATCTCCATACGGTACCAGCCGATCCCTTCGCGTCCCGCGATGAATTGCCCGACCCGGCCGTCCTGGCCGAGAGTTTCGCGCCGCAGCGCGAGGGCGCAGCGCCGTCCCTGGTGCCGGATGCCGCACCCAACGGCACGCCCGAGAGCTGCAAGGTTTTCGTGCGCACTGCGGTTGCGGTCGAGCTGCGTGCGGGACGCCTATGCGTGTTCATGCCGCCGGTCGACGAACTGGCGGACTATCTCGCATTCCTGGCTGCCGTC
>Ga0137415_10004293_pt1 | contig 14116 bp, 7 predicted proteins | sample CZODoug3_1_1_16f_FD_183082 | JGI IMG/M metagenome (GOLD analysis project Ga0137415, IMG submission 183082) | Vadose zone soil fungal communities from Angelo Coast Range Reserve, California, USA - CZODoug3_1_1_16fungal (Hybrid Assembly) | ecosystem: Environmental > Terrestrial > Soil > Vadose... | reverse complement strand
TGGGCGAAGGCGCGGTCCCAGAAGCGCACCTCGCCCGCCCCATAGACGGCCGGATGGGAGGCGAGGATCTGCTCGGTGAGGGAGGTGCCCGAGCGCGGCATGCCGATGATGAATACCGGCCGCTGCGAGTCGTGCGCGCCGGGGCGCTCGGCGCGCACGAAGGCGCCATCGCACTGTGTCATGATCTGCTCGACGAGCTCGGTGAGGCGGCCGCGGTCGTAGCCTGAGCCGAGGCGCTTGCTGAGCTCGTTCGCCTGCCGGTAGCTCTCGAACGCGCGGTCGTACTCGCCGACGTCGTCGAAATACTTCCCGAGCGCGTAACGCAGGTGGATTTCTTCGCGGAGCGGCAGGGGCTTGGCCAGCAGGCTCTCGGCGCCCTGCAACCAGGCGCCGTCGGCGCTCGTCATGCGGCGGTGGGCGGCGATGCTGCCGTAGGCCGGCACGAACTCCGGCGCGACGGAAATGGCGCGCTGGAACAGGTCCTGGGCCTCGGCGAAGCGGCCGCGGTCGGCGCACAGCTCGCCGAGGAAGTTCAGCCCATCGGCACTCGCGGGCGCGACCGCGAGCGCCGCCTGGCAGCTCGCCTCGGCCTCCGCGTACAGGCCCTGCACGCGCAGGGCCGCAGCAAGGCCCAGGTGCGCGCTGAGGTGCTGCGGGTTCAGGCAGAGCGCGCTGCGGAAACTCGCGGCGGCATCCGCGGCGCGGCGCGTATCCAGGAGCGCGTAACCGAGATGGCAGTGACCGTCGGCGCTGTTGGGATCGAGCTGCACCGCCTGCTGCAAGAGGGCGAGCGCCTCGCGGCGCTCGCCCAGATCGCGCAGCAGGTTGCCGAGATTGCTCATCGCCTGCGGATACGTAGGCCTGAGCCGCAGCGCCTCGCGGTAGCTGGCCGCGGCCTCCGCGCGCTCACCGCGGCCGGCGAGCAGCAGCCCCAGGTTGTTGTGCGCCATGGCGAGCCGCGGCGCCAGGCTGATGGCGCGGCGGCTGACCTCGAGCGCCTCCTGCAGCTGCCCGAGCTCGCGCAGCGCATTGCCGAGATTGCACAGCACCTGAGCGTCGTCGGGCTTCACCTCGAGCGCCCGGCGGTAACAGCGCACCGCCTCCGCCGGCTGCGACAGCACGAGCAGCACGTTGCCGAGGTTGTTGAGCGCCTCCACCCGGCGCGGGTCGGCCTGCAGCGCCCACTGGTACAGCGTCAGCGCCTCCCGCGGCCGTCCGAGCTGGCGCTGCACGTCGGCCGCCTCGCTCAGCACCTCCGGGTCACGCGGCTTGAGGGTCAGCGAGCGGCGCAGGCTCACCAGGGCCGCCTCGAGCTCCCCGCGCGCGTGCAGCTCGGCGCCGAGGTTGGCATGGGCCTCCGCATCCTGCGGCAGCAGCTCCGCCGCCTGGCGCAGCGCCGCGAGCGCATCCTTCTCCTGACGCAGGAGCGCGACGCTCAAGATCTTCCAGAAGATGCCGGCGGCGGGCTGCGTGCGCACCAGCGCCTGCGCCTGCGCTTCCGCCTCGGCGAGATGCCCCTGCTGAACCAGCGCCACGAGCGCTGCAATCTGCTGCGGCTCGTTGCGTCCCGCTTTCATCGGCCCGGTTCGGCGCGGTAGCGCGCCAGTGCATCGCCGAGCGCGTCCCTGAGCTCCCCGAGCCAGGGTTCGAAGTGCTTCCACTGCTCGAGCCCGTCGCGGTAGATCGCCTGGCGCACCTGCTCGGAGCTTGCGGTGCGCACGCTGCGCCGGTTCTCGTGGAAGGCGACGCACTGCGGCTCGAATTCCAGCCCGCAGAACGCCAGCAGCCGCCGTACGCTCCCTTCCAGGTCCTCCACCACGTCCTCGTGCAGGACCCGCAGCACTCTCCCGGGCAGCACCGCATCCCAGTGACGCATGAGCTCGAGGTAAGTGCGGTAGTAACGCGCGATGTCCTCGATGCTGTAGGTGAACTCCTGGCCGTTGGCGAACAGCTGCTTGAAGTTGCTGAAGCAGCAGGCCATCGGCTCGCGCCTTGCATCGATGATGCGTGCGTTCGGCAGCATCAGGTGTATCAGACCGACGTGCCGGAAATTGTTCGGCATCTTGTCGATGAAGTACGGCTTGCCGGCGCGGTAGACACGGGTCTCGGTGAGGTAGTTTGCTCCCAGGTGGCGCAAGTCCTCGGCGCTCAGGCTCTCCAGGATGCGCGGATAGCGCGGCTCGTCCGCCTCGGGCTCGAAGCCGCGCAGGCGGCTGACGAGCTGCTGCACGTTGGGCAGCTCCTGGGTGCCCTCGACCTGCGAGTGCGAGGCCAGGATCTGCTCGAGGAGCGTCGAGCCCGAGCGCGGCAGCCCGATGATAAAAATCGGGTCCGGGCTCGGATCCCCGTAGCCGGTGCGGGCGGCGAAGAACCCGCGCGTGCAGACCTTGATCTGGTGCTCGGTGTTGCGCTCGATGAGCTCGGCGCGGTAGCGGCATTCGGGGCGCTTGAGCGCATTGCCGAGCCGGTACTGTTCGAAGGACGCGGGGAACTCGCCCGCATCCTCCAGCGCCTTGCCGAGCGCAAAGTGCAGGTGGTAGCGATCGACGAGCCCGGTGGCCGGGGCCGCGATCGCACTGCGCATGCGCGCCAGCTCCTCGCCCGTGAAGCGGTAGGTCTTGAGGTTGGCGAGGCTCCAGTACGCGTCCCCGAAGTCCGGCCGGCACGAGGCAGCGCGGCGGTAGGACTCGATGGCCGGCTGCGTCTGTCCCAGGGTCTTCAGGGCATGCGCGATCGACAGGTGCGCCTCCGCATCCTCATCGCTCTCGCGCAGCAGCTCGCGATAGAGCGCAATCGCGCCCGCATGGTCCCCGAGTCCCACGCGCGCGCTCGCGAGCAGCACCTTCAGCGGCCGACTGCTCGGCTCGTCTGCCATGAGCCTCTCGATCTCGGTGAGTGCTTCCTGGTGGCGGTGCAGCTCGGTGAGCACGAACGCGTACTCGTGGCGCGCCGCCTTGTAGTCGGGCGCGCGCTCGAGCACCGCGGCGAGCAGCACCTGAGCATCGAAGTAGATCTTGTGCGCGATGCCGATGCGCGCCAGCAGCCGCATCGCTTCGATGTGATCGCCGTGCTTGAGGAGGTAGGCCCGGATCAGGGCCTCGGCCGCCTCCAGGTCACCGTCGGCGAAGAGACTGGTGCCGAGCACCACATCCTGCGGCAGAGCGCGCAGCGTCGCGACGTGGCTCGCCGCCAGGGCGGCGTTCGGCGCCTCGCCCTGCATGCGGTACAGGCCTTCGAGCATGCCCCAGCTGCCCGGCAGCGCATGGTTGATGTTGACCGCCTTGAGGAATGCATCGATCGCCGGCTGCGCCTTGCGCAGCGCCACGAAGCAGCGCCCGCGCTCCTCGTATAGACGGCTGAACTGCGGATGATGCTGCTCGAGGCTGGCCAGGGTTGTGAACGCCTCGGGTATCTGCCCGCGGAAGCGCTGCGCGATGGCCGCGCACAGCAGCGCCTCGCGGTGGCCGGGCGAGCGCTCGAGCACCGCCCGGGCGGTGACGAGCACCTCGTCAAAGCGGTGCTGGCGCAAGAGCTCATGGAGCTTGGCGCTGACGGCGCCCGCGTCGGCTGGGGCGTGGCTCGCAGGGACAGGGTCCATAATAAGGAAGGGGCGGACCATCCGGTCCGCCCCATATTAGCTCAGCCGACCACGGGCGATCGGCGCGGGGCGCTGCCGCTCAGAACTTCCAGCCGAACTGGGCCATCAGCACCCGCGGACGCAGCGGAACTACCGACTTGATGAACTGGCCGGACGAGACGTTGGTCGGACCGTACTCGTTGGACAGGTTGCTGCCGGTCAGCTGCGCCGTCCAGTTGTCCCGGCTCACGCCGATGGCCGCATCATAGGTCGTGTAGCCCGGGATCTCGTAGCGCAGCAGCGTCGTGGTCGGATTGATGCTGTCCGGCGGCTTATTGCCGTCCGGGAAGCTCGCCGGCTCGTTGCTCTGCGGGCCGATATGGCTGGCGCCGACCCAGGCAAAGGGCTTGTAGGCCCCCCCCGCCCAGTCGTAGCGCGCCCGCACGTTGAACATCCACGGCGGTGAGAAGGGTGGCCGCGTGCCGTTCACGCCGTACGGGTTCGTATAGGTGGTCTCCCTGACGACCGTGATGCACTGACCGAGCGGCGTCGGGTTGCCCGGCGACACCCGGTTGCTCGGCAGGCACGGACCGGTGTCCTGCTCGGCACTGTTCACCGAGGTCGAGCCATCCACCGTGAGCCCCTCGGTGAGGCGCGCGACGAACTGCACCTCGAAGCCCCTCACTTTGTAGCTCGGGCCGTTGATGTCGAAGGTCGTGTTGCCGAGGTGCACCGGGTCGAAGAGCGGCAGCTGGATGTCAGTCCACTTCATGATGTAGCCAGACAGGTTCACGACGAGGTGGTGATCGAGCCACTCGGTCTTGAGGCCGATCTCATTGTTCTTCAGCTGATCCGAGTCGAAACCGGCCGGCTTGTTGAACTGGCTGGTGTTGAGACCGTTCAGGCTGCCGGGGGCGCCGACGGGCAGCGTACATCTCGGGTCCACCCTGTCCTGCGGCACACCAGGGATCGCGGCGCCGCAATACTTCGCCACCCCCGCCAGCGAGGGTGGCTGACCCAGCAGCGACCTGGTGCGGTTGAAGCCACCCGGACGGAAACCCTCCGAGTAGGTGTAGTAGCCCATCAGGTCCGGGGTGATGTGCCAGGTCAGGTTGCCGCGCAGGCGGTGTCCACTCTCGTTCTTGTCCAGGTTGATGGGGAAGCCGCACAGCCCGGCTGCGGTGCACACGCCGTTGAGGTGATTCACCACGAGCCCCGTGCTCGTGCTCTCGCTGTAGTACTCCGAGCCGTGCTCGAACTCGTCATACTTGTAGAAGCGCGCGCCAGCGGTCAGTGTGAGCACCTTGGGAATCAGGTCCACGTCGATGGAGGCGAACGCGGCCTTCTGCTTGTAGCCGCGCTGGTCGTCCTCACCGAAGGCGGTGTTCGCATTGGTGCGCAAAGACGGATCGGTCGCAAAGGCTCCGGGCACCGGGCCGACCGCGGACAGGCAGTCCGGGCCGCCGGCGAGCGCCCTGGCGAGGTTGGCCGGGTCGCACTGCGGGATGCCGAGGTAATTGAAATTCATGTTGTCGTTGATGACGAACTTCTCGAAGAAGAGCCCGAACAACCCACGCACCCGGTAGTCCGCGCTGGTGCTGAGACGCAGTTCGTGGCTCGTGTGCTGGTTGCTGACCTGATCGCGCCAGTTGCCGACGGCCGTGGAGCACTGCAGCGGATGGCCGAAAAGGGACCCCTGCCCGAATGTCGCGGGGAAGTTCTTCGGGTTGAAATAGCCGGCGCCGGTGCCGATGCACGCGTAGTACGAGCCGGAGAAGCTGCGCATGTAGTTGGAGTAGTCCTGCTGCCCGTCGATGTGCCGGACCATGTAGCTGCCGGTGTACACCAGGCTCAACAGGTCGCCCAGCTTGCCGTTCAGCGTCCAGGCCGTGCTCTCGTATTTATCCTTGCTGTAGCCCGGCGCGAAGGCGGCGATCTCGTAGTTGTTCAGCGGGGTGCCATTCGGGCCCCGCGGATAGGAGTAGAAGTAGCCGTCCGCCTCCAGGTTCTGGTAGTTCTGCTGCAGCAGGAAGTCCCAGTTGTCACTGAACTTCCACAGCGCCGAGAGTCGTGCGCCCTGATAGTCAACCGGGTTGGTGTGGGTGGCCTGCAGGGGGCCGTTGTTAGCCGTCGGGTTGCCACCCAGATCGTGTGGCGCCGAGCCGGCGATATAGCCGACGGTGGCCGGCACGTTGTCGATGTACCCGCCGCGGCGCTCGGAGAACAGCACCCCGCGCAGCGCGAAGTTGTCGGTGAGCGGCACGTTGAGCACCGCATTGGCCATGGTATTCGGGTCGCCGTGGGTCGTGATGCCGTAGCCGGCATTCGCATCCCCGGAAACGCCGCCGAGCTGCGGCTTGTTGGTGATATAGCGAATGGCACCGGCCTGGGCGCCGCCGCCGAACAGCGTGCCCTGCGGACCTTCGAGTATCTCGACGCGCTCCATATCGATGAGGTAAACGTCGTTGTTGCGCGCCGGGAACTGCATCGACTGGTCATCGAGATACAGAGCGACGTTGGGAAAGGGCGCAGTGGTCGACTGCGACTGGTTGCCTGAGCCGACACCGCCCAGCCCGCGCATAAAGATGTTGCCGGTGCCGGGTCCGTTGCCGCTGAAGGTCACGTTGGGCGTGTACTTCATGAGGTCGTTGAACGACACGACGCCCAGTTGCTTCAGCTGATCGCCGCTGAGCGCCTGGATGGTGATCGGAACGTCCTGCAGGTTCTCGGTCCGGCGCTCCGCGGTGACCACCACCTCAGCCAGCTCACCCCCGGTGGCGGTGGGAGCGGCGGTATCGGCCGGCGCTGCAAACACGAGCGCTGTGCTCGGCGCCCACAGTATTGCCGCCACCGCCGCAGAGATCTTCGGATTAGGCTTCATCGTTGCCCCCTGAGGGTTGGTTGTGTAATCCCCACGCGAGCGCATTCCGCCTGCCCAGGCGGGCCCCCATACGTTTGTATACCACTCGCCCGGAGCGCGCTTGAATAAACACGTCATCAGCGCATTACGCAGCCGCTCCCACCCCAGCTCGCGACGCGGGCAAGCGGAACTGTCCGCAATGGTAGCCTCTCGCACGTTACGGAGCGCTGACAGAAAATGGATACCCCCATCTTAAAAAGGGATCGAGCATCGGCTCATCGACGGCACTCGAGCTCATTGACGCCCCTTTGCAGCGCGCACGGGGCCTGAACCCGCGATCCGCGCTGGTGTTGCGCGGAAGCAGCAAGCCTGAACGCCGCGGTCGCCGGGGCGGGCCTTGGACCCGCTCCAGTCCCGGCGGCGGCGATTCTGCGGCGGCGATGCACATGCTCTACGATCCGTGCGCATGAGCCACGCGCCCCATGTTCTGGCCATCGACCAGGGCACTACTTCGACGCGTGCCATCGTATTCGACGCGCAAGCCCGCGCCGTCGCCAGCGCGTGTCGCGAGCTCAGGCAGCACTACCCCGCATCCGGATGGGTCGAGCACGATGCGGAGGACATCTGGCGCGACACGCTCGGGGCGATTCGCGAGGTCATCGAACGCACCCCCGGCGGCGTGGCCGGCATCGCCGCGCTCGGCATCACCAATCAGCGCGAGACGGCCCTCATCTGGGAGCGCGCCACCGGCAAGCCGATCCATCGCGCCATCGTCTGGCAGGACCGGCGCACGGCGGATGCGTGCGCGGCGCTCAGGGCCGCGGGCGCCGAGCCCGTGGTTCGAAGCAAGACCGGCCTGCTGCTCGATCCGTACTTCTCCGGCACCAAGATCGCGTGGCTCCTCGATCACGTGGCGGGCGCGCGCGAGCGCGCCGAGCGTGGGGAGCTGGCGTTCGGCACCATCGACAGCTTTCTGCTGTGGCGCCTGACGGGCGGGCACGTGCACGCCACCGACGTCACCAACGCCTCGCGCACGCTGCTCTACGACATTCACGCCCAGAGCTGGGACGAGGAGCTGCTCACCCTCCTGCGCGTGCCGCGCGCACTGCTGCCACAGGTTCGCGACAGCAGCGAGGTCTACGGCGCGACGGAGGCGGCGCTCTTCGGGCGGGCACTGCCGGTGGCCGGTATCGCCGGTGACCAGCAGGCGGCCCTCATCGGACAGGCCTGCTTTACGCCCGGCATGGCGAAATCGACCTACGGCACCGGCTGCTTCCTGCTGCTCAACACCGGCGAGGTGGCGGTCACGTCCGAGAACCGCATGCTCACGACGCCGGCGTATCGCATCGGCGGCCGTATCACCTACGCCATGGAGGGATCCATTTTCGTCGCCGGAGCGGCGATCAAGTGGCTGCGCGACGGTCTCAAGGTCATCAGCGACGCGGCCGAAACCGCCGCCGCCGCTGCGCGCGTGCCGGACAATCACGGTGTGTACATGGTGCCGGCGTTCGTGGGGCTCGGGGCCCCGCACTGGGAACCGAATGCCCGCGGGCTGATCTGTGGCCTGACGCTCGATGCCTCGGGTGCCCACCTCGTGCGCGCAGCGCTCGAGTCGGTCGCGTTTCAGACCTTCGATCTGACGCAGGCCATGCAACGCGATGGCGCGCGCCGCGCGGATGCCATCCGCGTCGACGGCGGCATGGCGGCCAATGGCTGGTTCTGCCAGTTCCTGGCTGATGTGCTGGAAGCGAGGGTCGAGCGTCCGGTGGAGCTCGAGACCACCGCACTCGGAGCGGCGTTCCTCGCGGGACTCGCGACCGGAGTCTGGAAGGATCTGGCCGCGGTGGCCGGCACCTGGGAGACCGCGGCCGTATTCGCGCCGAAAATGACGGCGTCGCGCCGCGCGGCGCTCATCGCCGGATGGCGGCACGCCGTGAGCCGCACGCTGCAAGCACCGCCGCCGGCGACCTGACACACCGCGCGGACGATCCGGTCACCTCACGGGTCGGCAAAGTCCAGCAGCGTCTCGCGCACCCACCCCATGAGATGCTCGGCGTAGGCACGATCCACCACCAGCAGCGTCTCACCCGCACGCACGCACAGCGCCAGCACCGGCACGTCGGCCATGCGGCCGCGCCGCGCTTCGCCGGGGCGCGGGATGGATCCGGTGCCGCCGAGGCGGCAGAGGAGATCCGAAATCCGCTCACCCGTGAGCCGCAGCACTCTGAGGCCGCCGCTCAGGTTCACGAGGCATCCGTCTGCAGCCTGCGCAACCCGGGCTTCGAGGTCCGACAAGCGTGCCGGGTCGCCCGTGAGAACCAGGGTTTCCGTAGGGCTGCGCCACGCGAGTATGAGCGCACCATCGCGCGTCTCAGCGGCCTGCAGCCCCTCAGGCAGGACCCCGAGCGACTCTTGCACGACAGCGGCGAACGCGCCGCCCCTCACGAAGTAGCGCAGCGCGGCGGCCTGCGTCGTCTCATCCACACGCACCGTGAGTCCTGTCGCTTCAGCCATGAACGCGCTCGCCGGCCGGATCGACGAACGGCAGCTTCACGACCCGCACGGCGATCGTGGTTCCCAGATGGTGCACGCGCAGCTCTTCGCCCGTGCGCTGCGAGCCGCCTTTCAGCAGGGCGAGCGCGACGGGGATCCCAAGCTCGGGGCTCCGGTAGCTCGAAGTGACATGGCCCTCCGTCAGCGTGGGTGGCGGCCGCAGCGCAATCTGTGCGCCCACCGGCAGTTGCGTACGCTCATCGAGCGGCACCAGTCCGACGAGCTGCAGCCGAGTCGGATCGCGGGATGCCGTCCGCAGGAGCGAGCGTCGGCCGACGAAGGGCGCCGCCTTGCGCTCGATACCGCGCGCAAAGCCCACATCGCCGGGGAGCGTGGTGCCGTCGGTGTCGGTACCGATGTGAATGTAGCCCTTCTCCACCCGCATCACCTGCAGGGCCTCGATCCCGTAGAGCGCCGCCCCCAGCTCCGCGGCATGCGTCCACAGGCGGCCGAGGAGCGCTGCGGCGTGATCGGCGGGCAGGTTCACTTCGTAGCCGAGCTCGCCGCTGAAGCTCGCGCGCAGCACGCGCAGCGGCACCCCGTCGAGCGCGCTGTCGCGCAGCGTCATGTGCGGCATCGCCGCCGGGGCGAGCGCGGCCTCGAATCCCAGCTTCGCGAGCCACTCCCAGGCGCGCGGTCCGGCGACCGTGATGTTGGCCCAGCGCGAGGTCACCGGTGTGATGACGACCTTGAAGTCGGCGTACTCGCACTGCAGCCATTCTTCGAACGCGGCCGCGGTGCGATCGAAGCCGGCGGTGGTGGTATTCACCCAGTAGCGCTGAGCGGAAAGGCGCGCCACGATGCCGTCATCCACGAGGGTGCCGTTCTCGTTCAGCAACAGGCCGTAGCGCGCCTGGCCGATCCTGAGCGTCGACATGGTGCCGACGTACATGAGATCCAGAAAACGCGCGGCGTCCGGCCCGAACACTTCGAGCTTGCCGAGCGGCGAACCATCGAGGAGCCCGGCGCACTTTCTGACGGTGCGCGCTTCGCGCTGCGCGGCGGCTTCCAGCGTCTCACCGGGCCGCGGGTAGGCTGCCGGGCGGCACCAGTCGCCGAAGGTCTCGAACAGCGCGCCGTGCGCGGCGTGCCAGTCGTGGGCCGGCAGACGCTTGAGAGGCCGGTACAGTGCGCCCACGCGCCGGCCGGCGATCATGCCGAGCGTGACCGGCGCATACGGCGGCCGAAAACGCGTCGTCCCTACCTGCGAGGGCGCCTGGCCCGTGTATTCGCCCATCAGGATGAGCGCGTTGATGTTGCTCGTCTTGCCCTGGTCGGTCCCCATGCCGGTGGTGGTGTAGCGCTTGAGATGCTCCACCGAGCGGTAGTTCTCGCGGGCCGCGAGCGCCACGTCCTCGGCCAGCACGTCGTTCTGCAAATCGACGAATTGTTTGCCCTTGACGTCCCGGACGCGCGTGATGGCATCCGACCTCCCTGCCCCACCGATCGGCGCCTGAGGTGGCGCGCGGCCGAGCGCGAGCGCCTCTCCCGTTTCGGCCGCGTGGCTCACCGCCGGCCCGCGCGCGAACACGCCGGCGCACGCCCCCACGCTCACCAGACCCGGCGCCGCACCGTCGGGCACGAACATCGCGCTTTCGCCAAGCCAGCGCAGCTTCCCGCCCGCCTGGGAATGCAGGTGCACGGCCGGCGCATAGCCGCCCGCGTTCAGAATGAGATCGCAACGCAGCCGCTCGCCACGGCCGCCTGCCAGGGGCGTCACCGTGCAGCCACGCACCGCACGAGTCCCGAGCACGGCGCTCAACGCCGCGCCCGTGATGACCCGCAGGCCATGGCTGCGTTCACCCGCCGTTGACCCCTCGCGGCGATCGACGACGGCGACGATCACCACGCCCGCATCGCGAAGCGCCACGGCCCGCTCATAGGCGCTGTCGCTGTTCGCGGCGATCACCGCGCGCCGTCCGCAGGCGACACCAAAGGCCTGCGCGTACTTGTGGGCGGCCGAAGCGAGCATGACGCCGGGGCGGTCGTTGTCCGGAAACAAGAGCGGCCGCTCGAAGGCGCCGGTGGCGGCGATCACCGCCCGGGCGCGAATCTTCCACAGCCGTTCGCGCAACACACACCCGGGCAGGTCGGCGGCACCCTCGGGACTCACGCTCTCGCCGGCGCATACGAGGTTGTGGTCGTAGACGCCGAACGCCAGCGTGCGCAGCTGTATCCGAACGCCCAGCTGCCGTGCGCTCGCTGCGAGCGCGGCGACTTCCGCATCCGCACCCCAGGAGAGCGCGCCCCCCGGATGCTCACCGCTCGCGAGCAGCATGGTGCGCGCGCCCGCGCGCGCCGCCGCCACCGCGGCCGCAAGTCCCGCGATACCTGCGCCAACGACCAGCACGTCGGCGTCGGCGGCGACTTCTTCATAGTGATCGGCGTCGGGGGCGGTCGGCGCCCTTCCCAGGCCCGCCATGCGCCGGATCGCCGGTTCGAACAGGCGCCAGTTCGGCCACTTGAAGGTCTTGTAGTAGAACCCCGCCGGCAGGAGCGCCGCGCAAGCCCCCGTGAGCGCGCCTACGTCGAATCCGACACTCGGCCAGCAGTTGACGCTCTCGGCGGCGAGTCCCTCTGCGAGCGGCAGGAGCGTGGCGCGCACATTCGGCGTACGGCGTGCACCGCGGCCGACATCGACCAGTGCGCCGGGCTCTTCGACGCCGCACGACCAGATGCCGCGCGGGCGGTGGAGCTTGAAGCTGCGTCCCACCAGGCGCACGCCGTTCGCAAGCAGCGCCGAGGCCAGGGTATCGCCCCTGAAGCCGGACAGCTGCCGCCCGTTGAACGTGAAAGACAGCGGATGCGATCGATCGACCCACGTTCCTGCAGGCTCCGCCAGGCGTTGGCTTGCCATGTGCGCGCGCCGCCCTTCAGGAATGGTCCGGTGGCGGGTCGGTCATGGCGTACACCGACAACACCTGGTGTGTCACGGTGTGGCGCGCGAGATTGAACCACTGTCCGCAGCCGTAAGCGTGCCGCCAGCGCTCCCTGTGCACCCCCTTTGGATTGTCACGAAAGAAGAGGTATTCGCCCCAGGTCACATCGCTTGCCGCAAGGTCCGGCCGGATGAGGTGAGTGGTGCCGCCGCAGACGAACTCGCTCTCGTCGCGCAATCCGCACCACGGGCATGTGAGCTGCATCATCAGTGCGCGATCCCCGCGGCCGCGGCCTCGTCGATCAAGCGCCCGGTGATGAAGCGTCCGAGCTGGAACGGCTCGGCGAGCTCGTGATTGCGCCCGGTTGCGAGCACGTGCGCCAGCGTCCAGCCTCCGGCGGGGATCGCCTTGAATCCCCCGGTTCCCCAGCCGCAGTTGATGTACAGCCCCGGGACCGGTGTGGGCCCGATGATGGGGCTGGAGTCGTGCACCACATCGACGATCCCGGCCCACTGCCGCAGCAGGCGCAGCCGGCTGAAGGAGGGAAACAGCGCCAGGGTTGCGGCGACGATGCCCTGCAGCACCGCAAAGCTGCCGCGCTGCGCATACGAGGGAAACAGGTCGAGGCTCGCCCCGATCACCATCTCGCCCTTGTCCGACTGGCTCACATAGGCGCCGGTACCCGGAGACAGCACCACCGTGTCGAGCGCGGGCTTCAGGGGCTCGGTCACCATCGCCTGCAGGGCGTAGCTGGTGATCGGCAGGCGAAAGCCTGCTAGCTTCGCCAGCACCGAGCTATGGCCGGCGGCGGCGATGCCGATGCGCTCAGCCAGGATGCGGCCGCGGTGGGTCTCAACTCCGACGACGCGCCCGTTGGCACCGGTCAGGAAGCCCGTGACCTCGCAGTTCTGGATGATGTCCACCCCGAGCGCATCGGCGGCACGCGCGTAGCCCCAGGCTACGGCGTCGTGCCGCGCCGTGCCGGCGCGCCGCTGGCTGAAGCCGCCCAGCACGGGGAAGCGGGCGTCGGGCGACATGTCAAGGAGCGGCGCGCGCGCCGCGACCTGCTCGCGCGTGAGGATCTCGGCGTCGATGCCGTTCATGCGCATGGCATTCGCCCAGCGCGCCATCGAGTCCAGGTCGTGGCGGCTGTGCGCCAGCATCACGAGTCCCCGCTGGCTCAACATTATGTTGAAATTCAGCTCGCGCGAGAGATTCTCGTAGCACTTGAGCGCGAACTCGTACAGCCGCGCGCTCTCGGGGAACAGGTAGTTCGAGCGCACGATGGTGGTGTTGCGGCCGGTGTTACCGCCGCCGATCCAGCCGCGCTCGAGGATCGCAACGTTACGGATGCCGTGGTTCTTCGCGAGGTAGTAGGCGGTGGCCAGCCCGTGCCCCCCGCCGCCGACGATCACGACGTCGTAGGCGGGTTTTGGCTCGGGCGAGCGCCACGCGGGCAACCAGTTGCGGTGCGCGGAGAGCGCCCCGCGCAGCAGCGCCAGGGCCGAGTAGTTCACGCCGGCTCTAGGCCTTGTCCTGGTAGTCGGTCTGAATCTTGCGAATCTTCTTGTCGGTGCCGAAGAACGCGTGCTTGGACATGTCGGCGCTGTAGCGGCTGGCCGGCGGGTGCCTGCCGAGGCCCTCAGCGAGCGCGCGGATGTGGTGCGGACCCGCGCCGCAGCACACCCCGAGATAGCGGATGCCGAGGGCGAACGCCTCGCGGCCGAAGTCGGAGATCTCCGCCCGCGTGCACATGAAAGGATCGAGCCCGACCGGGAACGCCCGCGCGTTGCCGCAGCAGGGATCGGTCAGGGACATGAACGAGGGCTGGCTGGGGACGGTGCGATACGGAACCGGCAGCGCCGCCACGTGACACTTCACCGCTTTGCGGATCTCCTTGAGCAGCGGCATCATGGTCGCAGGTCCGCGGTGGCAGTTGAGCCCGACCACATCCGCCCCGGCCGCTTCCAGGCGCTGGCAGGCCTCCGCCGGGGTCAGGCCGTCCCGCGTCAGCTCCTCTTGGTGCATGGCGAAGGTGACGACCGCCGGCACCTTCGAGTACTTGCGGATCGCCTTCAGCGCCATGAGCGCTTCGCCGGCCCACCCCAGGGTCTCGGCGACGAAGTAGTCGACGCCCGCTTCGACCGCCCAGCCCACCTGCTCGTCAAAGATCCGCTCGACCTCCTTGATCGAGCTCTTGTCGGCCGGATCGTAGATGTTGGTATTGCACAGGTCGCCGGCGAACAG
>Ga0137415_10004292_pt1 | contig 14118 bp, 8 predicted proteins | sample CZODoug3_1_1_16f_FD_183082 | JGI IMG/M metagenome (GOLD analysis project Ga0137415, IMG submission 183082) | Vadose zone soil fungal communities from Angelo Coast Range Reserve, California, USA - CZODoug3_1_1_16fungal (Hybrid Assembly) | ecosystem: Environmental > Terrestrial > Soil > Vadose... | reverse complement strand
CTAAATACTACCTGATGACCGATAGCGGACTAGTACCGTGAGGGAAAGATGAAAAGTACCCCGGGAGGGGAGTGAAATAGTACCTGAAACCGTGTGCCTACAAGCCGTCAGAGCCCTTAAAGGTGATGGCGTGCCTTTTGAAGAATGAGCCTGCGAGTTGTGGCATGTGGCGAGGTTAACCCGTGTGGGGTAGCCGTAGCGAAAGCGAGTCTGAATAGGGCGTTTCAGTCGCGTGTTGCAGACCCGAAGCGGAGTGATCTACCCATGGCCAGGGTGAAGCGCCGGTAAGACGGTGTGGAGGCCCGAACCCACCAGGGTTGAAAACCTGGGGGATGAGCTGTGGGTAGGGGTGAAAGGCCAATCAAACTCCGTGATAGCTGGTTCTCCCCGAAATGCATTTAGGTGCAGCGTTGCGTGTTTCTTCCTGGAGGTAGAGCACTGGATGGTCTAGGGGGCCGACAAGCTTACCGAAATCAACCAAACTCCGAATGCCAGTGAAGTGAAGCGTGGCAGTGAGACTGCGGGCGATAAGGTTCGTAGTCGAGAGGGAAACAGCCCAGATCACCGGCTAAGGCCCCTAAGCGTGCGCTAAGTGGGAAAGGATGTGGGTTCGCCCAGACAACCAGGAGGTTGGCTTAGAAGCAGCCACCCTTGAAAGAGTGCGTAATAGCTCACTGGTCAAGTGGATCCGCGCCGACAATGTAGCGGGGCTCAAGCGCACCGCCGAAGCCGTGGCATGCAGATTTTAATCCGCCAGCTTGCTGGTGCAGTTGTCTGCATGGGTAGGGGAGCGTCGTACATCTAGCGAAGCGGCGGGGTGACCCAGTCGTGGAAGGTGTACGAGTGAGAATGCAGGCATGAGTAGCGAATGCAGAGTGAGAAACTCTGCCGCCGAATGACCAAGGGTTCCTGGGCCAGGTTAATCCGCCCAGGGTGAGCCGGGACCTAAGGCGAGGCCGACAGGCGTAGTCGATGGACAACGGGTTGATATTCCCGTGCCCGTGCAAGCGCGTCCCTGGCGAGGTCGGTGATGCTAACCACCCGTGCTTCTGTCGTGGCCTTCGGGTTGTGGTGGGGGTGTGGCTGGGAACCGATCCGATAGTAGTCAAGCGATGGGGTGACGCAGGAGGGTAGCTCCGCCAGTGAGTGGTTGTACTGGTGTAAGCCTGTAGCCCGACATCTAGGCAAATCCGGGTGTCGTGAAGGGTGAGAGGTGATGCATAGCCGATTGAGGCGAAGTAGGGTGATCCCATGCTGTCGAGAAAAGCCTCTAGCGAGTTCTTGCGCGGCCCGTACCCTAAACCGACACAGGTGGTCAGGTAGAGAATACCAAGGCGATCGAGCGAACTATGGTTAAGGAACTCGGCAAAATACCTCCGTAACTTCGGGAGAAGGAGGACCGGTTGCCTTGAAGCCCTTCGCGGGCTAGGGGTGGCCGGTCGCAGAGACCAGGCCCAAGCGACTGTTTACTAAAAACACAGGTCCGTGCGAAGTCGCAAGACGATGTATACGGACTGACGCCTGCCCGGTGCTGGAACGTTAAGAGGACCTGTTAGTCCCGTTCGCGGGGCGAAGCGGAGAATTTAAGCGCCAGTAAACGGCGGTGGTAACTATAACCATCCTAAGGTAGCGAAATTCCTTGTCGGGTAAGTTCCGACCTGCACGAATGGCGTAACGACTTGGGCGCTGTCTCAACCATAGACTCGGCGAAATTGCACTACGAGTAAAGATGCTCGTTACGCGCGGCAGGACGGAAAGACCCCGGGACCTTTACTATAGCTTGGTATTGGTGCTCGGTTCGGATTGTGTAGGATAGGTGGGAGACTGTGAAGCTGTCACGCTAGTGATGGTGGAGTCATCGTTGAAATACCACTCTGTTCGAATTGGGTGTCTAACCTCGGGCCATGATCTGGTTCAGGGACAGTGCCTGGTGGGTAGTTTAACTGGGGCGGTTGCCTCCCAAAATGTAACGGAGGCGCCCAAAGGTTCCCTCAGCCTGGTTGGCAATCAGGTGTTGAGTGTAAGTGCACAAGGGAGCTTGACTGTGAGACCGACAGGTCGAGCAGGGACGAAAGTCGGGACTAGTGATCCGGCACCACCTTGTGGAAGGGGTGTCGCTCAACGGATAAAAGGTACCCCGGGGATAACAGGCTGATCTTGCCCAAGAGTCCATATCGACGGCATGGTTTGGCACCTCGATGTCGGCTCGTCGCATCCTGGGGCTGGAGTAGGTCCCAAGGGTTGGGCTGTTCGCCCATTAAAGCGGCACGCGAGCTGGGTTTAGAACGTCGTGAGACAGTTCGGTCCCTATCCGCCGCGCGCGCAGGAGACTTGAGGAAGGCTGTCCCTAGTACGAGAGGACCGGGACGGACGAACCTCTGGTGTGCCAGTTGTCCCGCCAGGGGCATGGCTGGTTGGCTACGTTCGGAAGGGATAACCGCTGAAGGCATCTAAGCGGGAAGCTCGTTCCAAGATGAGGTCTCCCACCCCCTTTGAGGGGTTAAGGCCCCCAGTAGACCACTGGGTTGATAGGCCAGAGATGGAAGCACAGTAATGTGTGTAGTTGACTGGTACTAATAGGCCGAGGGCTTCACCTCAACATTTTGTTCGCATCCACTATGTGACCCTGAGCAAACAACCCTTTGTGGTTGTTCGTTCTGTGGGGAGCACCTTGTTGTGTGGGGTGTTGATATTTGGATAGTGTTGTCGGTGGTTATAGCGTTGGGGAAACGCCCGGTCCCATTCCGAACCCGGAAGCTAAGCCCTTCAGCGCCGATGGTACTGCACTCGGTAGGGTGTGGGAGAGTAGGACACTGCCGGCATTTACCTGTTTGGGAGGGGTTGGTTTCGGACTTGTTGAGTCCGAAACCAACCCCTCCCTTTTTCTGTTGGAGCGGCCGCTGGCGCGGCGCCTCGGTGAGGTGTTGCCGCTGGTCGGCGGCCAGATGTCTCGTAGGCTGGGAGTCATGGCAGTAGACGGGCGTGCAGACTCGCCTAAGCGTCGTTCCGAGGGGAATCGAGGGGACGGCTCGGGCTGGAAGTCGCGCGGCTCGAGCTCGAGCTCCGACTCCGGTGGCACCCGAACGCCCCGAGGGGCCGGCTCCGGTGCTGCCCGCGGCGGTCGGGATCGGGGCGATCGGCCTGGCGCCACCAGCAGCGCTGACGACCGCAAGCGGCCCGACCAGGGTGGCGATCGGCGACGCGGCGACTCGGATCGGCCGACTGGCGCTGGTCGTTCGGGCGGTGGAGACAAGGGACATGCCGGCGGCGGCCGGTGGTCCGACGACAAGCGCGGCGGCGGTGCCGACCGGCGCGGTCGACCGGACCAGGGCGGCGGCACGGGGTATCGCGGCGGCCGTGATTCGGATCGGTCCGGTTCCGGCGGGTCCGGTTCGGGGCGGCCCAGCTGGGACCGTGGCGGTTCTGATCGACCTGGCGGTGACCGGTCGGGCGGTGACCGGTCGGGCGCCGCGGGGCGCGGCGGTTGGGCCGGCGACAAGCGCGGCGCGAGTGACCGCGATCGCGGCTCGTCGGGCGATGACCGTCGCGGTGGCGCCGGCCAGCGGACGGGATACCAGGACCGAGGTGCCGGGCCGGGCCGGCGGGACTTCGACGGTGACCGTCGGGGCGACAGTGACTCGCGCGACCAGTCGGATCGGCGCCGCGACGACGATGGCGGCCGGGGCGGCGCGGGGGAGTACCGGCGTCCAGCACAGGATTCGGGCCGGTTCAGTTCCTCGGGCGACCGGCCGGCGCGCCGGACCGGTGCCGACTCGCGAGGCTCTGGCGGCCGGGGCTCGGACAGCCCGAACCGTCGAGACCGGGCCGTGGTGGCGGCGACTGAGCGCGACCGTCGGCCCAACTTCAACCCCGATGACCGGCGCGGCGGCGGCGATCGCGGCCGCCGCTTCGACGGCACGGACCGGCGGCCCAGCGGCGGCGGGGACCGCCCGCACCGCGACGACTCCGTCGTCCGTCCCGATCGTCGCTTCGCCCCCCCGTCGGACCGGCGCGGCGGTGCCGACGATCGGCGTGGCTCCTCCGGTGACCGGGACCGGCGCTCCGACGCACCGGACCGCCGGACCGCCGGCGCTGACCGGGACCGGCGGGACGAGCGTCCCGACCGGCGCGTGGAGTCCGATGACCGCCGCCGGACCGACGACCGGCGCGAGGATCGCCCCGACCGGAGTGACCGCCCCGACCGGACCGACCGCCCTGAGCGGAGTGACCGCCCCGAGCGGAACGACCGCCCCGACCGGGACAAGCGGCCCGACCGGGACAAGCGGCCGGACCGCGGCGACGACAGGCGGCCGGCGGCTCGACGCCCCGGTCAACGGGACACGGGCGGGGGCTCGCGCTACGAGCGCGACCACGAGCCGGCGCCGCCGAGGACCCCGGCGCCCGCCCTGCCGGAGGGCCTGGCCGACGTGAAGCTGGCCGGCGAGGTCCGGCGCGACCTGCTCGGGCTGCGCAAGGAGGTCGCCGACGAGGTCAGCCAGCACCTGGTCGCCGCCGGCAGCCTGCTGGAGGACGATCCGGAGCGGGCGCTGGCCCATGCCCGGTACGCCCGGGGCAAGGCGTCCCGGTTGGCGGTGGTGCGCGAGGCGGTCGGGTTGGCCGCCTATCACGCCGGCGAGTGGACCGAGGCGATCGCCGAGCTGCGCGCCGCCCGCCGGATGGGAGGCGGCCCCGGCCACCTCGCGGTGATGGCCGACGCAGAGCGGGCGCTCGGGCGTCCGGAGCGGGCGCTGGAGCTGGCCCGAGGTCCGGAGGCCGCCGAGCTGGACCGCGCCGAGGCGATCGAGCTGCTGATCGTCGCGGCCGGCGCCCGGCGGGACCTCGGTGAGGCCGACGCCGCCGTGCTCAGCCTGCAGGTCGCCGACCTCAAGGAGTCCCGGCGTGACCCGTGGAGCCCTCGGCTGTTCTACGCCTACGCCGACGCGCTGCTCGCCGCCGGGCGCCGCGACGAGGCGGTGCGCTGGTTCCTGCACGCCGCCGAGGCCGACGACGAGGAGCTGACCGACGCCTCGGATCGGCTCGCCGAGCTCGCTGAGCAGCCCGAGGAGGAGCCGAACCCGGCGCCGACCGGCGGATCCGTGTCGTGACCGCGCCCCGGGAGCGGTACGACGCACTGCTGTTCGACCTGGACGGCACCCTGTTCCGCGGCGGCACCGCGCTGCCTGGCGCGCCGGAGGCACTCGCTGAGGCCGCCGGGCTGGGCTGCCGGATCGGGTACCTGACCAACAACGGCTCGCGCAACGCCGGCCAGGTCGTGGAGCACCTGCGCGCGCTCGGCTTCGCCGCCGACGAGTCCGAGGTCGTGACCAGCGGGCAGGCCGCCGCGCGGCTGCTGGCCGACCGGCTGAAGCCCGGCGACGCGGTGCTGGTCGTCGGCTCGAAGGCACTGGCCGGCGAGGTGACCTCGGTCGGCCTGACCATCGCCGACCGGGCCGAGCAGGCCGGCGCCGTCGTGCAGGGCCACTCCCCGGACACCGGCTGGCGGGATCTCGCCGAGGCCTGTCTGGCCATCCGGGCCGGTGCGGTCTGGGTCGCCACCAACGTCGACGCCACGTTGCCCGACGAGCGCGGGGAGCTGCCCGGCAACGGGTCGATGGTGGCCGCGCTGGTCACCGCGACCGAGTCCGAGCCGCTGGTGGCCGGCAAACCGGAGGCGGCGCTGTTCGACGAGGCCGTCCGGCGGGCGGGCGCGCAGCGGCCACTGATGGTCGGCGACCGGCTGGAGACCGACATCGCCGGCGCCAACGCGGTGCGGATGCCCAGCCTGCTGGTGCTCACCGGGGTGTCCGACGCGGCCGCCCTGCTCGCCGCACCGGAAGCGCACCGGCCCACCTACCTCGGCGCCGATCTGACCGCCCTGCGCACCGACCTGGACCGGCTCCGGCCGACCGCCCGACCGCCATGGCGCGCCAGCCGGGCCGGCGACGAGCTGCGCCTCGAGCTGGACCCGGACGCCGGCCCGGGGCTCGCCGAAGCGGCGGACCCGATCGACGCGCTGCGCACGCTCTGCGCCGCGCACTGGGCCGAGGGTGGCGGCCGCCCGGCCAGGCTCACCGCGGCCGGCCCCACCTCGGTCGCCGCCCTGCACACCCTCGGGCTGACCGCGGACCGCTGACCGCGGACGGCTGAAGCGCGGACGGCTGAGCGCGAACGACTGAAGCGCGGACGGGCTGACCGCGGTCGGCTGAGCACCCGCCCGGGCGGCTGAGCGCCGCTTCGTCGGTCCGGTCGGCTAGCGTGGTCGGTGATGACCGCAGATCAGCCGTGGCCGGCCCGCCCCGTTCCTGGGCCGCCGCGCCACGCCCCTGACTCCTCCCACCCGTTGCCTAGGCCGCCCGGGCCACCGCCGCGCCCGCCTGAGGGCGCTGCCACGGCACCGGACCAGCCGGCGCCACCCGGGGAGCCGGCCGAGCGGGTCGCCGCCGCGCTGGCCGGGCTGGACCGGCTGGACGCCCGGCCCACCGGCGAGCACGTGGCCGCGTTCGAACGGGTGCACGTGGCGCTGACCGACGCGCTGTCGGCGATCGACGGGGTGTAGCGGTGCCTCGTCGAGCGCGGTTGGACACCGAGCTCGTGCGTCGGGGGCTCGCCCGATCCCGCCAGCAGGCCGCCGAGCTGATCGCCGACGGCCGGGTGCTGGTGCGCGGCACCCCGGCCAGCAAGGCGGCCACCGCGGTCGAGACCGACGCCCCGGTGATCGTGCGCAAGGACGACGGCCCGGAGTGGGCGTCCCGGGGCGCGTTGAAGCTGCTCGGCGCGCTCGAGGCGTTCGAGCCGGCCGGGCTGTCCGTCGCCGGCCGCCGCTGCCTGGACGCCGGCGCCTCCACCGGCGGCTTCACCGACGTGCTACTCAGCCGCGGCGCCGGGCAGGTGGTGGCCGCCGACGTCGGCTACGGGCAGCTGATCTGGCGGCTGCGCAGCGACGAGCGGGTGCACGTGCTGGACCGCACCAACGTCCGGTCGCTCACGCCGGAGGCCATCGGCGGCCAGGTCGCGCTGACCGTGGCCGACCTGTCCTTCATCTCGCTGCGCACCGTGTTGCCGGCGCTGACCGCGTGCACCGAACCGGGCGGTGACCTGGTGCCGATGGTGAAGCCGCAGTTCGAGGTGGGCCGGCGCCGGCTCGGGCCCGGTGGCGTGGTGCGCGAACCGGAGCTGCGGGTGGCCGCGCTGCGCGAGGTCGCCGACGCGGCCGCGCAGCTCGGCTGGCATCCGAGGGGCGCGGTGGCCAGCCCGGCGCCAGGGCCGGCCGGCAACGTGGAGTTCTTCCTCTGGCTGGGTACTGGCCCGGGTACCGGCGGCGAGCTCGACGAGACTGTGGACGCCATGCTCGAACGGGCGGTACGGGAGGGGCCTCAGTGACGCGAGAGGCGCTGTTGGTAGTGCACTCGGGCCGCAAGGCGAACCAGTCGGTGGCCGCCGGGGTGGTGCGACGGCTGGCGACCGCCGGCATCCGGCTGCGGATCTTCGCCGACGAGTGGTCCGAGCTGCCGGTGGACCTGCCGGCCGGCATGGAGCCGCTGCCGGTGGACGCGCACCCGGGGGCCGCCGACGGCGCCGAGGTCGTGCTGGTGCTCGGCGGCGACGGCACCCTGCTGCGGGCCGCCGAGCTGGCCAGGCCGGCCGGCGCGCCCCTGCTCGGGGTCAACATGGGGCGGGTGGGCTTTCTCGCCGAGGCCGACCCGGAGTCGCTGGACGAGGCGATCAGCGCGGTGATCGAGGCCGACTACCACGTCGAGGAGCGGATGACCGTTGAGGCCTCCGTAGTACTCAACAGCGGCCCCGTGCGCAGTACCTGGGCGCTGAACGAGGCGTGTGTAGAGAAGGTCAACCGAGGCCGCATCCTGGACGTCGTGCTCGAGGTGGACGGCCGCCCGGTGACCGGCTTCGGCTGCGACGGCGTGCTGTGCGCGACCCCGACCGGGTCGACGGCGTACGCCTTCTCCGCCGGTGGCCCGGTGGTCTGGCCGGAGGTGCAGGCGCTGCTGCTGGTGCCGCTCACCGCCCACGCGTTGTTCGCCAGGCCGCTGGTGATCTCGCCGAGCTCTGAGGTGGCCATCGAGGTCGACTCGCGGGGCTACCCGGCCGTGCTGGTCTGCGACGGCCGGCGCACCATCCCGGTCCCGCCGGGCGCCCGCGTCGAGCTGTCCAGGGGCGAGGCGCCGGTGCGGCTGGTCCGGTTGCGGGAGCAGCCGTTCACCGATCGGCTGGTCCGCAAGTTCTCGCTGCCGGTACGCGGCTGGCGCGGCGCCCCGACTCCGCCACATCACACCTGACCGCCGTGGCGAGGCTCGTCGGGGTCGGACCCTAGACTGCGGCCATGCTGGCCGAGATGCGGATCCAGGGTCTTGGTGTCATCGACGACGCCACGCTCGAGCCGCACCCAGGGCTCACCGTGCTCACCGGGGAGACCGGGGCGGGCAAGACGATGGTGGTCACCGGGTTGACGCTGCTCGGTGGCGGTCGGGCCGACGCGTCCCGGGTCGCCGAGGGCGCCAGCCGGGCGCTGGTGGAGGGGCGGTTCGACGCCGGCGAGCCGGCGCTGCGCATCGCCGAGGAGGTCGGCGCGGAGGTCGATGAGGACGGCACCCTGATCGCGGTGCGCACCATCAGCTCCGACGGTCGGTCCCGGGCCCACCTCGGTGGCCGCTCGGTACCGGTCGGCGTGCTGTCCCGGCTGGCCGAGTCGACGCTCGCGGTGCACGGGCAGAACGACCAGCTCCGGCTGCTGCGCCCAGTCGAGCAGCGGGCTGTGCTGGACCGGTTCGCCGGCGACTCGGTGGCCGCCCCGCTGCGGCGCTACCGGGAGGTCCGGGCGGACTGGCGTACCGCCTGCACCGAGCTGGTCGAGCGCCGCGACGGGGCCCGTCAGCTGGCTCGCGAGGCCGACCTGCTGCGCCACGGGCTCTCCGAGATCGAGGCCGTCAAGCCGCGGCCGGGGGAGGACGTGGCACTGGTCGCGGAGGCCCGCCGGCTGGCCGCCGCCGACGACCTGCGCTCGGCCGCCGGTGGTGCGCGGGTCGCGGTGGCCGGCGGGGACGGTGCCGACCTGGACGGTACGCCCGATGGTGCGCCGGACCTGCCGGGCGCATTGGGCCTGGTCGGCGAGGCGCGCCGGCTGCTCACCGGCACCGACGACGCGGAGCTGGACCGGCTGGCGCCCCGGCTCGCCGAGGTGGCCATGCTGCTCGGCGAGCTCAGCGGCGAGCTGACCACGTACCTGACCGCCCTGGACGCGGACCCGGAGCGGTTGCAGGCGGTGCTGGCCAGGCAGGCCGAGCTGCGCGCGCTGACCCGCAAGTATGCCGCCGACACCGACGGGGTGCTGCGCTGGGCCGAGCAGGCCACCGAGCGGCTGGCCGGCATCGACACCAGCGACGAGGCGATCGCGGCGCTGCAGGCCCGGCGGGACGAGCTGGCCGGCGAGCTGGCGCGGCACGCCGAGGCGCTCTCGGTGGCGCGGCGCAAGGCGGCGGGCAAGCTCGCGGTGGCGGTCACCGAGGAGCTGACCGGGCTGGCCATGCCGGACGCTCGGCTGCTCGTGGAGCTGTCGCGGCGCGAGCTGGACGGGGCGGCGGCCGGCCAGGACGGTGTCGGGCTGGCGCTGGCCGGGCACTGGGTGGCCGCCGGGCCGGACGGGGTGGACGAGGTCGAGGTGCGGTTGGTGCCGCACGCCGGGTCGGGCCCGGTGCCGCTGCACAAGGGTGCGTCCGGCGGCGAGCTGTCCCGGGTGATGCTCGCGCTGGAGGTGGTGCTGGCCGACGCCGACCCGGTGCCGACGATGGTGTTCGACGAGGTCGACGCGGGCGTGGGTGGCCGGGCGGCGGTGGAGATCGGCCGCCGGCTGGCCCGGTTGGCGGCCACTCACCAGGTGATCGTGGTGACGCACCTGCCGCAGGTGGCGGCGTACGCGGACCGGCACGTGGTGGTGGACAAGCGCGGCCCGCAACGCAACGGGGTGGCCCAGGGCCGGGTGCGCACCCTCAGCGAGGCGGACCGGATCGTCGAGCTGGCCCGGATGCTGGCCGGGTTGGACGATACGAGCACCGGGCGGGCGCACGCCGAGGAGCTGCTGGCCACCGCGAGCCGGGAGAAGTCGCAGGCCAGGGCCCCCGGTGCGGCGACTCGCCGGAAAGCCTCCGCCCACTGAGAACCAACCACCCGGTCGGGTGACGGTTTCGCGACTCGCGGGAGCGAAATACCGCTGGTCCGGTGACGCGCTTGACACCATCGCGCTATGAGGATGTCCGGCTTACTCTCCGCCGTCACGTTGCGAGACCGTCGTGAGCTGCCCGGGCTGACCGGCGCGGCCCGGGTGGACCGCAACACCGATGCCCTGCTGCGCCGGCTCGGGGTGCACGACATCGCCGTGCTCGACGAGATCGACCTGGACCGGGTGACCGCCGACGCGCTGGTCGCGGCCGGGGTCAGCGCGGTGGTCAACGCCGCGCCGTCGATCTCCGGCCGGTTCCCGAACCTCGGGCCGGAGGCGCTGGTCGCGGCCGGCGTGCTGCTGGTCGACGAGGTCGGCGACGACGTGTTCCGGCGGCTGCGCGACGGGGCCCATGTGCGGCTGCACGACGGCGGCCTGTTCGTCGGCGAGCAGCTGATCGCCCGGGGGGTGGCGCAGACCGCCGCGTCGGTGGCCACCGCCATGGAGGGCGCCAAGGAGGGGCTGGCCAACCAGCTGGAGGCGTTCTCCGCGAACACCATCGAGTTCATGCACCAGGACCGGGCGCTGCTGCTGGACGGCGTCGGGGTGCCCGAGGTCCGGGTGCCGCTCGCCGGACACCACGTGGTCGTGGTGGCCGGCGGTACGGACCACGCGGCCGACCTGGCCGGGCTCAAGCGCTACCTCAAGGAGTACCACCCGGTGCTGGTCGGCGTGGGGGCCGGCGCGGACACACTGTGGCAGGCCGGCTACCGCCCCGACCTGATCGTGGGTGACCCGGCCGACGTCTCCGACCGCGCGCTGACCTGCGGCGCGGACGTGGTCGTGCCCGCGTTCGCGGACGGCCACGCGCCCGGGCTGCTGCGGGTACAGGACCTCGGCGCCGGCGCGGTGACCTTCCCCGCCTCGGGCAACGCGGAGGACCTGGCGCTGCTGCTGGCCCACCACCACGGCGCGGCGTTGATCGTCACGGTGGGCTTCCAGGCGTCGCTGGCGGAGTTCCTGGACCGGAGTCGCTCCAGCAGCAACGCCTCCACGTTCCTGACCCGGCTGAAGGTGGGCAACCTGCTGGTGGACGGCAAGGCGGTGGCCGCGCTGTACCGCAGCCCGGTGTCGGCCGGCGCGGTCGCCGTGCTGGTCGGCGCGGTGCTGCTGGCCACGCTGACCGCGCTGCTGGTCTCCGACGCCGGCCCCGCGCTGCTGGGTTATCTGGAACGTGCTGTGTCCTGGTTGATGCACACCGCGTCCGTGCTGACGCACGCCGTGAGTGGGAGGCTGTAAGTGTTGACCCTGCGTTATCACCTCATCTCGCTGGTCGCGGTCTTCCTGGCGCTGGCCCTCGGCGTGGCGCTCGGCTCGACCAGCGTGAGCCAGCGGCTGCTCTCCGTGGTCGCCGGCGACCGGGACAGCCTCACCACGCAGGTGGACCAGCTGACCGCCCAGCACGGCGACCTGGAGGCCAGCCAGCGGGCCGCGAACTCGTTCGCCGCCTCGGTGGCCCCGACGGTGGTGGCCGGCCAGCTGGCGCAGCGCAAGGTGGTGCTCGTGCTGGCCCCGGACGCCGACCCGGCCGACCGGGACGCGGTGCGCGCGCTGATCAGCCAGGCCGGCGGCAGCATCACCGGTGAGCTGGCTCTCGCCGATGCGATCGTCGACCCGGCCAGGGCGGACCAGATCCGCGACCTGACCACCCGGCTGCTGCCGGCCGGCGCCCAGCTGCCCAGCGCAACCGACGCCGGCGGACTGGTCGGCGGAATGCTCGGCAGCGTGCTGCTGCTGCGCGGCCAGAACGGCCAGCCCCAGGTGGCGGCGGACCAGGCCACCGCCGCACTGGCCGGACTGACCGAGGCCGGCTTCCTCCGTCCGGGCCCCCGGCCGAGCGCCGCACAGCTCGTGCTCATCCTCACCGGCGGCGCGCTGACCGGCGCGGATGCCCCGGAGCGGGCGGCCACGATGGCGCGGCTGGCCACTGAACTGGACCACGCCGGCGGCGGCGCGGTGCTGGCCGGGCGGACCGGCACGGCGGACGCCACCGGCGCGGTCGGCGTGGTCCGCGCGGACTCCTCGAACGCCCCGTCCCTGTCCACGGTCGACGACGTGCAGAGCGCCATGGGGCGGGTCGCGACGGTGCTCGCGCTGCGGGAACAGGCCGAAGGCCGGGCCGGCCGATACGGTGATGGAACTAACGCTCAGGCGGCAATCCCGGGTGCTTCGGCGGGTTAACGCTTGGTTTGTGGCCGAGCAGTGTTACCGTGAGTATCCGTGCAGACGCGCGTGACCAGGCATGTATTCGTCACCGGCGGTGTTGCTTCCTCGCTCGGTAAGGGACTGACCGCTTCCAGCCTCGGCCAGCTGCTGACCGCCCGTGGTCTTCGGGTGATCATGCAGAAGCTGGACCCCTACCTCAATGTCGATCCCGGCACGATGAATCCGTTCCAGCACGGTGAGGTGTTCGTCACCGAAGACGGCGCCGAAACCGACCTGGACATCGGCCATTACGAGCGGTTCCTCGACCGCAACCTGTCCGGGCAGGCGAACGTCACCACCGGGCAGGTCTACTCGACCGTGATCGCCAAGGAGCGGCGCGGCGAGTACCTGGGCGACACCGTCCAGGTCATCCCACACATCACGAACGAGATCAAGGACCGGGTACTGGCGATGGGCGCGCCGGACAGCTCCGGTGCCATCCCGGACGTGGTGATCACCGAGGTCGGCGGCACGGTGGGCGACATCGAGTCGCTGCCGTTCCTGGAGGCCGTCCGCCAGGTCCGCCACGACGTGGGCCGGGACAACTGCTTCTTCCTGCATGTCTCGCTGGTGCCCTACCTGGCGCCGTCGGGCGAGCTGAAGACGAAGCCGACCCAGCACTCGGTCGCGGCGCTACGCAACATCGGTATCCAGCCCGACGCGCTGGTACTGCGGGCCGACCGGGAGATCCCGGACGGCATGAAGCGCAAGATCAGCCTCATGTGCGACGTGGAGACCGACGGGGTCGTGGCCGCGCCGGACGCCCCGTCGATCTATGACATCCCGAAGGTGCTGCACGCCGAGGGCCTCGACGCCTACGTGGTGCGCCGGCTCGGGCTGCCGTTCCGGGACGTGGACTGGACGGTCTGGGGCGACCTGCTGGACCGGGTGCACCACCCGAAGGAGACCGTGCGGATCGCGCTGGTCGGCAAGTATGTCGACCTGCCGGACGCGTACCTTTCGGTCACCGAGGCGCTGCGGGCCGGTGGCTTCGCGCACCGGGCACACGTCGAGGTCAGCTGGGTGACCTCGGACGACTGCGAGTCCGCCGGCGCGGCCACCGCGCTGGCGGGGGTGGACGGCGTGCTGATCCCCGGCGGCTTCGGCATCCGGGGCATCGAGGGCAAGATCGGTGCGATCCGGTACGCCCGGGAACGCGGCATCCCGGTGCTCGGGCTGTGTCTCGGGCTGCAGTGCATGGTGATCGAGGTGGCCCGGTCGCTGGCCGACCTGGAGGGTGCGAGCTCCGCGGAGTTCGACCCGGACACCCCGCACGCGGTGATCTCCACCATGGCCGACCAGGAGGACGTGGTGTCCGGCCAGCGGGACATGGGCGGCACCATGCGCCTCGGCGCCTACCCTGCGGTGCTGGCCGAGGGCACGGTGACGGCGGAGGCCTACGGCACCACCCGCGTCTCCGAGCGGCACCGGCACCGCTACGAGGTGGCCAACGCCTACCGGGACAAGCTGGCTGAGGCCGGCCTCGTGGTGTCCGGTACGTCGCCGGACGGGCGCCTGGTCGAGTTCGTGGAGCTGGCCGCCGACACCCACCCGTTCTTCGTCGGTACCCAGGCGCACCCCGAGATGAAGAGCCGCCCGACCCGCCCGCACCCGCTGTTCCGGGCGTTCGTGGCCGCCGCGCTGCGCTACCGGGCCGCCGACCGGCTGCCGGTGGAGCTGCC
>Ga0137415_10004291_pt1 | contig 14119 bp, 11 predicted proteins | sample CZODoug3_1_1_16f_FD_183082 | JGI IMG/M metagenome (GOLD analysis project Ga0137415, IMG submission 183082) | Vadose zone soil fungal communities from Angelo Coast Range Reserve, California, USA - CZODoug3_1_1_16fungal (Hybrid Assembly) | ecosystem: Environmental > Terrestrial > Soil > Vadose... | reverse complement strand
TGAATTACCTGAATCCAGTGGTGCGCGAGCAAGTGATCCAGACCATTCTGCACGTGGCTCGTCTCTTTCCCATCATTCGCTTCGACGCCGCGATGACGCTGGCGCGGCGGCACGTGCAGCGGCTGTGGTTCCCGATCCCAGGCTCGGGCGGGGCGATTCCGTCGCGCGCGGAGTATGCGATGACACAGGCTGAATTCGATGCAGCCATGCCGCACGAATTCTGGCGCGAGGTTGTGGATCGCGTGGCAGCAGAGGTTCCGGGAACGCTGCTATTAGCCGAAGCGTTCTGGTTAATGGAAGGCTATTTCGTCCGCACGCTGGGGATGCACCGCGTCTACAACAGTGCCTTCATGGTGATGCTGCGCGATGAGGACAATGCGAAGTACCGCTCGGTTCTGAAGAATACGCTGGAGTTTGATCCGGACATCATGAAGCGCTATGTGAACTTCATGAGCAATCCCGACGAACGAACGGCCATCGATCAGTTTGGCACCGGCGATAAATACTTTGGCGTCTGCACGCTGCTGGCTACGCTTCCAGGACTGCCGATGCTGGGCCACGGACAGGTGGAAGGCTTCACGGAAAAATACGGAATGGAATACTACCGCCCTCGCTATGATGAGCAGCCGAATGAGGGCCTGGTGGCGAGGCATCAGCGGGAGATTGCTCCGCTGTTGAAGAACCGCGCGCTGTTTGCGGAGAGCGCGAATTTTCTGCTCTATGACTTCTGGAGAGAAGACGGAACAGTCGACGAGAACGTCTTTGCCTACTCGAACCGGCGTGATGATGATCGCGCGCTGATTGTTTTTCATAACCACTATGGGCAGACACACGGGACGATTCATCGCTCGGCTGCATATGCGGACAAAGGCGCGGGAGAGCTTCGACAGACCAGTTTGCAGGATGCTTTGCAGTTGCCTGCCGATCCTGCGTTGTTTCTTGCATATAGAGACACAGCCAGGAATCTTGAATACCTGCATCGTGCTTCGGATGTGGTCCACCACGGCCTACAGGTAGAGTTGCGCGCGTATCAGTATGCGGTTCTGCTCCACTGGCGCGAACTGCGCGCGGATAAGGATCATCCCTGGGACCGGCTATATGAGTCTCTGCATGGAACGGGTGTGCCGAGTCTCGATGAGGCGCTGATCAAGCTGAAGTTGAAGCCTGTCGACGACGCGCTGCGGCTAATTTTTGATCCCGCTCAACTGCGTATGCTGATCCACGTATCGGAGCTTGAAGATGGCACGACAGAGCGGGTCTCACATGCGACCAAGGCAGCGGCGTTGCATCGAGAAAGAGAGCAGTTCCTGAAGATCAGTAGCGACCGCGCTGTGGTCTTTCTGAAAAGAGCCTATGCGGCATATCTGGCTATGGAAGGTTCTTCGACAAGGCAAACACTTCTCGATGAAGACGACCTGGCCGAGCGCTTCGACCACTACTTGCGAACGGTCATGCGCATTCCTCAGCTTGAGCATGCGTTTTCGGCTCCATGGCCGCCAGAAGCGCGTGCGGTATTGCCCAGCCACAATCCAAAATCGCAGGCAGCCGCAGTGTGGGCCCCGGTGTTGGGTTGGCTGCTGGTGCGCGTGCTTGCCGAATACGCAGAGGGCAATGCGGAAGCTGGAGTGTCCATATTCGGCCACTTGCGGCTCCGTTCCTCGTTTGCCGAGATATTTGCCTCGATGGGACTTGTGGGCGAAGACAGCTGGCGGGCTGCGGCGCGTATACGCATTGCTCTTCTGCTGTCCTCTCTTTCTGCGAAAGCTTCAGCGCCGGGACTCTCTTCTGCCCTATGGGAAGACTCCGATGTGCGCTGGCTAACCGGATTGCACGCTTCTGAAGGCATCCTGTACTTCAACAAAGAAGCTTATGAAGAGGTGCTCTGGTGGACAAAGCTTCCCGGTCTGGTGAATCTGGCCGGAAAAGATACGGTAGAGAACGCAGGCATTCAAGAAGTGGAGCAGGAGATGAAAGCCGCTATCCTTGCCGCAAAAGAAGCAGGTTATAAGCTTGAAAAGCTTCTTGCGCCTGCTGCCGCTGAAAAAACAGATCCAGATCCGTTAGAAGAACCTACATATGAAAATTCTTCTGATATAGATACACCGGAGCCGGAAAAGAATGTTACTGCACGTTAAGGCGGAGCATATGCATTGAGCTTGGCCGTTCCGGATACCACGAAAGTTGGGTAATCGATATTTCCTCACTTATTCCTGGCTAAGTATTGGCTTCCTGAAGCAAGCTAGGCTACGATACCAGTAACAAATCCAAAAATCGGCTACCTGCCTAAGAACCGCAGGAGCAAGTTACTGCATCAAACTTAGACAGCATTGCCTTGGAATTATGGCTAACCCTTCTCAGTTACCCGATCCGGGTGTGTATCCAGAGCCTCGCGTGCAGGATAAGCCGAATACGGCTTCCATTCATCCAGTCAGTTCACCAGCCGACGAGCCGGAGGCGAATAGCATCGGCCCGCGCAAGTTGATTCGCCCGACATTGCCTGCCCGCGCACTGGAGGATCGCAACTTCAACAGACGCAATGAAACACCTTTACTTGCCCATCAAAGTGCGATGCATCACATCTCCGCTGGGCAAGAGAGCACACACGCCGAGGCGTTCTATTTTCAAAAGCAGGCGCAGATGCAGACGCTCATCGTCTTCGTTCTTGAAGACGGCGAGACTATCGAAGGCTACATCGAATGGTATGACCGCAACGCCATCAAAGTGCGCAACGGCACACGCACGCTTATCTACAAGTCGAGTATCAAATACTTATATAAAGCTGGTGAAAACCACACAGGTTGAGTTATTCGGTACGGGCAGCTTTTTTCAGCCGGTCACGCATGGCTGCGCCTAATCCTTTTTTCGATGGCAACGGGCATACGATCACAGACGCTCCTTCGGCATCCAACTGACGGAGGCCGGCGAACAGCCGCTGCGCTAACTCTTCTTCATCACTCCACTTACCCCAGCGATAGATATGCGCCTGTTTCCCTGTTGCAGCGGATTGAAATGTATCTGGCAGCATGAGCCCGAGCTTCTGCCCGGAGGATGCAGCTTGCTTTACCGCTGCTTCGAATGCGCGGAGCTGCTCTTCGCCTTCTCCGTCGATCAAAATCAGTTTTGCCTTGGGCGCATAGTGCCGCATGCCTACTCCAGGCGATGGGAGAGATTGCGGCGGTGCTTGTTGAAAAATCTGTGCCTCCTGAAAAGCCACTACGCCGACACATACTGCGCGAATCTGTTCCAGGGTGACCACTCCTGGACGGTAGACGATACAAGGATCTTCAGATGGGTCTACAACCGTCGACTCTAGTCCATGCGTTGTTTCGCCGGCATCTAGAATTGCGTCTATACGCCCATCGAGATCCTCGACTACGTGCATCGCTGAAGTGGGACTGATGCGGCCAAATGTATTTGCGCTCGGTGCGGCTACCGGAACTCCCGCTGCGCGAATCAATGCCTGCGCTACCGGATGCTGCGGCATCCGGACACCGACTTTGGCACGGCTGGCGGTGACAATATCCGGAATACCGGCATGTTTCGGCAGCAACAGGGTTAATGGTCCTGGCCAGAAAACATCTATAAGACGCTCGGCGTTCTGCGGCACGTTCGCCACTACCCTTTCCAGCATGCGCATATCAGAGACATGCACGATCAGCGGGTCCCAGGATGGCCGCTGCTTGGCCTCAAATATCTTTGCTATTGCGGCTGCATCCAGAGCATTTGCTCCTAATCCGTAGACGGTCTCAGTAGGGAAAGCTACCGTTCCCCCCTGGCGCAGAATCTCCGCTGCCCTCTCCACAGTAAGGTGCGATGCGGCGCTATCAAGATCATTTGCATCGACGTTCAACCGCAAAGTTCTCATTGGGGGAAATAGCTCCACTCAAATGTTTTATTATGCACGAGCGGCAGTGCACACGATAGCGCAGCAGTGCATATACTCGATATATGAGTTCGGTCGAAATCGAAGTAAAGTTCCCCGTAGCAGATGTGACGGATCTGGAACGGAGGCTTGAATCCTCGGGATTTCGAAAAGTCACACCGCGAACCTTCGAGCGCAACGTACTCTACGATACTCGCGACCGTAAGTTGCGCGCGCAACAGGCAATCCTCAGGATACGCAGGTACGGTGACCGCTGGGTGGTGACGCATAAATGCCTGCCCCAGGATCATGACCCCGCAGCTCGCCACAAGCACCGCATTGAGACTGAAACAGAAGTAGCCGACGGCGAGGCGATAGGTACCATATTCACGCAACTTGGTTATGAACCTGCCTTCGCTTACGAAAAGTTCCGCAGCGAGTATGCGGATCAGACCGGGCATTGCGTGATCGATGAAACGCCTATCGGCGTATATGCGGAACTCGAGGGGCCGGCCGAGTGGATTGATTCCATCGGCAGGAAGCTGGGCATTGACCCCGGCGCATTTCTTACCCTCAGCTATGGGCGCCTCTTTGACCAGTGGCGGCAGGAGACGGGCAGTTCAGCTGCCGATCTGACGTTTGAAGTAGTACAAGGCCGCCCGGCCGAGTAATTTTCAGGATTCCTTACCCTCAAGCCTCCCGCAATTCTGCCGATAGACACCTCAAACGGCGGTTTCCCGCCCTGCGAGGTCTGTCTATGAATTCTCTGCCTACCAACCGGCCCCTGCGTGCGCGCGGCAAGGCCTTGTTCTTTCTCGTTTTCTCTCTGGTTTCTTTTGTCCCTGTATTGCACGCCGATGATCGTCACGTACAAAAACGAGTGCCGCCCGTGTATCCCGAACTGGCGAAACGTATGCGCATCGGTGGTGTCGTCCACATTGCGGCCACAGTTGCCGCCGATGGCAGTGTTACGGAAGCCAAAGCGACGAGCGGGAACAAGATGCTGACTTCGGCTGCCGAAGACGCCGTGCGTAAATGGAAGTTCGTGCCGGCTGACAGCGAATCGACGGTTGGTATCGACGTCAACTTTGAAGTGAACAACTAAATCGCGCCATATAAGGACAAACACCATGAAGGCCTTCACCCAGTCGCGCCTCTCTCACAAACTGCGGCTCAGCACCGCCGTGCTTATCGTTTCTGTGCTTATGGGCTCATTGGCCGCATACCTGAAGATGCGGCAGGTGAGCCATCTTTCCGAAACTGTCGCCTCCGAGCAGGTGCCTGGACTGAGCGCTCTGCGGGATGTGCGTCTCTATGCACTCGACGCCACAAGCGCTCTCAAATCCTACCTTCTCTTTGGCGTGGACCCGGCGATGGCAACCAAATATCGCGCGCAATTTGAAAAGAGCGAGAAAGGGGCGCAGGAGGCCATCGACAACGTGAGCCGCCTGCGGTCTTCGCTCAACAAAGTGGTCGATCCAACCAAACTGGATGCCGCGCTGAGCGAATACAAAGCTTTCGAGCAGGCGCAGCAACGGGTAGATCAGATGGCCTTCGGCCAGGGAGGCGACGCCACGGGCAAGGCGTTTGACCTTCTTCAAGGCGAGGTTACGCAGCACTATGACAAATTGAACACGCTGCTCGGCGAAGCCATTGACCGGGAAGTGGAAGTGACTACCTCAAGCCTGCATCAGGCGGTGCAACTGAACCATCAGGAAGCCCTCATCATGTGGCTGGCCATTGCCATTGGCGGACTGCTGGGCGGAGTCATGTCGGAACTGACGACGCGCCGCGTAATACGTTCGATCACCATGGTCGCGGACCGCGCCCAGCTTATCGCCGAGGGCGATCTGACCGGCGATGCGCTCCACATGGATTCAAACGACGAAGTCACCAGCCTAGCCAGCTCGATCAACCGCATGCAGGATAACCTGCGGCAGATCATTCGCACCATGGTGGAGATTGCGGGTACCGTGAACCAGGATGCCACGCAACTCTCTCGTTCAACCAACGAATCTTTCCGGCGCACTAAGGAGCAGAGCCTGCAGACACAACAGGCCGCCGCTGCTATGCAGGAGATGTCCATCTCGATCGCCGAAGTCTCACGACATGCACAGAATGCAGCAGGCACTGCGAAGCAAGCTGCAACCACTGCGCGCGAAGGCGGCTCCATCGTCGAGCAGATGCTCGCCAGCATGCAGTCCATTGCCGAATCGGTGCGCAACACGGCCTCAACCGTTCAGCGTCTGGGCAAGGAGTCGGAGCAGATCATTCGCATCGTCAATGTGATCGAAGAGATTGCGCAGAAGACGAACCTGCTTGCTCTCAACGCCGCGATTGAAGCTGCCCGCGCTGGTGAACAGGGTCGCGGATTCGCTGTCGTCGCTGGTGAGGTTCGCCGCCTGGCCGAATCTACTCGTGACGCTACGAGCGAAATCGCCAAAATGATCGAAGGAATTCAGGTCCATACCCGTGGCGCTGTGGAGGCGATGGATGCTGGCACCTCTACCGTGAATCGCGGTGTAGAAACCACTACCCTTGCTGGAGAAGCGCTGAAGCGGATCATCCAGATGGCCGACCAAGTGGACTCGATGATTGCGCAGATTGCAACGGCGTCGATGCAGCAGGCAGAAGCTGCCCGGCAGTCGAGCGAAAACGTCGATGTCATCAACCAGCTTGGCGAAGAAAGCGCTGCTTCCATACCGGCGACAACCAACATTGTCCAGTCGGTCGAATCCGGAGCAAAGCGCCTGCAGGAACATATCTCCCGCTTCCGCCTTGAGGAGGCCCGTTCCGCTGCTCACTCCAGCTATCCATCACTCGGCATCAGCCAGCCAGCGCCAGCATACGGCGACTGATCCCCCTTTGACGCGCTAAAAGCAAAGAGGGCGGAGCTGATCGGCTCCGCCCTCTTCGTTCTTACTCTTCTATGCCTCTCCTGCTCCGTGGCACTTCTTATACTTTTTCCCAGATCCGCATGGGCAGGGATCGTTGCGGCCTACCTTATCGCCTGTGCGCCGTTGAGCAACCGCACCGTTGGCCTCCCCACTGCCGGCCATGCGCGCTTGCTCCAGTTCGCGCTTCTTCTTGCGCTCGAACTCGCGCTCCAGCTCATCAATAGTGGTCGAGGGCTGACGTGTTGGTACTGGAATCACTGGAGGCCGCTCGGCAATTGCTGCTGGAGAACCGTAACCGCTTCCTGCAGGCAATTCGGCTGAAGCCACCAGGGGCGCGGAAGGAATCGATGGGCGCGGACGTGAAGGGATCGCTACCGGCTGTCCGTCCGGACCGACAATCTGCATCAGGAAGAGATAGCGAACGGTGTCTTCCTGGAAGCGCGCCATCATCGTCTCGAACATGTCGAAGGATTCGCGCTTGTAGGCCACCAGCGGGTCCTGCTGCCCATAGCCACGCAGACCGATGCCCTCCTTCAGGTGGTCCATGTTGAGCAGGTGATCTTTCCAGAGACCATCGAGGACGCTGAGCATGATCATGCGCTCATGGAAACGCATGGCCTGGTCGCCGATGACTTGCTCCTTGGCCTCGTAGCGCTCCTTCAAATGCTCGAAGAGCGTCTCGCCAAGTTCGTGGCGGGTCATTTGCGAAGTATCGATACCCTCGGCTGCTACATCAAGCCCGAAGTGCGAAACGAGCTTCGCATTCAGACCGGCCATATCCCATTGATCGGGATGCTGCTTCTCAGGCGTGAACTCATCGAGCAGCGTGCTTAGAATGTTCGCGACGTAGTCCTCGACAATCAATTCCTTCTGGTCAAGGCCTTCAAGCAGTTGGTGGCGCAGGCCGTAAACGGCCTCGCGCTGTTTATTCATCACGTCGTCGTACTCAAGCAGATGCTTACGAGCTTCGAAGTTTTGCGATTCAACAGCCTTCTGCGCCGCTTCGATACGCCGTGAGATCAAGTTCGATTCGATCGGCACGCCTTCTTCCATGCCCATCCGCTGCAGGAGCGTCGAAACCCACTCCTTGGCGAAGATGCGCATCAGATCGTCTTCAAGCGAGAGATAGAAGCGCGACGCACCGGGGTCACCTTGACGGCCAGCGCGGCCGCGAAGCTGATTGTCAATACGTCGTGACTCGTGCCTTTCGGTGCCGAGGATATGCAGGCCGCCTGCCGCGACGACTGCCTCATGCTCACTCGCGGCATTCTTGGCATAGGCCGCGTAAATACGATCCCAATTTTCCTGCGAGGTCTCGAATTCCTGCCCCTGGTAGTAGAAGCGCAACATGCCCGGAGCAGCCACGGGATTGATCGTGCCTTCCGCTGCGCCAATCGCGCGCGCCGCACCCTTCTTCACCAAATCCTGTTTGGCGACGAAGTCCGCATTGCCACCGAGCAGAATATCCGTACCGCGGCCAGCCATGTTGGTGGCGATGGTGACCATGCCGAGGCGTCCAGCCTGAGCGACAATTTCTGCTTCGCGCTCGTGATACTTCGCATTCAGCACAACGTGCCGCACACCCTTGCGTTGCAGAATCTGCGATAGAAGCTCTGACTTCTCAATCGAAGTCGTGCCCACCAGCACCGGCTGCTTGTTCTCATGCAGGCGCGCGATCTCATCCGCTACGGCAAAGTACTTCTCTTTCGCCGTGCGATAGACCACGTCGGGATTCTCGATACGCAGCATCGGCTTATTCGTCGGAATGACGACAATCTCAAGCTTGTAAATCTTGTCGAACTCGGCAGCTTCCGTCTCTGCCGTACCAGTCATGCCGGCAAGTTTTTTGTAGAGGCGGAAGTAGTTCTGGAAGGTGATGGTTGCGAGCGTCTGATCTTCACGGCGGATATTGACGCCTTCCTTCGCTTCGACCGCCTGATGCAATCCATCAGACCAGCGGCGACCCGGCATTAGACGGCCCGTGAACGTATCCACGATAATCACTTCACCATCCTTTACCACATACTCCACATCGAGCTTGTAGAGCGTATGCGCCTTGATGGCTGTCTCAACGTGGTGCTTCAGCTCCCAGTTCTCGACGTCGGCGATATTGCCGATGCCGAGCAGGCCTTCTACCTTTTCCCAACCTTCGTCGGTAACAGTGATGGTCTTGTGCTTTTCGTCGACGACAAAGTCGCCGGTGAGAATCTTGTCTTCGCCCTTCTCGATCTCTTCACCTTGCTCAAGATTCGGGATGATGCGATTTACGCGGACATACTTGTCGGTCGTCTGATCGGTTGGGCCTGAGATGATGAGCGGTGTACGCGCTTCGTCGATCAGGATTGAGTCCACCTCATCGACGATGGAGTAGTAGTGGCCTCGCTGCACGCAGTCGGCCAGCTCGAACTTCATGTTGTCGCGCAGGTAGTCGAAGCCGAATTCATTGTTAGTACCGTAGGTAATATCGGCGGCGTAGGCCTGACGGCGCTGCGCATCATCCAGGTCATGTACGATCACACCAACCGTCAGCCCCAGAAATTCATAAATCTTGCCCATCCACTCGGCATCGCGCTTGGCGAGATAATCGTTGACTGTGACTACATGCACGCCATGTCCAGCGAGAGCGTTCAAATAGCAGGCCAAGGTAGCGACCAGCGTTTTGCCTTCGCCGGTCTTCATTTCCGAAATCTTTCCCTGGTGCAACACCATGCCGCCGATCAACTGCACGTCAAAGTGCCGCATGTTCACGGCGCGACGCCCGGCCTCGCGGACTACAGCGAAGGCCTCGGGAAGAATCTCATCTAGCACCTGCTTTTCGGCGGCAATGCGGGCATCCGCGTCTTCAATACCTCCAAGCGCGGCGGCGATGCGGGCGCGGAACTCCTGCGTCTTGGCGCGCAACTGTTCATCGGAGAACTGTTGCACCTCCGGTTCAAGCGCACTGATGGTTTGGACCACAGGCAGCAACCGCTTCACGACGCGCTCGTTGTTAGTCCCAAAAACTTTTGTTAGAACACTACCGATCAAAGCGAAATTCCCTCAAGATATAGTGTAAATGGTTTGGAGAATGGGCGGTTTCGATCCGCCCAACGGATATTGTCTGCGCTATTCGCTGCCCTCTTATCGTATGCGAATTTTCAATCTTTCGACCGTTTCACCGCGCCTGATTCGCCTGAGCTGGCGATTGAAATCTTCGGGGTCGCCTTCTACGTCCGCGTCTGAATCGTCATCGTATTCTGCTGCAAGAACATGTCTCACACCAGGCTGCACAAATATTTGCAGTATCTGAAACAAATTGAAATACATATATGCCTCGCCAATTTCGCATACGAGCTCACGCTGGATGGATTCAAGGGCATGGCAAACTGGTCAGATCGACCGAGGCCAGGCTCTCAATAGGCGCTTAAGCGAGTTCGAAGGGAGGCGGGCGCTGAAAAGACGCGGGAAGAACAGGAGCGTTCGGCGTAAAAGCGATCCGCATCCATGCCAGCCGTGATATCAGGGAAGTAGGTTCTATGAGACCAATAAAAAGAATTGGAAAAAGCAGGAAATAGGTAACTACAGTACCGGAATCATGCGTATGCGGAAGCAAAAGCAGCACAAGTGAGATGACCATTGCGATGGCCGCAATGACTACCCATGTTCGCCGATGTTGATTTTCACTCATCCGACAATAATTACTAGTACGAGCTTCTTAATCGTAGAAGAAATTATAAACCCTATACCTTAGAAAGTACCGCCCTTTATTCTTCCGGTGTGAATCAACTCCAAACTGTTACTTCGCCCGCGGATGCGTCCGGTCATACACCTCAGCTACTTGACCGACAGTGAGCTGCGTGTACCGCTGTGTAGTAGAAAGCCGCTCATGCCCGAGCAGTTCCTGGATCGCGCGAAGGTCTGCACCTTCTTCCAATAAATGAGTACCAAAGGCGTGGCGCAGTGTATGCGGATGAACATCCGCCGGAAGTCCTTGAGCCAATGCAATTTGCTTCACGATGCGGCCTACGCTGCGCGTAGTGAGACGTCCGGTCCCGCGCAAACGGACATTGAGCAGCAGAGCGTCGCTTTGCTTTTCTGCGATGGCAAGTTTTGTTTCGCGCAGTGGCAGATATGCACGTAATGCCTGAGCAGCGGCATCACCTAACGGAACATATCGCTCCTTGCGGCCCTTGCCGCGTACCAGAATCGCTTCATTCGCCCAGTGAATATCTTTGAGATCAAGACCGACGAGTTCCGCGTTGCGGATGCCGCAGCCATACAGCAGCTCGAAGATCACGCGGTCGCGCTCAGGCCACGCTGCTGCTTCATCTGTCACACCATCCACTACGCGGTTCATTTCTTCAATCGTTGGCACTCGCGGCAGATGCTTCGGCAGTTTGGGAGTCGACACCAGAGCCGCAGGGCTTTGCTCCACATCGCCCTGCCGGGCCAGCCACTTGAACCATGAGCGGATAGCGGCCAGCGCTCTGGCCACGGACGCTTTGGAAAGTCGGCGCTGGTATAGCTCGTTCAGATAAGCGCGGATGTGCTGGTGCTCAATCTTCTGGATGGTAAGCCCGGCGCCTTTGTTCTTAACGATAAAGTCCGCAAAGCTGTGCAATTCGCGATCATAGGCACGCAGAGTATGTGGCGATCCGCTGCGCTCATAGGCGAGAGATGAAAGGAAGTCATCCACACGCGCAATGATTCTTGGCTTATCGCTCACGAAGATTTCTCCACCATACGCTTCGCGCGTGGATGATGCTGCCTGTGTACCGCCTTCAACCTGCCCAACGCCAGATGCGTATATACCTGCGTTGTTGCGATATCCGCATGGCCAAGCAGTGTTTGTACTGTGCGCAGATCCGCTCCGTGCTCGACCATATGCGTGGCGCAACTATGACGCAGCATGTGCGGGCTGGCGTGGCTGTCTGTGGATTTCACCAGTTGCCATATCCACTGGCGGGTCAACGGTTCGCCGCGCACGGACAAAAACAGTCTGCTTTCCGAGCCACGTCTCGATTTTGCCAACCCAGAACGGCCGTGCTTCAAATACGCATCCAGAGCCATGACCGCGGGCTGTCCCAACGGCACAATGCGCTCTTTATCGCCTTTGCCACGCACCAGCGCTCGCCCAGCATCGAGCGATAGGTCCGAGACATTCATGCCCGTTAGTTCTGAAACACGCAATCCTCCGGCATACAGCAACTCAAGAATCGCTCGGTCCCGCAGCGCAATCGCGTCTGCCTCCGGATGATTCGCGGCGATCTCCGCGCGCTCCATCATCGACGCGACCTCTGTCTGCGCCAGTGACTTCGGCAGAACCTTCCAGGCAGAGGGTGAATCCAGGTTCAGTGTCGGATCGCGATGAATGCGCTTATCGAGCAGCAGCCAGCGGTACAGTCCGCGCAAACAGGAGAGTTTGCGTGCTGCCGAACGCGACTCCACTCCATGCTTGCCAAGATGCTCCAGAAATCCTGAGATGTGCTTTTGAGTTGCCTGCAGCAGCGTTGCATTTTCCAGTTCCAAAAACTCTGCAAATTGCAATAGATCGCGCTGATAGGCTTCACACGTGAGTGGACGCAGCCCTTTTTCCACACGCAGGTAGCCGATGTATTCATGAAGCAGCTCGGAATTGCGCGGCAGACTCACATTCATGATTATCCGCAACACACCCCTCCATTCGCTGGCATGGAATCAAGTTCATCAGTAGTAACCGTTCTTTCATCTTCCTTTTGTGCAATTTCTGGCCACATCGCGCACAATAGAAAGAGACAGGAGCACCTGCCACTTGACTACGACGCATACAGCCCCCGTTGCACGCTTTACGACCGAGGAATTTCAGCAAGCAGTACTTGACCTATCGCCTGCCGTAGCCGTCTTCGATTGCGACGGCACGCTCTGGAGCGGCGATGCGGGATATGGCTTTATGGTCTGGTCCATCGAAGTGGGGCTAGTTTCCCGCAATGCCAGCGACTGGATCGACTCGCGCTACCGCCTCTATCAGCGGGGCGAAGTCTCCGAGGAGCAGATGTGCGGTGAGATGGTGCAGCTTTACGACGGCCTTCGTGAGGATGAACTTCGCCATGCCGCGCAGGAGTACTTCCGCACGCATATTGAAGCGCAGATATTTCCCGAGATGCAGCAGCTTGTCGCGAAATTGCGTTCTCTAGGCACGGAAATCTGGGCGGTAAGCTCCACTAACAACTGGGTGATTGAAGAAGGTGTTAGCAGATTTGAGATTCCTGCGTCGCGTGTGCTTGCCGCTTGCGTGCAGGTTACTGATGGCCTGATCACCAGCAAGCTGGTCGCGGTTCCATCCGGAGAAGGCAAGGTCGTGGCGCTGAACGGTGTGGGCATTACCAGACCGGATGCAGTTTTTGGCAACTCCATTCATGATGCGGCCATGCTCTCTATCGCGAAGCAGGCATTCCCGGTCAATGCGTCTCCTGGCTTGCTGGAAATCGCTGCGCTCAAGAACTGGACCGTCTTCTATCCCGCGTCTGTGCTTACAGACCACCGGGGATAACCGCTTGAAGATCGCTTCATTGCAGCCGAGCATCAGCGTCATCCTCGACCGGCTCGGCTGCCTCGATGCGCTCGTTGCCTGTACAAAATATTGCCTCGACGTCGTTCCCGCACTCCGCGACCGGAACATATCCATCATTCACGATTCATGGTCGACGCATGTCGAAGAACTTCTCGCGCTACATCCCGATCTTGTGATTGCCTCTGTTCCCTACCGGCAGGAATCACTCACAGCGATTCTCAAAGCTGGCTACCCAGTACTTACACTTGCACCACATTCGCTCGCGGACATCTACCAGGACATCCGGCTGATCGCGTCCATTGTTCATGCCACCAGTCGCGGCGAACAGGTCATTGCGGATATGCAATCAGCAATAGCAGATGTGCAGACTCGTGTTGCCAGTCTCTCCGCCCGGCCGCTAGTTTACTGCGAAGAGTGGGGTAAGCCGCTGATCCACTCTCAATTCTGGGTCAAGGAATTGATTGAGATCGCAGGTGGAATTTTCCTGGGCGAGCCAGGAGCAACTACTTCTGTGGGCGCCATTGCCGCTGCCAATCCCGACATGCTTATCATGGCCTGGTGCGGAGCAGGCAACCGGGTTCCGCTGGAACGTGTGATCGAACAACGGGAATGGCAGCATCTACGCGCAATTCAATATGGGCGTGTTTACTGCATTGCGGACGAATTATTGAATACCCCAGCGCCTACCCTTATGGATGGTCTTTCTGTGCTGGCTCACGTCATCCATCCTGACATTTTTGATTCTGCCGTAAAAAGCGCATACCTTCGCTGTATCGATCAGAGTTCCAAAGCGTCTAATGAATCTACGGTTAAAATTGCACCTAAGGTGGC
>Ga0137415_10004290_pt1 | contig 14121 bp, 12 predicted proteins | sample CZODoug3_1_1_16f_FD_183082 | JGI IMG/M metagenome (GOLD analysis project Ga0137415, IMG submission 183082) | Vadose zone soil fungal communities from Angelo Coast Range Reserve, California, USA - CZODoug3_1_1_16fungal (Hybrid Assembly) | ecosystem: Environmental > Terrestrial > Soil > Vadose... | reverse complement strand
GATTGGGCGCTCAAAGTCGAAAGGTGAGAAAGAATTCCGAACTCTCTGAAAGTGGGCTTATTATTGCTATGCGCTTACTGTTCTTCGTCGTCGGATTGGTTTTCTTATCGGTTCCTAGTGCGGTCGGGTCGACCGATTTCAGCGGGACCTGGGCCTTGATCTGAAAGCCTCCAGCTCTCCGGAGCCAATACTGAAACGCCTGGGAGCTTCCTGGATCGAGCGCACTCTGGGCTCCTCGGTACAGCTCGAATCGACCTACATTCAGACTCCGGGCATGCTAACTGTCCACATACGAGGTCCTGGATTTCGGAGGACGGACAAGACGCGTACCGATAATCAACCTGAGACGAAAGAAGATAGCCGTACTGGCCCATACACGATTCGGACCTGGTGGTCCGGCGATGGGAAACAACTCATCTCAGCGGTTTCCTTTCGCACGAAGGATCAACGCGGCGCCCAGTTGACTATCGTTCGCGAACTAGCTGATGGGGGGAAGACGCTTATCCTAGGCGGAACGCTCAAAATAGCAGCCGACTCGCAAACTTGGAAGCTCCGTCGGGTTTGGAGAAAGCGTCCATCGTGATTGATCTGAAAAGTCGCACGCGCAGAATCCTTAGGCAGCGCAAGATTCTCGGCGAAGCCAGATGCATCAATCATGATGTTGATGGTATAAAACTCTATTTTACCACGCCAATCCGATCCGGATCCTCACGAAAGTAATGGGACCAACCGAAGCCAGATCGGTTATCTGATCAAGCATCTCGCTTTGAGCTGGGACTCACGAGCATTCTCGTTAGTTGCCTATTGCTTTACAATGATTACACGAAACAGTATCGGTCGGCAGACTATGAAATACGCCCTAGTTGCAACTCTGCTCGGAACGATAGCGCTCGCGATCCTCGGTTGTTCTACCCAAGAGGTGCGGTCACCTCGACTTACCAGTGAAAGTCTTGCTCATCGTTCGTCGTTTGGATTTGTCCCGCATCTCAACCAAGAAGCGGCAGCAGCTGTCTCAAACGCTCCTTTTTGGCAGAATCGTATCGAGGCATCGATTGCCTCCGTCCTGAAGCAAAAGGGCTATCGCGCCTCCCCGGTGAAAAAAGCGGACTTATTGGTGGCATTTCACATAATCCTGAGGCAGGGAGAATATGTCACGATTTTTGACAACTACTCTGGTTACAAACTACCCGCTGCCAAAGCGGCGAGCGCCGGGATCGCCAGTCTGGCTGCGTCGCCAAACGGACAGGCTGAAATTGGAACGTTAGTGATCGATATTATCGATCCCAGTAGCAAGACGGTTATCTGGCGAGGCTGGGGCAGGGCCGACGTCAATCGTACTCCGGCGCAAACAGAACAGCTGATTCAAACCATAGTAGCAGCGATTCTTCGCAATTTTCCTGATCGCACCTAATGCACGGTTGTCAGGGAACTTATCCGGTCACCTTGAAGGTGTAACAGTTGGTGATGGACTTACCGATGCGGCGGGCTCGGCACTCGAGCCGGTAGATTCTCTGATGAAATACGATTCATACCTGGTTCTCGCGGATTACCAAGCGTATGTAAATTCCCAAGAGCAGGTTAGTGAGGCTTATAAGGTTAGAGACAACTGGACTAGAAAGTCCATTCTCAATACTGCCCGCATGGGCAATTTTCATCTGATCGGGCGATTCGAGAGTACTGCGAGATGCCAAGCCAGTCAAAGTCGAACTCGAACAATTTGTTTAGAGCGATTCCGTGGGAAGTCGGGAACTCCAAAAGAGTGGTGGGTAATCAAGTCCGCTTTAAATGGTTTTTCATGTATGTCTCTTTGTTGTCGTGAGTGATATACGTCAAGCTAGCCGCTAGGACTGCCTTCAAAAATTACCACGGAGTGTGGCTCCACCCGCCACATCATCGAGAAAACTGCCGGTTGCTTTTCTCGTGGGAGAATGCCAGTAGTCGCGCGGTCGGAAGTATCGACGACTGGATACCACTTTCTGCCTGGTATTGGTGGCAGCTGCGCGTCCACCGCCACGCCGGCCATGTTGAGAATCACATGAAGGTTTTCTTCGTTCGCAGAGAGACCAGCGATGGTGAAGGCAAGGAATTGGGTCGTGCTGTCGTGCCATGTCGGGTCGTTTAGCCGTGCTCCGTGCCACGCGATATCCGGAATATCCCGGCCCGGAATCGGCTTACCGGTAAAAAAAGTATTGTGCAAGAGGCTCGCATGGCGCCGGCGCAGTGCGATGATACCTCGTGCGAATTCCAGCATATCTTGCTCTTTCTCAACCCGGCCCCAATCAAACCAGGAAAGCTCGTTGTCTTGGCACCAGGCGTTGTTGTTCCCGCGTTGGGTCCGCCAGATTTCGTCGCCAGCCAGTAACATTGGCACGCCACGACTGATCATGAGGATCGCGATGAAGTTCTTTGCCTGACGGCGACGGAGCGCCACCACCGCCTGGTCGTCAGTCTCGCCTTCAACCCCGCAGTTCCAACTCAAGTTGTCGTTGGTGCCATCACGGTTATCTTCGCCGTTGGCCTCGTTGTGCTTATGGTTGTAACTGACAAGGTCTCGAAGGGTGAAACCGTCGTGGCAAGTGATGAAGTTAATGCTGTTGGCCGGTAACCGTCCGTCATCAGCGTAGAGATCGCCGCTGCCGGCAATGCAGGTGGCTACTTCGCCGATGATGCCGCGGTCGCCGCGTAAGAATCGTCGCATCACGTCGCGATAACGACCGTTCCATTCGGTCCACGAGAATCCAGGAAACGCGCCAACGTGGTAAAGACCTCTGGCGTCCCAGGCCTCAGCAATGAGTGGCAGACGTGCGAGCGTCCGCGAAAGTTCGATGTTCCACGGCAGGGGTGGATTCGACAACGGCGCTCCGTCTTCTCCTCGCACGAAAACGCTGGCAAGATCGAAGCGGAAACCGTCCACTTCCATCTGCTCCACCCACCACTCGAGACAGTTAACGATAAAGCGCGTTACAATGGGATGGTTGCAATTGATTGTGTTGCCGCAGCCCGAGAAATCGCGATACCGGCGCCGGTCGGCCGAATCGAGGAGGTAGAAGACATCGTTGGCGAAGCCTTTGAAGTTAATGATGGGCCCGTCTGCTCCGCCCTCAGCTGTATGATTGAAAACGACGTCGAGGATAACACCGAGGCCGGCGGCGTGCAGCGTCTCAATCAGTTCACGAAACTCATTCTGGTGAGTCCCGCGCTCGGGCGTGACGCAATAGTGCGGGTGTGGGCTGTAGAAACTGTGCGGGCTGTAACCCCAGTAATTTCGCAGATCTCGAACCTCTACGGCCGGCGGCACATCCTGATCGTCAAAGGCCATCACAGGCAGTAGTTCTACATGGGTGATGCCAAGCTCTTTGAGATACGGAATCTTCTCTATCAGCCCTAAGAACTTGCCCGGATGTTGCACACATGACGATGAATGCCGAGTGAACCCGCCGACGTGCAACTCATAGATCACTGCGCCTTCCAGGCCGGGCATGATCGGCGATTTTTGGGGCAAAAGCTCACTACCGGTCGTAACCAATCCCCGAATCGAATTGCGCGCGCTGTCTACAGCGTCAACGGCTCTCCGTCGAATCCAAACTGAGTCGGTCACTGCTCGAGCCCACGGGTCCACTAGCTCTTTTCCGCCATCCATGCGCCAGGTATAATGTGTACCGGCGGGCAAGCCTTCGACGAAAGTGTGCCAGAAGAAATAGCTCCGATTTGTGTCCGGATCGAGAGCGACGACCTGAACCGGTTCCGCGCTATCTGCAGCGTCATAAAGCAACAACTCGACCCGCTTCGCACTTCTACCGAAGACAGAGAAGTTGACCCCCTCAGCCGCCCAGGTTGCCCCGGGCGGGAATCGCGTACCGGACCGTGTAGAATATGTTTTCAAAGCGCAGATAGTTTGCGAACCAATTACCCTACGGCTGAGTTGATTAGCTGTTTCGTAGTCTTAATTCTATTCATGTTCCTACATTTAGAGCCCGAGACCAGTGAATCAGTGTAAGACCTTGGTACCATGGTTGAGAGCGAGGCATAGCGGTAAGCTGAGCATTTGGATTGTGCTATAAAGAGCTCTTCAGCCACGAGATTAACAGAGCGGCGTGTCGATTGATACTCTACCTCTGCGTCGCCATTTTCGGCGGGATGATCGTGCCAACCTACAGCGTCGTCATGGCTCATGTGAATGACGCCGTGGGGGAGGGCGAGTTCGTGGCCGCCTCCGGTGGGCTGCTGATCGTGCAGGGTGCTGGCGCGGTGGCTGGGCCTATAGTTGCGGGGCTTGCCATGTCGGTCTTGCAACGAGGCCTGTCACTTACGCTCATTGCCGCGCAGATCCTCATGGCCGCTTTTGGTGTGTATCAGCTGACACGCCGAGCAGCCCCGCCTGCGATGCACAAAGGAACTTTCGTGGTCGAGCCGCCTATCCCAGTTGCGACCACGCTCGAGTCGGCACATTCGAGAGGTGGTTCACCCAGCAAAACTCGGTTGTGAGTTGTGAACCCTCCGGGAACGCCGACAGAAGCCAAATGGTCCGGGAGAAGTTTCGTTCTCGTGCTGCTCCTGTGAGGATGATGTCTTCCGCCGTGCGTTGCCCCAAAGTCCCATAGCAGTGTCCGATTGGAGCTGCTAGCCTTCGTTTAGTGAGCGCCGGCTGCCTAGCAGAAGGGATCCTTATGAAGTCTTCACGAATTGATGCCGCACGCAGCGAGGCAAGGTTGCGAATTTCTGCGATCCCCCACTCGAGGCGACGTTCCGCTTTTAATCCGGCTTTCAATGATTAGCCGAGCTGAAATTAAATTGGCAAGAACTGCAAGAGGAAATGTATTCACATGAACGAACCAGCGAAATCAAGCTCCGGCATTGCGGGGTCTCAGGCTCGTCGAAAAACCAGCGCATCAAATAAGGGGGTGAGTTCGCGCGGCATCTCGTCAAACCAACTCAGTCCCGAGTTACTCCAGAAGATGGACGCCTGGTGGCGCGCAGCAAACTATCTTAACATCGGGCAGATCTATTTGATGGCTAACCCTCTTTTGAAGGAGCCGTTAACGAAAGAACACATCAAACCGCGTCTGCTTGGGCACTGGGGCACCTCGCCCGGTCTAAATCTTGTCTATGTCCACCTCAACCGTTTGATCAACCAGTACGACCTCAATGTGGTGTATATGGCTGGTCCCGGCCATGGTGGTCCGGCCCTGGTAGCTAACGTTTACCTCGAAGGCACCTATACCGAACACTTTCCTCACATTACTCAAGATCAGGAAGGGATGCTGAAGCTTTTCCGCCAGTTCTCTACCCCTGGTGGTATTCCCAGCCATGTGAGTGCGCCAACGCCCGGTTCCATTCATGAGGGAGGGGAACTAGGTTACGTCCTGGTGCACGCGTTTGGCGCGGCATTTGATAACCCGGACTTGATTGTTGCTGCGGTCGTTGGCGACGGCGAGGCAGAAACCGGTCCCCTGGAAGGCAGCTGGAAAGGAAACAAGTTCCTGAACCCAGTACGCGATGGTGCAGTCCTTCCTATTCTGCATCTCAATGAGTATAAGATTTCCGGTCCAACTATCTGGGGCCGCGAAAGCGATGATCGTGTCGGTAGTTTTCTGGCCGGTCACGGTTACGAACCCGTTTTTGTCGAAGGCAGCGAGCCGATGACAGTGCATCAGGAATTCGCGGGCACACTGGAAACGGCAATCCTGAAAATTCGTGATATTCAGAGTGACGCTCGCAAAAACGGATTCAAGGAACGCCCAGTTTGGCCGGCGATCGTCTTACGGACGCCCAAAGGTTGGACCGGACCAAAAATAGTGGATGGTCTGCCAGTCGAGGGCACATTCCGAGCCCACCAGGTGCCGCTAGCTAATGTCCGCGATAATCCGACGCATCTAAAACAGCTCGAGGAATGGATGCGCAGCTATCATCCGGAAGAGCTTTTTGACGAAAAGGGCCGGTTCCGAAGGGAGTATGCCGCGCTGTCTCCGAAAGGACAAAGACGCATGGGCGCTAATCCACACGCGAACGGTGGTTTAGTCTCTGTTCCGCTAAATCTACCTGATTTCACCGATTATGCTCTGGAGGTGGCCAAGCCCGGAACGGTTCGGCACGAATCGACCCGCGCCCTGGGTGAACTCTTGAGAGATATTCTTAAAAAGAACGCCAAACAGGCCAATTTTCGCCTTTTCTGCCCGGACGAAACGAATTCGAATCGGCTGGGTGCCGTCTTCGAGGTCACCAACCGCTGTCTGGTCAGCAGACTTATCGATATTGACGACCATGTTTCGCATGATGGTCGAGTCATGGAGGTCTTGAGTGAACACAACTGCCACGGATGGCTCGAAGGATATGTTTTGACTGGACGCCACGGTTTGTTTGCGACCTACGAAGCCTTTGCGATGGTGGTTGATTCAATGGCGATGCAACATGCGAAATGGATTGAGCATTGCTCGCGGATCTCCTGGCGTCGCCCGGTTCCGTCCCTGAATTATCTGCTGACGTCGACGTGCTGGCGGAACGACCACAACGGATTCAGCCACCAAGGACCGGGTTTCATCGATAACATCGTGACCAAGAAGCCGAGCGTCGTCCGGGTCTATCTACCTCCGGATGCCAACTGCTTGCTTTCGGTGGCTGATCATTGCTTGCGAAGCGTCAACTATCTGAATTTGATCGTTATCGATAAGCAGCTTCAGCTGCAGTGGTTAAAGATGGATGATGCGCGCGAACACTGCGCCCGCGGCGCCGGAACGTGGGAGTGGTGCAGCAATGATCAAGGCAAAGAACCAGATGTTGTGTTGGCTTGCGCCGGTGATATTGCAACTCTGGAAACGATGGCAGCGGCTTGGCTTTTGCGCCAGTATCTGCCTCAGCTGAAAGTGCGTGTGGTCAATGTTGTCGATCTCATGGCTCTTTGCCCGCCGGATCGACATCCCCACGGCATGACCAACGACAGGTTCATTTCGCTCTTCACTGCCAACAAGCCGGTCGTTTTCGCGTTCCACGGTTATCCTGGGGTTATACACCAGCTTATCCACGGTCGCCCCGAAGCTACGCGATTTCATGCGCGCGGCTACATCGAAGAAGGCACCACCACTACTCCGTTCGATATGGTGGTGTTAAACAAAATGAGTCGTGTTCACCTCTGCATGGATGCGATTCGTTATGCGCCGGACATCCGCAATGCCGGAGAATTGCTAACTAAAGGGGAAGCGGTGCTGGCGAAACACCGCGCCTATGTGCAAGAGCACTTTGAAGATTTGCCGGAGGTTAGCAACTGGGTGTGGTCTGACTAGGGGATGCAGCTTAACCAACTGGAAAGTTTAAATCATGAGTAAGCAAGAACTAGCATCCATCGTCGAGGCCATGGTTCCTCCAGGCAAAGGTCTCTTGGCGATGGATGAGAGCAATCGCACCTGTGACAAGCGATTTGAAGATGTTGGGATCGCACCGACCGAAGAAAATCGCCGTGCTTACCGAGAGTTGATCGTGACCACCTCCGGCTTGGGGACCTCGATCAGCGGCGCGATTTTATACGATGAGACGATACGTCAAGCCAAGAAAGACGGGACTTCGTTTATCAAGGTAATGACTAATGCAGGCATCATTCCCGGGATCAAAGTTGATACTGGAGCTAAAGATTTGGCCGGCCGTCCCGGTGAAAAGATTACGGAGGGGCTGGATGGGCTGCGGGACCGCCTGGCCGCGTATTACGACTTAGGAGCGCGTTTCGCCAAATGGCGAGCCGTGATCAAAATCGGTGAAGGCATTCCGAGTCATGCTTGCATCGAGGCAAACGCCCATGCCTTGGCTCGTTATGCTGCTTTATGCCAGGAAGGAGGGATCGTTCCTATCGTTGAGCCGGAGGTCTTGATGGATGGTGACCATAGCATCGAGATTTGCTATGAGACGACTGAGCAAGTCCTGCGCATTGTCTTCAATCAACTTTATACTCAGCGGACGGCTTTTGAGCTCATGATTCTGAAGCCTAACAAGGTAATGCCAGGTAAAGAATGCCCGAAGCAAGCCAATGTTGCGCAAGTAGCAGAGGCGACAGTGACCTGCCTGCTACAGGCAGTTCCCGCTGCGGTGCGTGGGGTGGCGTTTTTGTCCGGTGGACAGAGCTGTGCGTTAGCATCTGCACACTTGAACGCTATGAACGCCAAGTATGGCTCCCAGCTGCCCTGGCCGCTGACATTTTCCTACGCTCGCGCCATCCAGCAACCAGCCTTGCAGCTTTGGCAGGGACTAGATGCAAATGCGAAAGTTGCGCAGGACGCTTTGCTTTATCGAGCGAAGTGCAATCGGGCTGCGAGAGAGGGCAAGTATAGTGAGGAGATGGAAGTGGCAGAGCCGGCCCTGGTTGCTGCAGAGGGTTTGCACTCACACTTGGGTAGTCAGGACTAAGTAGGCCAACGATAGATATCCTCGAAATTCCTACTGCCGGAAGCTAGGGCTAAGACATCGCGACCTATCACAACAAAACTTCTTTGGTAAGTACTATGAATCCAGCCATAAACACACCGTTAGATTCTCAATGCAAGAACTCAGACGTCGAGGACGATCGCACCGGTTTGAGTGTAGAAACGCTCAGACGAGCCCTTGCCGATAACCTTTTCTACGTACAGGGTAAATTCCGAGCGATCGCAACAAAAAATGATCTCTATATGGCTTTGGCGTATACCGTGCGCGATCGCTTGTTGCAGCGCTGGATAAATACCGTCGAAACATACCTCAAACAAAAGAAGCCTAAACTTGTCTGCTATTTGTCTGCGGAATTTCTATTAGGACCGCGCCTTGGTAACTCCCTGATCAATCTCGGCATCTACGATCGAGTGCGTCAAGCGGTTGAGGAATACGGGCTAGACCTGAAGGAATTGCTCGAGCAAGAAGCGGAACCGGGCTTAGGAAATGGCGGGCTGGGACGGCTGGCCGCCTGCTACATGGACTCCCTAGCCACCCTGGAGATTCCCGCAATCGGCTACGGTATCCGCTACGAATTCGGCATCTTTAGCCAGGTGATTCAGGATGGTTGGCAGGTAGAAATTGCGGACAAATGGTTGCGTCTTGGGGATCCGTGGGAGATTCCTCGTCCAGAGGCAACCGTCGAGGTAAATTTCGGCGGTCATACAGAAACCTACGCAGACGATCAAGGCTGTTACCGGGTGCGCTGGATTCCTGCGCAGGTGGTTAACGGTGTTCCCTGCGACATGACTATCCTTGGCTACGACGTAAATACGGCAAATACGCTGCGTCTATGGAAAGCGGAAGCACGCGAATCCTTCAGTTTTCAGGAGTTCAATGTGGGTGACTACTACGGTGCTGTCCACAACAAGGTGGTGACGGAGAACATCACGAAAGTCCTTTATCCTAACGATGAACCCATTCAAGGGAAGCAATTACGTCTGGAACAACAGTATTTCTTCGTTTCCTGCTCCTTGCAGGACATGATCCGTATTCACCTGCGCAGGGGAAAGAACCTGACCGACTTCCACGAAGCGTTTGCAGTGCAACTCAATGATACCCATCCATCGATTGGCGTTGCCGAACTCATGCGGTTGCTAGTGGATGAGCATCAGATGAATTGGGATGCGGCTTGGGACATTACCGAGAAAACTTTTGCTTACACCAATCACACGCTACTACCGGAAGCTTTGGAGAAGTGGCCGATCAGCTTGTTTGGTAGCCTCTTGCCCCGGCATCTAGAGATTATTTACGAGATCAATCGTCGTTTCCTGGAGCAGGTGCGCCTTAAATTTCCCGACGACACATCGCGCATCGCCCGAATGTCGTTGATTGATGAGAGCGGTGAAAGACATGTTCGGATGGCTTATCTTGCCACGGTCGGCAGCCATAAAGTCAATGGAGTGGCCGAACTGCATTCCCAGCTTCTTAAGGAGACAACCCTGCACGACTTCTTTGAGCTCTGGCCCGAGAAATTTCTCAACATCACTAACGGGGTTACTCCGCGCCGATTCATGGTAGCGAACAATCCTCGACTCTCCAGCTTGGTGACCCGGACAATTGGTGATAGCTGGATCAAACAGTTGGATGATCTCCGCAAGCTGGAAGCGTATGTGGAAGACCCAGGATTCCGTAGCGAGTTTCAAAAGGTTAAGCAGGAAAATAAACAGGACCTAGCTGCTTACGTTCACGCGGAGACAGGTATCGCTGTGAATCCGGAATCCATCTTTGATGTGCAGGTGAAACGCTTGCATGAATATAAGCGCCAACATCTAAATGTGTTGCACATCATCTCGCTGTACAATCGTTTTAAGCACGATCGCGATACCGAGATCGTGCCACGTACGTTTATTTTTGGCGGCAAAGCCGCCCCGGGCTACTTCATGGCCAAGCTGATCATTAAGTTGATTAACTCGGTGGGAGAAGTCTTGAATAACGATCCCGATGTAGGCGATCGCCTCAAGGTAGTGTTCTTGCCCAACTACAACGTTAAGCAAGCTCAATGGATCTATCCCGCGGGAGACCTGTCCGAACAAATTTCCACGGCTGGCTACGAAGCTTCCGGTACGAGCAATATGAAATTTGCCCTGAACGGCGCCTTGACGATTGGGACGTTGGACGGCGCCAACATTGAAATTCGCCAAGCAGTCGGAGAAGACAACTTTTTCTTGTTTGGATTAACCGTTGAAGAAGTCCGAGCGAAAAGAGCCGCCGGCTATCATCCGTGGGATTACTACGACTCTAACCCGCATCTGCGAGAGGCGATTGACCAGATATCTTCCGGTCGCTTTTCCCGCGGCGACGCTAACTTGTTTAAGCCGCTGGTAGACTCTCTGATGAAATACGACCCATACCTGGTTTTCGCGGACTACCAAGCCTATGTAGATTCCCAGGAACAGGTCAGTCAGGCTTATAAGGATAGAGACCACTGGACGCGGATGTCCATTCTTAATACCGCCCGCATGGGCAAATTTTCATCTGATCGTGCGATTCGGGAGTACTGCGAGAAAATCTGGAATGCCAATCCAGTCAAGGTTGAACTGGAACAATATGTTTAGGGCGACTCCGTTGGAGAGCGGGAAGACCAGAAAAGTCCTGAGTTGATACGTCTGTTTTGGAGAGTTGATTTGAGCTTAACACTATATTTTCTGCGCCATGGAGAGACGAGCTACAGTAAGACCGGCGCCTACTGTGGTGAGCTGGACACCGAACTAACTTCTGAGGGCGCGCGGATGGCGAAAGCCTTTGCCGATGCTTACCGCTCAGTGGCATGGACCGGCGTTTATGTCAGCCCGATGAAGCGCACCATCGCTACCGCACAGCCTTTGTGTGACGCTCTCGGCCTAGAGATGCAACTACGAGCCGGACTCGAAGAAATCCACTACGGGAAGTGGGAGGATCAGACGGTCGAGTATGTGAAACAACACTACTGGGACGATTATATCCATTGGCTCGCTGAACCTGCCTGGAATCCGCCCACTGGAGGGGAAACTGCGGTAGAGATTGCCAGTCGAGCATCGCTAGTGATAGCGGAGATTCAGAAAAAGTATGCCACCGGTAATGTCTTGGTTGTCTCTCACAAGGCAGCGATCCGAATTATTCTCTGTGGCCTGCTAGGCATCGATCTGGGGCGTTATCGCGATCGCATCGATATGTTAGCTGGCGCGGTGAGTATTGTTAAGTTTGACCTACATGGTCCCTTACTACAGGAACTGGGTAATCGCGCCTATATGGGCGAAGACCTGCGTTCTCGGGCAGGAACCTAGGCGAAGATTGCCAATTTACCGGAGATGCTGCCGTCGAATCTTCTTGTGATGTCGCAATGAAAATCTTGGTACTGAACGCGGGATCGAGCAGCCAAAAGAGTTGTCTGTATGAGTTCAAGGCGGAAGCGCTCCCAGCTCCGTCTCGGCCTCTTTGGGAAGCCGAGATTGATTGGACCCACCACAAGGTCCTGGCAGAGCTGAAAGTAGCAACTGCGCAAGGAGCTTCGCTGGAAGAGACGTTGCAGTCAGAATCCCAGTCTGAGGCAACTGGCCATATGCTAAGGACTATCTGGAGCGGCCCAACGAAGGTCATCAAGGAGCCCAGCGCGATTGATATAGTCGGTCATCGAGTGGTGCATGGTGGACGGGAGTGTGAGCAAAGTACATTTGTTACGCCTAAGGTGAAGGCGGCGATCGCTCGCCTGGCCGAGCTAGCTCCTGCTCACAATCCAGCCAATCTGGCAGGCATTGAAGCGATCGAGCAAATCTTAGGCGCTGTTCCGCAGGTAGCCGTCTTCGATACCGCTTTTCATGCTCAAATGCCAGAGATGGCGACGATTTATCCTGGTCCCTACCAATGGCTGAAACAAGGGATCCGACGGTATGGCTTCCATGGCATTAGCCATCAATACTGTGCAGCTCGTGCTGCCGAAATCCTGGATCGCGACCTGAAGGATTTGCGCCTCGTTACCTGTCATCTCGGCAACGGTTGTTCCTTGGCGGCCATTCGTGGCGGCCGCAGCGTCGATACCACAATGGGGTTCACACCACTGGAAGGGTTGATGATGGGCAGTCGCTCCGGCTCAATCGATCCCGGGCTGCTCCTGCATTTGTTGCGGCAACCGAATTACAGCGTTGAAAAGCTCGACCGCATCCTGAATCAGGAATCGGGTTTAGAGGGAATCTCTGGCCTATCGAACGATCTACGGGAAATCTTGGCAGCGATGGCCCAAGGCAAATTCACGCGCTCAACTCGCTTTTGACATCTATGTGCATAGCTTGCGATCTCACATTGGGGCAATGCTGGCTAGCTTGGGCGGGTTGGACGCACTGGCGTTTACGGCAGGCATAGGCGAGCATGCAGCGTCGGTGCGTGCGGCTGCCTGTGAAGCGTTTGCCTTTCTCGGGTTGAAACTAGACTCGGAGAAGAACGCTCAATCACGGTTGGATTGGGATATCGCGGCTCCTGACTCAACCGTGCGAGTGTTAGTTATTCATGCCCAAGAAGATTGGGAGATCGCCCGCGAATGCTGGAAACTCACTCAGCACTGAAAGGACGCACAAGGAAGCTCTCGTCACGAATCGTAGCGTCTACGAACTGGTAATCGAAAAAGATTGGCTTACTCAAGCTCAGCTCGACGATATCCTCAAACCCGAGAGCATGACTCATCCGCGGAAGTTGGCGCCACTCGCTTAACATCTGAGGGCCGCCTAAAGCGTCTCCTTCCATACCCCATTAGGGAGCGTAGGCTTCGCCTTAGAGAGTTGCGGTACTTCTCCAGTTTTCACTGGATTACTTTACTTTATCGAGGCTTCTGAGATAAAGTTTTGTAATTTCTTGTGTCCCTCCGTGTGTCACGATTGCTGTGGTGGCTCGTTGAGCTTATCGCTTTCGCCGAAGGATCGCTATTGCTCATGGCCAGCGGGTTTGCAAGCGTTCCACCCGCGACAAAAAAATCGATACTCGTCCTTTACAGCGAGCGGGGTGATCTGCCAGCAATCGAGGCGGTCGAAGAGAATATGCGCCAGGTTTTCCATGCTTCGGCCTCGCCCCAAATTGAACTGTTTTCGGAATACCTTGACTTTGCACGTTTTCCTGCGGAGCAATACGAAAGAAGCCTCGTTCGGTATCTGCAAGAACGTTACACGGGACGACAAATTGACCTGGTTATACCGGTTGCCGGCTTTTCATTGGAATTTGCGCTAAGTCACCGCGAGCTCTTTCCCGGTGCTCCACTAGTCTTTTGCGCGATCGATAAGCGAGAGCTCGAGAAAGTTCGACTACCAGCGGACGCGACAGGCATCACCGCCCATTTCGATATCGAACGCACGGTCAAGTTGATCCTGCAGCTACAGCCCGGTGTTCCGGAGATCGTCTGTGTGAGCGGTAACTCCGGTTTTGATCAACGCTGGGCCGAGGAAACGCGCAAGATCATGGAACGATTTCGTTCACGGGTCCGCGCGCGATGGATTACAGATAAGTCGCTTGCGGAGACTATAGATGAAGTAAGCCGAGTACCTAGAAAGTCGGCTGTGCTTTTCGTTTCGATGCTGCGTGACGGGGCGGGACAATCAACTTCATCGGTCGATGCCGTGCGAGATCTCGCGCGCGTTTCGAAAGCGCCGGTCTATGGTGTCTCATCGCAGTTCCTCGAAGCCGGCGTGGTCGGTGGTGCCATGTTCGATTTCG
>Ga0137415_10004288_pt1 | contig 14124 bp, 10 predicted proteins | sample CZODoug3_1_1_16f_FD_183082 | JGI IMG/M metagenome (GOLD analysis project Ga0137415, IMG submission 183082) | Vadose zone soil fungal communities from Angelo Coast Range Reserve, California, USA - CZODoug3_1_1_16fungal (Hybrid Assembly) | ecosystem: Environmental > Terrestrial > Soil > Vadose... | reverse complement strand
GATTTCCCGTCAAACGGAAATCAACCGTGGATTCAGGGCAGCGGAAGTAATCGTAAAAGGTGTGATCCATTTTTAGATGTGACCAGTTTTCCAGTGGCTCTTGCGTTTTAGCAAGCACGCGCTAACCAGCGCCGTTGCTGTTCTCAATAAATAGTAACAGACCCAAGACAAGGCCAATCGAAGCTCAATCCCAGCAGCAGAGTTCGTGGCGTCAACCTATGCAGATTGCATCCAGGCGCCGAAGCCGGCCGTTTTTCAGAACGAAAGTCTCTTCGTCGCTGGATAGAGGTGCTCCTTAAAAGTTATGCAGGGCTTTGTACGCCAAACATGGTTTGACGATTTACCTTCTCAAATTTGTTTCCAATCCTGCGATTCTTGAATGATGGCTTGTGGGGCAGGCGACCCCGCGAGCCGTCCCTTTAGACTGAATATCTTGCGTATCACGGCATTGGAAAGAATTGTTTTCTTGAGAGCGAATGCCCAGGGAAGCCACCGATAAGCACCGGCTAACTTAAGCCGGTATTCCAGAGGCCAGTCCGTTGGATCAACGCGAATCCGGCCCACCACGAACTCATCGGGTATTTTGAAAGCAAGATAAGGCAACGTCGTGAACACGGTCTGGTATCCAGCTTCACGGCAAAGTTCGACAAGTTCTTCGGTAAATCCGCCGAAAGGAAAAGAGAAAAGTAAGACCTTTCGACCAAGGATTTCTTCCAGCTGTGTTCGTGACTTAATGAACTCCTGCCTGGCATCTTCCCGGTTCATCGCGGGAAGAAACGGATGAGTCGCGGTATGCGATCCGAGAGTCACCAGTTCTTCCGGCAGCTCTCGCAACTGCTGCAGGGACATCACCTTTTCCAGGCAACCAGGCGAACCAAATACTTTTCCGATAGCCTCCGAAACGACAAATACGGTGGCTGGAATTCTTCGTGTTCTGAGTTCCGGCGCCGCATTTTCAAAAAAATTCTCAAGTGCGTCATCAAAGGTGATCCCGACGTTGTGAATTCCCGAGGTCAGCATCACTTTGCCGCTGACGGCGATTGGCTTCGCATGATGAAGCAGCAGATCCAGTTGGCGGGCAAATGCTGCTCGCTGGTCTGGGGGAATGGAATGATAATAAAGAATGACGCAGGAACCCTGCGGCGTCCTGCCGACCAGGCGGATCAAAGATCTTCGGATCGCGGAGACGACAAACACACCCATGCTGATTCCACATTTAAGGATCCGCGGCCAAGAAACATGTGCTGGATTCTTCATTTTTCCGAGCGAGGCGTGCCGCGCCGAATACCAAAAACTCTCTCCCCTGTTTGATCTTCAAACTTATGCTTACTTTGCATGGCGGTGATTATTGTTGGCGCGAATAGCCTTTTCCAGGCGGGGCTGAAGATTGCAAGTGTAAAAAAGAAAGTAGTTTGTGCATTTGCTCTTCCCTGGAAAACCGAATGTACTCGGGGGGAACCTCGCGCTTCGCACCGCTGCAAAATCCCCAAATATAACCTGCAAGGCGAACCAACCCCCCGATCACATACGGCTTAGCTCCCAGCCGCCGAATCACTTTGACAATTTCAAAGAGAGGGTGAGTTCCAAAATAATGATCCATTAGCCCGCCCTTGAAGCGATAGCGGAGTGACCCAAAACTTTGCCCTGTCGGCCGGTGATGGTACGCCTTGAGCCCTGGGATGCTTTCAACGCGCCATCCCGCCATGCGCAGGCAAACTCCCGCATGGGTGTCGGTCCCTCCCCAAGAAAACGGAGCATACCCGCCGAGTAATTCAAGACACTCCCGGCGGAACATTTGGACCGCATGCGCCACCGAGGAGCTGCTGTTGCCGGGACGACTCCGAAATTCTCCGTGCTGCTCTTCGTAGATATAGCCCCCCGCCATTCCCAATCCCGGATCCTGCGAAAAAGTTTCCAGTAGAGACTCAAAATAGTTCTCATCCAGAGTGATGTCGGCGTCCAAATTTGCAATGAAATCGCTCTCCATTGCTTTCAAGCGCGAAAAACCCAGATTGATTGCGTTTACCTGGGCGGTAAAGTTGCGCGGATGGTCTTCGGTAATCCGGAGAAGTTCGATAAAACTGTATTTTCCAATATATTTATCAACGATCTCATCGGTACGATCCGTGGATCCATCGCTAACGATGATCCATTTTTTAGGGGGGTGAGTTTGCGCAACGATGCTCTGGATGGTTTTCTCAATAATCTTCTCTTCGTTATAGGCGGCGGTTACCAGAGCGTAGGACGGAATGCTCCCCGTACTTTTTTGTGTCTCCTGCATCACCTTACCTCACTTAGCCTTTTGAGGCCCATGAGCCACAGGAGGCAAGCAAAACTCCTCCTGACTTTATAGGCGCTCATCGCGCGGTCGGATTGGCCCAGCACGTAAGCAAAACAATAACTAATAATTCGAATGACCTGATGGAACCACGTGGCGATCCAGAACCCAATTACCCCGGGCAGGCCGTGGTGTTTCCGGAAATACTGCAAGTTGGCCCGATTCATTTCGACATAAAAGCGCGTGGGCGCCTGGGATGAACTGGCGCCACAATAGTGAATCGCCTGCGCCTCCGGATAAAACACCACTCTCAAACCGGCCTTGTGAAAACGCTTCGGCCAGTCAATGTCTTCCCCATACATGAAAAACCGATCGTCCAGGACACCGACTTGAGTAAGCGCTATTCGCCGGACCATCCAAAACCAGCCGGTAAGCACATCCACGTCCTGGATCGCATTCGGATTGAAATCCAAAATTTCGAAATTATTGAAGGCCTTGGACGCTTTGAAGAAACGATTCAGCGCAAACGCGTTGCAGAACCAATTCCAAATCGTAGGAAACCTATAGACGGAGCACCCTACCGTGCCGTCGCGAAGGATCATCTTGGGCCCGAGCATGCCAATGCCCGGCTGCTCTTTCATGTACTCGACCATTTTCTCCAGGCACCCGTCGGGGACGACCACATCAGAATTGATGAGGGCTACACATTCCCCAGAGCTTATTTCGATACCAAGGTTGTTGGCCTTCGCGAATCCCAGGTTGGTCGCGGTTTGCAGGATTCTGGCGTGCGGGAATTGCTCGCGAACCAATTCCACCGTGCCGTCCGTGGACGCGTTGTCCACCAATATAACTTCGACAGCCAGATGAGACCGCGCAGACTCCAAGGATTTCAGGCACTGGCGCACTAATTCCTTGGTGTTCCAGCTTACGACCACTACGGAAACGTCCATTTTGCCGCCACTCATTTCGGTACCTGCCTCCGGTTCAACTCACACCGCTCAAGAGGGTTGTGCTGTTCTTGGCTTGGCCCACGGGCGTTCCAGTTCCGTTGTTTGCGGAGCGGCGCTGCGGGCCAGGCCGAATTTGATTTGAGTCTCTTCCGTCACCATCGCCACGGGGACCGCGGTGGAGATCATCACCAGAAGCGCATACCATGCGATGGCGCTCTGATCGAAGTACGCGATACCCAAAAACGCGATGGTGTTGCTGAAGAGCGCCACTCCAATCGCCCACGCCAGGTGTTCGTTTTGTAAATCGCCCTCTGCGGAGACTCTCGCGGCGCCAATGCGCTTAAACGCGTAAACGATCAAGGCGATGAACATGATAAAAGTGATCAGCCCGCCTTCCACTCCCGCGTTGACATACACATTGATCGAGTCCCACATGTCGAGACCCCAACTTGCATTGTTCTGTGTTCCGATGAGCCACCATTCGCTGAAATGACGGACAAATTGATCAATGAGTTCTGCCCGGTGCCATCCTGTTCCACCCAAAAGGAAGCCCAAACGCGCCAGCAAGAACCAAACGGGAGCTTGCATCACGAGTTGAAGGCCGATGAGGGACACCACCAAGCCCCAGCGCACCACCCGCATGCTCTTGCGGAACGGCCAAAAGAAGAGTCCGAGAAGTCCCGCACCCAGCGTCATGATCGGCGTGCTGGAAGAGGACATCGCGGCGATCACAAACGAACATAGAATCCCCAGCGCCGCAACCAGCCGATTCCCCTTGCCCTGCCACCAAAGTCCCACGAACAAAGGCAGCAGCATGGCGCCGAACGTACCGGCGATGATCGAGTGTGCAAAAGGTCCTTGCGCGCGGATGCTCCCGTTGCGCACTTCCGGAAATTGCGCCGCCCCGGTCAGAAATGAAATCGGATTGCTCCCCGTCCTATGCTCCGCGATCATTAGAAGCGCAATCGGCAACGCCACCACGGCAAGTACTTTGATCGCGCGGATCACATCGTCCCGGTCACGGACCACATAGCGGAGCAGAAAGTAGATGCCCAGAGTGGAATACAAGAAGCCCAGCCGGTTGGTAAACGCTCCCACGGCATGCCATAGGATGGTGTACAGAATCGCATTGCAAACGGCCCAGGACGCGAACACCTTGTCCACCGCATTCATTTCCGGAAAAGGATCCTGTTTGCTTAGAAACGCGCTCCAAAAGAGTCGCGCCCAGGCAAATAGGATTAGCACTCGAGCGGCTTGCAAGTGAAATCCGAAAATCACAACGACTTGACTGACCGGAATCAGCAGGCCACAGCCAAGGAACGGCAAGACCATGTATTTGCGCTTGATAAACAGCAACAGAATGCACGCCAAGACCAAAAGGCCAACGACCAGGGGAGTGACCGCGGTTTCGGTCGCCCCGCCTCCAAAGTAGTAATTGTCTTGTAGATCCTCAGGTCTCACGGGACCACCAATTCCTCTAGTCTTGTGCAGTCAACGCGGCGCTTGCGGGCGTCTGTGATTTCACTCGCTGCCCCGGCATTCGGGTAAAACGGATTCACCAACGACTGGTAGATGCGCAGTTACCTGGTTCCAGCCTTCAGCCCATACTTGGGCGCGGCCGTTTTCCTAAACCACCGCTTGGAATGCTCCCGCAGGGATAACGGCGCCAGGGCCGCGCCCGCTCGTAGCAACATGCCCACACTGTGGGTTTTTTCAAATCCCGTGAAGTACGTGGCAATTGATTTTGCGCGCCGGCCGGTGGTTAAATAAAAAAGAGCAAGATCGCTGTAATGCTTTAACAATCCGCGGTTGATGGCATTTACGCATTCCTGACTTCGTTTTGAATTCTGTTTTTCCTTGTCGAATATCCCAATGAGAAACAGTTTGTCCTTCTCCCAGTATTTTCGGTGAGTCGCGTCCGGCGACCACTTTTGGATGGCCAGCGGCAGGTTGATGTACCCGAATCGGGATATGCGGGAGATCCTCAACAAAAGGTCCCAGTCGGTCCCGGAAGGCCACGTCTCGTTAAAAATTCCGGTCTTGTCCAATATGGTCCGCCGGATAACGCACGCACTCGGCTTGATGGGCAATTCTTCCAGTAAACACAAGTACATTTCCATTTGATCAAACACAAATTCTTCGCCAGGCGGCTTTTGCTGCAAAAGATTGGGAAACGCACGCATCAGAGACGTGAGTGAGGGGAGCTGTTTCGTTTCTCCCACTATTTCGAGGTCACTGAAGACAGCATCCGCTTCAGGATGTCTGGCCAGGAAATCTACCTGCCGTTCCAGATAATTTGGTTTCCACAAATCGTCGGAGTCCAGCATGGCCACCAGTGGCGCGGCCGCGGCTAAAATTCCGGTGTTGTAGGCCGCGCTGCAACCGCGGTTCTGGGGATGCTCGATTAAGCGAATCTTCTTGCTTGGGAAACTTTTCAGAACTTCAAGGGTATTGTCCGTCGAACCATCGTTGATCACCAAGATTTCAAAGTCCTGGTATGTTTGGCGGAGGGCGCTTTCCAGCGCCTGGCCAAGCACATAGCCCCGATTGTACGTGGGAATCAAAATGGAGACTTCCATTACGGACTACCTCCGAACGCGCCCTCTAGAACGCCGGCTTCTGAGCCACTCGTTCTTCATCCGTCCCACTCCACCTTGTTCTAAAAATATTTTCCGATATGTAGGCCCGCCAAGTGGGCTTTCTTCTTGAACAGGGAGGAACAACCATTCCTAGGCTACGGTTTTAGCAAATGAGGAGTAGTCTAGAACTCTCCTGACCAAACCAAGTATTAATTTCCTTGCCTGGCTGTCCACCAGAAGCAATATCGGAAGGCCCGCCGCGCAACCAATCACGACTTCTGATGCCAGCAGAATGACGGGCTTGCCGCCGGAGAACCAGCCGGACATTTGAAACAGAAACACAGCTAACGTTACTCCCGAAGAGGTCAGCAGAGATGGCAACACCGCTGCCAGCAGTTCGCGAAACGGAATATCGGCGTACCGCATCAGCAAATAAACAAAGACTGGCGTCACCAGCAACGCGGCGGTCAGAAAGCGCGCGATTGCAATGGCCATAATCTGAGATGCAACAGGGGCATGACTAGCGATAATTCCAGCGGTTAGCAGAAAGATGAAGCCCACAATGGCCCTGGCCCATTCCACGATGGCCAGAAGCCGCACTTTATGAAGCGCTTGCAGAAGCGGCCCCGTAAAGTAGGCGAAGATGATGAACATGCCCACAAAACACAATAACCTGAGCACATTGGCCGCCGGTACCCACATGGGGCCCATCGTAACCATCAATGGCCCACTCACAGCGGCCAGCCCGGCAAGTCCGGGCAAGGTTAAGGTCGAACTTAAGCGGATGAAGGTGAGCGCGCTTTTCCGTAATTCCGCCGGATCATCTTGCACGCGTGAAAACTCCGGAAGTGAAACCCACTGAATGGATGAGGTGGCAGTCACAATCACAGTATTCATCAGACGATCGGCGAAACGGTAAAGACCGACTGCAACGGGTCCAAAGAATAAACCCAACAGTACAGTGCCGGCCGATCCATCGGCGAAAATCCCGAGCTGAGCCACGAAATTGTGCGTCGAAAAGCTCGTCAGATCTTTGAGATGCTTCCAGGAAAACTCGAATCGCGGACGCCAATGGCTTAATGTCCATAACAACGCCAGGGCCGTGAGATCCCTCACGATTTGTTGCGCCACCAGGGACCAAACCCCGTATCCCATATAGGCCATCCCAATGCCCACTACTCCACTGACCAGCACCGAACAATTGGAGCGGATCGAGAGGCTCTTGAAATCCATTTCCTTGGTCAGCAACGTTTTTTGGACGATCGCCAGCCCTTCAATCGGAATGCACAACGAAAGGACCGAGATGACCACGGCCGCCTGCGGAGCGTGGTTGACTTGGCCCCACCAACGGCTCAACAGGAAACTGACCCCAACCAGGAAAAAACTCAGGGTCATATCAACCCAGAACACCGCGTCTAAATGTTCCTGCTCCAGATCCTTTCTTTGGATTAGGGCGGCAACGAGTCCCTGGTCGAGAAACATCTGAAGAAATCCGATGTACACCAGGGCGATGGAAATAACGCCGAAATCTCGAGGGCCCAGTAAAGCAGCGAGGACAAAGGTAAACAGAGCGGAAAAGGCGCGCTCACCCCAAGTCGCCGAATACGACCACTTCAACGCATTCAAAAGTGATTTTTGCTTTGCCATGGGAGATGAAGGGTCGGAGTCGAAACGCGCTCAACAATTGAACCGGCGGCGCGAGGCTCTTTCCCCGCTAGCCATCCATTTCTTCCAGTTCTATTAGTTTTTCCTCGCAACGGCAATAAACTCGGAAGCCAATAGCGGGCTTATGAGGTCCAGCGTAAGGGTGCTTGGCCTGCTCAAGCGCACGGGCAGGATATCCGTGATGCTTTCAACGCTCATTCCCGCTTTTTTGAACCAATCCTTGATCATTTTGCGTGAAGTAAGATGCACATGGCCCTGCTTATAGCTTGCGAGACCTTTCAGACCGCTCTTAGCCTTCGTCCTGCGCCATTTTACGGAAAGTCTGGAAAGGTTCGGAACCACGGCGATGACCTTGGAATTCTTCGATAAGAGGTGTGTGAAACCGGATAGAAAATCCGCAGGATCCTTAACCAGGTGCAGCAGATTGGATAGCAAAACGTAATCGAAGGATTCACCTTCCAATCTCTGGAGCACTTCCTTAAGGTCGCCCAGCACGGTTACGAGCGATTTGTTCTCGACGCAGGCGGAAATTACGGAATCGAGCGGGGCACTGATCACACGGTGGCCTTTCTTCGCCAAACATGCCTCCATCGCTCCCGATCCGCAACCGATGGATAGCACTCTGCTCGGGCCATCCGGGATTAACTCCTGCAGTTCCGGCCTGCATGGTTCGTAGTAACTCTTGGACCATCTCACGTAACGCAATAGCGTTTCCGTTTCCATCAACTGAGTTCGTGGCCGCTTTTCCTGGCTGATCTCCATCAGGGCCTTGATCTGCAGCCGGAATTCCGATTCCTCCAGGCTTACCTGACCGATATATTTGTTCGACAGGTGGGACACGAGAAAATCGTCGAAATGGGAGATGCAAATCAGCTTGGTCATGCCGCACTGCGTGTATGGATCCGTGGCTGCCGCGCACAGCAGGTCGTATTTCTCCTCATGAGGTGCAACCAAAAACCCGCCCGAGGCAATCGCGCGCTTCAACTGCGCCTGGGTGAGGATGTAACACGCCGCATGCTCATTGGTGAAAAACGCGCATTGGTACGGGCCTCTGGAAATCACCGATGCAGGATTCCAGTGCCAGTTGTCGAATGCATCGCAAAAATACAATTTCCCGTCGCTGGCCGCCTCGCTGCGCAGGAACCCAGCAATTTCGTCTTCTTTTAGAATCGCGGTGGCGGAAAGGAAGGCGGTAATATTTCGCTGGGTGATAAGAATGTCGTCTTCGGAATAAATAAACAGGTCGTAGTCCTGCAAGCGATCGCGGAATATCTGCTTATGCCCGAACGGAAGCGACCAGGGGTCTTTGGTCGGCAGCCCGACCTTCACCTCGATGCCAGGGCCGAGGTCCTTGGAAAGATTCGAGAGCACGCAAATATCAACTTTATGCGGCATGGACCGATACTCGGCCAAAAGCTTGGCCAGTAAGTGATCATTTCGCGTACCGTAGTTAGCAATAGCGACAAGAATTCGCATAGTTGTGGGGGAAATACTCGGATGAATAGGCAAAACGCCTGGTGTTGCTCTACAAGGTCAAGTGCTGGTCAAGGGAAACCGCGGCCGGCGACTGATTTCTAAACCTCGCGCAGGTGTCAATATTATTGAACGATCGCTGTTAAACCCGTGGGCGGCGGAAACGATGCCGTTGTCCGAAACGTATAGGCTCCTGCGTCCCACGCAAGAGTGGGCGATCGCAGAACACCTAACTTGTCCGCGTTCAGCGACGCATAGCCAAGATTCGACATATTGGCTCCGAGTCCGATGGAGGGTGAACCAGCTTGCAGATGAAAAATTGGATCGAGCATTGGATCAGCGGTTGAGGACGTACTATCGCATTCCCCGCCACCTCTGAGGCAACCACTCTTCCAACTCGTAATCGTGGCAAAAACCTGCCCATTCCAGTTCCAACCACCGGCCGCGCGTCCTGAGAAGTACAAATTATTATTCACGGTGATGGTATTCCACGGCTGGCTGTTGGTCTCCGAGTGGTAAAAAAACGTGTCTCCGCCGGCGTCCCCCTGGAAGATATTGTTCTTGATGGTGTACTTCGTCGTGGTATCACCATCCATTTCAATTTGAAACCCGCCCCCAACGAAGGTATTGTTCGCGATCAGGTGTGGTCCAAGCGGGTGGCCGTCGGAGGAATGAAAATACATCAGAGCGTCATGTCCAACCGCCATGGACCCCAGGCCAACCAGGACATTATTGAAGATATTGCACTTCGATCCGCTGCCTGGCCCCCCATACGTGCAGAAGACAAATCCCGTGGGACTTCCAAGTCCTAGATCACCGTGAAAGTAATTGTTGTAAATGTTCATGGTGATGACGGCGTTGGGATTGCCGTACCCGATGATGCCATCCGTGTGATACGTAACTGTTGGAAATGCCCAATTCACATAGGTTCCGATATCGTTGTCATAGATGTCTTGGACCGCCCCATTGCTGCCGGAAATTGCAATTTGCCATGCGTGGTCATCGAGAATGTTGTTGTGATACTTGACCGTGCCTGTCGTGTCCGACCAGATGCCCGCGCGCGAATTGAGAAGAGTATTCCCGGATAGCTCGATAGCCGTTGAACCGGAGTCCACGCGAATGTCCGCGGTCGATTGGCCGGAGGAATCGGTTGATCCGCTGCCCGACCCTTTGTTCATGAAAATGTTTTTGATGGTTAGGTTCCTGACAATCAAATTGGAGCCCTTTAGATAGATCCCCAGGCTTTGGTCGTGGTTGGCCATGCCCATGCCATTGGCTGTGTTCTGAATGATTCCAGTTTTGTTGCCATCAATGGTGACGTAGCTGAAGCCATTGACGTCTATACCGCCATTGCAGGGTCTACAGCTGCCATCCGATGCACCACCGAACCGCGCGGATTGCAGGATAGCGCCAGATTCGAAAACGATGGTTACCGGGGAACGGCTGGAGCCACCGCCCTGCAAGGACAGTGCCGACCCGCCCACCGGGGCGGTAATCGTACCGCAGATGTGCACCGTGGTTCCTGGACCGATCTGATTTGCCCCGGAGCCCCAGTTGGCGGAATTATTAAACCAGGAGGCGGAGAGTGCATCCGCGCAATCTGCGCCATTGCCCGCACCCATCGCATTCTGCGTAATAAAGATGTTGTTCCCGGCAGCGGCAAGAGCAGCCGGCCCGAAGCCAAATACCACAATTACCAATACGAATAGGCAGACAAGCGCTCTTGCTCCAAGATGCCGAGATGTCCGCATCGCGCGAGTTTCAAACCAATTATTCATGGATTCCACTGTGGGGCCCCTCGGTCTTTGTAACAGGTCTAACTCCAATTACTATCAGAGCTTACCTAGGGCTATCGAGCGCCACAACTGGCCGCTCGTCTAGGGAAGGGACAGGTTCTCTTCCTGTCCCCCCACTCTTTTGGCAATCTGGATAGGCTGCCTTGCACTTACGGAAGCCCTGAGCGCTTCATGAATCCGTGCCAACCCATTGTGTATCAAATATTACGAGCAGGCGCGCATTCTTACTGATCTTAGGAACCTATCTGGTTTGCGCGTTGCATCAGGCACACATTTTGGTACAAAAATTTGTGGAACCGTTGCGGCCAGTGCAGCCAATCATAACCGCCTTGCAGTTTCGCCCGGAGCAGAGACGGATCGTCCCAGGAATTCACCGGAAGACGCGGCAAATGGAACCGATTGCTACTGCGCCCGGCGCGCCCGAGTATCGTGGAGACCCCATTCTCAAAACCGTGATTCTCCAGAGCGTCCACGAGAAAACGGGTAAAGTTGAGATCTTCTTCCGGGAAGGCGAACGGATAAGAGAAGGATCGAACCGGAGCGCCGAGTTTCTGCTCGATGATTTCTTTTGAATAGCCCAGCTCGTAATCAATATCCTCCGGGCCCAGCGAGCTTAAGTCCGGATGAGACACGGTGCACGAGCCGAACTGAATCCCTTCGGCGTGCAATTCGCGGACATCGCTCCAGGTCATGTAATCCGCACCTTCGACACGCACAGGGGTGTCCTGGATTCGGTTGGTGGCCAGGAAAATCGTCGCCGTGAAGCCGCACTGTTTCAGGACGGCCAGCGCGTCGGTATAAAAATCACGATATCCGTCGTCAAAGGTAATAACGAAGATCTTGGAAAGATCCTGCCCGGTTTCCATCCCCGCCAGCATCTCCGGTAAATCCATGGTCCTGTAACCGCTGCGCCGCAGCCATCTCATTTGGCTGGCAAAGACATCCGGCAAAGTATTGATTTGGTAATATGGGTGAGACTTAGCAAAAAGGTTATCCGAGATGCTGTGATACATCAGGATCGGCACGCGCGACCCGGATTTTGGGCCAAAGAGCCGCGAAACCGGATGGCCCACGCATAGCGTGGGCAACCGATCCAGGCGAGGCATTTGAATTCTATTTGGGGACATGGGGGTTAGGTACACGCTTGAACCAGGAACTTTGATTCCGAGAAATCGCCCGGCGGAGACGCAAAACGCCCCCACCGCACACGCTATCCGGACGGGCCGCCGCGCCCCGCAAATCTAGCGGGAGTAGCCAACGTTCGATGTAATAAATTCCATCACCGCGCCGGCAACTTCCTTCTGCTGAGCGGTGGTGAGCTGCGGGAACATGGGCAGAGAGAGAATCTCCGCCGCAACGCGCTCGGTGACGGGGGAATTTGAAGTTATTTCGATGGCAAAGATTTCCCGCTGTGATTCGCGCCTATTCGGCAATGCGGAGAAATTCTTGCTCCCGCCTCATCGCAGCAACGTGCGCGACGCATCAGGCCACCACATCTCCGAGCCGAGGCAAAGCGACACCTGAGTCGGCAGACGTTGTTCGCGCGGGACTGAGCCGGAGGATCCGCGAACGATCGATTTCAAGAGCCACGGAACGTTGGAGCAAGACTACTGAGATGATAACTCGTTGATGCCCCTTGAAACTGGTTAGGATCCCTTCCATACCCTCCAGCACATCATTTTTGATTCGCACCCGTTCGCCAATTTCCAGGTAGGGCCACGGCTGGGTCTGAATTCCGGAGCGAATGACTATTTGGAGAGCGGTGATCTCGGATTCAGCAACCGCAATGGGAGTCTTGCCTCTTCCAACCACGGAGATGACTCCAGGTGTAATCAATACCGGAAGGCGATCATGGATATCGAAGCGACAAAAAACGTAACCGGGAAACAAGGGCGATTCAACAATCTTGGAACGGTCCGACCAACGCCGGGTCGCCGGATAGGTCGGAAGCAATGTCTCGAAACCTTTGTTTTGGAGCAGTCCCTCGGCGGCGTTTTCCCATCGGGAACGGACTTGAAGGGCGAACCAAGCTTTCGGTTCGTTCATCTGGCCGTTTGGCATTGAATTCTACTTTCTCCTGACTTGGATTTTATGTTACACGTGCGAGATCCGGACAAGCTACCGCCATTAAACCCCAATCGCGTCATCAATTTTTCAACTCGATAAGTGCAATCTGTTGCCCAAAGTGATGCAGATTCCGGCGAAGCATGTCCCTTTCGTACCACCTGTACCTCAATGTAACAAAAGGAGTTACATCGAATATGAGACTGCCGCACAGGAGGGGCATCTTGGTATTCTGCTCTGATTTGGGGAATTTGATGAAAAGTATTTCCACAATCTGCCATTCAAATTCCAAGATGACCCAAACCAATGGACTCACCGCGATCCCCGCTTAGTGAACGGCTATAGTTTTTGATGCAAGTTGTTTGTATAGAATAACTTATGTGGAAACAGCTTCGGGATTTCGAGATCGGCACCGGTCAGTTACTCTTTTGCGCAATCCTGTTCGTCCGAGGGAAGAACTCGTGAGTCATGCTAAACTCAAAAATGTCCGCAAATCGGTATGAATCCCACACCCATGAAAAATCGGTCTTCCCCGCCTCAAGAATCGCGCCACTGGGCGAATCGCATTTAGATTACTTCTCTCATCGGAATTGTTTGCCTGACGCTTTTCCCGTTCCGGCTGGATTTCAGTGAGTTCCACAGTCTCCACAGGTCTCCTTTTCTTCTTGGGGACTCTCTAAAATACGTGGGGCGCCTTGATTTTTTCCTGAATGTTCTCCTGTTCGTCTCGTTTGCGGCTGGTATCGCCGCGCAGATGCGCAAGCGTGGGGGTAGCCGAAGCGCCGCGTTGGTTGTGGCGTTGTGGCCGGGGCCTTCACGTCTTATACGGTCGAGTTGCTCCAGTTGATAATCCCTATGCGCGATTCGGGTTGGAATGACATCCTCAGTAACTGCATGGGCGCGGTCGCGGAATTTCTGCTCTTTGAATCGTGCGGCGAACTGCTCTTGAAACACATGACCAGTTTGGAAAAGGCAGTGGACTCCTGGCTGTCTTTGTGGGGGACTTGCGCTTTCCTGCTGGTGTATTTGGGCTTCTTCTTCACTCTATCCGTCCCCCTGCAGAAACAGACTCGCCTGAGCGATTGGGACCCGGCCGCCTCCCTGTTTGTGGGGAGCGACGGGACAGCGCGGCACGCGTGGAAAGGGCAGATCGCGAAGCTTGAAATTTGGAACCGGGCCCTCCCGGACGAATTCGCGCGAAAGCTGGCCTCCGGTGATGTAGCGCCGGAATCGGAAACTGGCCTCGTCGTTTCTTACGAATTCACTGGGGCACCTCCCTACGGCGATCGCCAACAATCTTCCCCCAAGCTAACCTGGAT
>Ga0137415_10004287_pt1 | contig 14124 bp, 13 predicted proteins | sample CZODoug3_1_1_16f_FD_183082 | JGI IMG/M metagenome (GOLD analysis project Ga0137415, IMG submission 183082) | Vadose zone soil fungal communities from Angelo Coast Range Reserve, California, USA - CZODoug3_1_1_16fungal (Hybrid Assembly) | ecosystem: Environmental > Terrestrial > Soil > Vadose... | reverse complement strand
GCTTGCAGGAACAGCGGCACGTATGTGATCGCGCCTAACATCACCGCGCCAAAGATGAAGGTCACGACCATTGAGAGGGAGAAGATAGACGACTTGAACAGCGCCGGTGGGAGCACAGCTTCAGGAGTGCGCGACTCGTGCCATATCGCCGCGGCGATAATGGCGGCGGCGGCGCCGATACACGGCCACACCCAGAAGTAGCTCCAGCCGTTGAGGCCGGCCAAGGATGTGCCCAGCACCAGCAGCGCGGCGCCACCGGAGATTCCGGTCGCGCCCAGGTAGTCGATCCGCGGGCGCGCGACGGGGCGGCGCTGGCTGGGGAAGGTGAAAAGCAGCGCGGTCCAGATAACCAGGCCGATGGGAAGGTTCACGTAGAAGACCCAGCGCCAGCCGACGTGATCGGTCAGGTAGCCGCCGGCCAGGGGCCCGAGAACGTTCGCGAGCCCGAAGACCCCGACCATAAACCCCGTGTACTTGCCGCGTTCGGCCGGTGAGAAGAGATCTGCGATGATGGCAAAAGCTGTCCCGGTCAGGATGCCGCCTCCGATACCCTGAAAACCGCGGAACAGGATCAGCTGATCCAGGGACTGCGATGCGCCTGCCATAGCTGAGCCCAACAGGAACATCGCGATGCCGAACAGGAACACGCGCTTGCGTCCCAACTGCTCCGAGAGCTTGCCCACCACTGGCACCACCGCCGTGCTCACCAGCAGGTACACCGTGGTCACCCATGTGTAGCGGTCAAACCCGTTCAGCTCCTTGATGATGCGTGGCATCGAGACACCGACGATGGTCTGATCAAGCGCGCTAAGGAACATCGCCGCCATCACCCCAACGAAGGTGAGCAGACGACCGTCCGGACGGTGGTGGTGGTCCGCTGGGGTTGGCTCAGCGGGCTCGGTAGATTGCAAGGCTTCAGCCATTGGCCTGACGGCTTCCTGTGCCATAGGTCCGCGCTTTACAAACCGGTCTTGACCAGGTGCCAGACAATCGCAGACAGGCCGCCGATCAGCAGCAGCACGCTCGCCAGCGCCTGAACACCAAAACCCAGACCGCGACTGGCCGGGTCGCGCACATAGGATCGCATGTAGATCACGCGCCCGATGATCCAGATCAATCCGAGGGCGGCGGCGATTTTGTCACCCAAATCGCTGCTCCACAGTCCATCGAAGGTCAAGGCAAAAAGCCACAGCGCCGGAAGGAAAATGATGAGACCTTCGGCGGTGTTGGCTTGAACCCGGAAGTGACGTTCAAATTCGGGATGGCCGGTGGCGGCTGGCGCGGGCACCGCGAATCGTATGCGCGCGCGCGCGACATCTGCACCCATCCAGAAAAACAGTGCGAGCGATAACAAGGTAACCAAGGCGACGAGACTGTGCATGTCAGTGTGTTCCCAATTCTCGAGGGGGTTGGACGACCGGTACAGCCATGCCGCGCAGGACGGCAGGTCGTGTGGCGATTGTGTCGAGCCAAGCCCGCAGCGCTGGCTTTGAGGCGACGGTGTCGCCGAGCAGTTCGGCCAGAAGCCCGCGGGTAATGTTCGCCCACGGGAAGGCGGCAATATCGGCGATCGAATAGTCGGGTCCGCCGAGATAGGCGCTTTGCGACAATCGGCGTTCCATCACGCCAAGGAGACGATCAGCCTCTGTGCGGAAACGCTGGATCACCGCAGGGAGTTTTTCTGGCATGAATACGCCGAATGCGCCCAACTGACCGAACATCGGGCCGAGGCCACCTATCTGCCAATGCAGCCATTCCAGCGTCCTGTATCTTGCCGCGCCCGACGGCGGCAGCAACCGGCCGGTCTTTTCGCCGAGGAAGGTTAGGATCGCGCCGCTTTCGAACAGCGGCATCGGCTCACCTTGGCTATCGTGATCGACGATCACCGGCACCTTGTTGTTTGGCGAAATCTTGAGAAAATCGGGTGCGTGTTGCTCGTTCTTGCGGATATCTACTAGCTCGACTTCGTAAGCGAGGCCGAGCTCTTCGAGAGCAATCGAGATTTTTTGGCAATTGGGCGTCGCAAACGCGTACAGAGTAATCATCTATCTCTCCGCGCTACGCGATCGTAGCGGCTGCTGTTTGTATTTGATATAGAAGTCCGAACGGACGGTCAATCTCGTGTTGACTCGCTGCAGACCGTCTCCGGACCACCACGGAAGCTTGGCCTCACTTCAAGGGAAAAACACCGATCCGCGTGCCCCGGACGCTACTCACCCAGACTTCATTACCGACCTTGGCGACGCCGGTGGCCAACCCGAACAACGGACCACCAGGTTCATTCACCAGCTCCTCGCTTTCGAGCGTCCGCGGGTCGATCCTGAGAACCTTGAAAGGCGCCGGACAGGACGCGCTGGCCTCGATGGCCTGACAAGCCATCGCCTCGCCAAATATTCCTCGGCTGGTTACTGCCGGGCCAGTTACGTAGAGAAATCCGTCGTCACCCCATCTGATGTTGTCCGGGTAGAAAGTGGTCTTGATCACCACGCGATCCACGGGCGTTCGTCCCAGAGACAAACGGTAGACTCCCTGCTCAAACAATGCATCCACGTACAGCCACTTGCCATCTGGCGTCGCCTCAATGCCGTTGTTGCCCGCCATTTCGCTGCCGGGGACCTCCTGCCACTGTGTGCCGGGACTCCAGATCATCACACGGCCCGGGATCTCGCCCTTGAGCAGCTTCGCGGCGATGACGGGGTCTCTCATATGGGCCAGGGCCTCGGCTGGGTTGATCGTGACCGCAAAAGCATTGTTGGGCAAAGGGGCGACGGCGTTTCCTACCGATGCCTGGTGGGAGTCCGGCATCGGCGGTGTGAGCACGCAGCCGACCCAGGTGATCGTGGGCTTTTCACCCTGCGCGTCGATCTCGAAGATTTCAGTAGACTCGCGGCGCTCTTGGTTGACGAAGTCGTGCACACCTCCGTGATTGATGACATAGAGCGTAAATTTGCCATTCACGGACGGTCGCACGTCGATGCCTTCAGCATGAAATTTCTTCTCGTCCGGCTTGCCGGGACAGCCGCCGAACAGCTTCTGATCTTGCCGATACTGGTTCTGCGCCAGGGGGTACAGCGGTTCTACAGTTCGAGTGTTGACGTTTATGAGATACAGGTGGCCTACCGGCACTCCCGGCCCAGCCTTCCCGCTACTGACAACCCAATGGGTCTTCGGCAATTGAACGATGTCCTCCGAATTGACGACTCCGCAGACGAACCTTGTTTTCTCGCCAGGCGGACAAGATATCGCCGCACCTCTGCTCGATTCAGCGCGTATGAGGCACGCGACAAACAGAAAGGGCAGCAGCGCGCTCAGGCTCAGCGCGCACCGTGCAGCCACGCGCCATCCAGTAGTCGAATCGACACGATCCATCATAAATTCTTGCCTCAAAGCACGTGTGGCACGTCTAACAAATTGTCGATCATCAAACGATAGTTAGAGTTGATTTCAGGTCGCCAGTAACGGACCGGTAGACGCCCGGATTTCCCGGATACGGTGACATCGACTGACAGGCACAACTCCCGAAACCGCCGTCATCCTAAAGTCTTTATGGATCGAGGGGTTTCTAGCAGTGCGCAGGCTTGCTCGACATCCGATATCTGCGCTAGCGCCGCTCCTAGGGCGCTCCCTGCATCGTCGGGTAGTGTTGTCCAACGCGCACCGACATAACCGTCGGGTCTGATCAGCAATGCTCCGGTGGCAGTGACGCCGACGAGAGACTCCCACGGCGTGCCGCTGGGACGCTGGCCATAGCCCGGGCTGCCGATTTGAAACGCGTGCAGCGGGACCGTGGTGGCAGCAGCGATTTCGGCCGCTGCTGCGAGCCAGTCTTCACCGGCGTTTGCCACGAGCAGAATGAAACCTCCATCGTAGAGGTCGATTGTCGAATAGTCTTTGCCCTGCGCGTCAACCAGCCAAAAATGCGGTGCGCGCGCCCCAGGATGCCCCGTTGGCCGATATGTCGAAACCGTGGATTCTTCGACTGGGGTGCCGTCATCGACGACGGCGTTCGAGTCGTACAGTTGGCCGAATTGCTGTCCCTGCGAGAAGAACTGCTCGCGCTGCTTGGGGATTGCGCTGCTGATCTTTTGTCGAAGGGGCTCCCCCTCCGGAGTTTCTATGGCAGCCAGTGCGCGCGCGTCTTTGAGCAGCCAACCCGTTTCCGCCATCCGCTTCGTGTTGAGGACACATTGGTCACCATTGCGCTGCGCGACCGGTTTGCGCTCAACCTCATAGGTATCGAGCAAGCGGTCTCCCGCCTTCCAACGAAGCCTCGCGATCAGTTTCCATACAAGATTTTGACTGTCCTGAATGCCGCTGTTCATGCCGAAGCCGCCATGCGGCGGAAAGCGGTGCGAAGCATCACCCGCCAGGAACACGCGCCCGCGGCGCCAGTGTTGAGTAACCGATTGATCGTGTTGCCAATGCAGAATGCTGATGACCTTTATCGCGAGATCCGGAACACCTGCCGCGGCTCGCACGACGTCGGCACAGCGTTCCGACGTATAGATTGCCGGGTCTTCGCCCTCGGCGGCCTCGAAGCCGAAGAACCATAGATTGCCCCGCTTTCTCCAGCCGAACGCTCCTTGAATATCGCCATTGACGATCCAAAAAAGGCCATACTCCCGACCGGCGCGATAGGCTTCCATATCCGCTTCGAACACAACATTGATGGAGTTTCCGAATGAGGGAAGTGCGTCCTCGCCGATTCCCAGGCGATGGCGTGTGGGACTGCGGATACCGTCTGCCCCGATAACATATTGGGCGCGCACCGTCCTCTTGCCGTGTTCAGGTGATGTGTAACCGACCGACACACCATCCTCGTCCTGGTTGATTGTGGAAGCCTCCGAGGCCAAGCGAAGTTCGACAGACGGGTACTTTTTGAGCGCCTCTGCGAAGAGCGGCTCGTAGATGTCCTGGCTGCAAAAAGCCATTGTTTCGGGCGACCAACTGTGGAATAGATCCAAATCAGCCTGGGATGCGCCCAACGTGATTTTGCCGAGCTCGATGCCGGTCAAGCGCGTCATCCAGCCGACCGTGAAGATGCCGTTCCAGTCCGCGCTATTCTTGCGCACGATGCTCGCCAAGCCCAGTTGCCGATATATTTCCATCGTACGCGCATGAATCCCGCCGGCCTTGGCATGGACGGAGAAGGTCGCGCGTCGCTCCAGTAGGAGCGTCTTGATTCCGGCGCGGCCGAGCTGGATGGCGGAAACGAGCCCGACCGGCCCGCCTCCAATGACCAGAACCTCGACGTTTGTGATATCAGATGACATGCTCGTCACTCAGTAGTATTGCCAAGGCTCTTTAGGAGACCGCTTCCAGATCCAGTGTTTCAGAATAGCCGAATATCTGCTTCAACAAATTCCTGCGCCGCGAAAACTCTTCGCCGAGGATCAAACGCACCGCTCAAACTCACCATCGTGTTGGTTGCTGTGTGCTCAATAATATAGGAGTTGCTTCTGAAGCTGGCGACTCGCGTGTGATGTTCGGCACTCGAGCAACACGCGTGATATCGCCAACCAAGTATGTACCAGTTGTAGTTATGGGGTTTAGAAAACAGTTTTGCATTGTCGTCTATTTACGCGTCTCCGGCGTGGAAGGTAGACGTCGCTCAAATGGTCAGCATGACGTGCGCAGCAGCGAAGTGAATAAGGGCTATAAGGAATCTTTCTTGCACAACAATACTAGCTAGGCGAGGGTGCAGGAGTTGATTGCAGAGGGATGGTAGAGCGGCTGCCTGCAGCGTTCAGTCGGAGCGCGTCGGCCGGAGAGCGTCAGCGACCAGCTGTTCTACCGATTTGCAAGTGGTCCAAAAATGCGCGTTCTCACGACGCCCCTGGCCTATGTGTTGCTTGATTTTCGATGGTTCGACGTCGCCAGTGCAATGAGAGGTCAAGAAATCTATGAGCAACCGGACAGCAGGAAGCATCCCCCGGCGCGACGGAAACACACCTTGAATCTCGAACAGCGGCGCCAGGAAACCGGAAAGAACGAGCTCGAGGCTTCCCTGTTGGATATCAGCAAGACACATCGACAGAGGCAGCTGCGCAAGCCCGACACCTCGTACGGCCGCTTGCCGAACGAGCAGCAAATCGCTGACGATCAGGACCGGATCGTGCCGAATTTGCAATTCGCAGCCTTCCGGACTTACAACGCTCCACACATGGGGCCCTGGCGGCGAGAGAGAACTGATGCTGGGTAGCCGCGTCAGCTCGTCTGGCGTGGTCGGTCGTCCACGACCATCCAGTAAGGTTCCACTGGCGACGAGGACCTTTTGTACGATTCCCAGAGATCTCACGACCACCCCTGAATCTTCGCAAGGAAGTTGTCGCAGACGGATCGACAAGTCAAAATTCTCCTCCATGCTCACCTTCCTGTTCGTCGTCTCGATCGCAATGCGAACATCTGGATTCTTCTCCAGGAACTGAGGCAGCAACGGCCCGATCACCAACTGGACGAGCATTGAGGGACAGCTGACGCGGATCAGGCCGGATGGCGTTTCGCGGGCGCGTGCCACTTCCTCGAGTGCGGCAGTTGCTCCTGCCGCCATTTCGAGGCAGTGCTTGTTAAATTCCTTGCCAAGGTCTGTAACCGTGAAGGAGCGCGTTGAGCGTTGAACCAACCGAACACCCAATCGCGCTTCCAATTGTGCGATGCGCCGGGAAATTCGGGACGGCACCATGCCGAGGGCGTGCGCCGCGCCACTGAATCCGTTGTGTTCTACAACCTTTGAAAAGAGGAACAGGTCATTGAGATCGTCCATAGTCCCCTCGCAACTTTTACGGACGCCGCATCAGCTCTGCGCCGACTGGAACGCGGACGAAATCCTTGGGAATTGAATATCGGCGTGTTCAACGTGGCGCAGAAAACAGTTGTGCATTTCGGTCAGTTTACGGGATCCGCGAGGGAGGGTACACCGTGCTAAGTTCGGCGTTTCATGTGTTTGAGTGTCTGAAGATTTGAGTTATCAAGCACATGGAGAGCCAGGATGAAAATGTCTATCGAGACAGGAGACGTGCAATGCGATTATACGAAGCCAAGATGGCCCCTTACCCGCGCCGCGTGAAAATCTATCTTGCGGAGAAGGGAGTTGAGCTGGAGCGGGTCGAGGTAGATCTTCACGGCAGGGAGAACAGATCTGCGGCCTTCCTGAATAAAAATCCGTCGGGAAAGATCCCGGTCCTGGAATTGGACGACGGCGCATTCCTGCCGGAATCTGCCGCGATCATGGAGTATCTGGAAGAAATCTATCCGAGCCCGCCGATGCTCGGCGAGACGCCGGAGCAACGTGCGCAGACTCGCGCCACAGATCGGATTGCCAGCGAGATCTTCACGGTGCTGGCGCAAATGCTCATGCACACGCATCCAGCAGCACGCCAGTTTCATCCTGAGCTGGTCCAGCACCGGCAAGTCGGCGAAGCATTGCAGCCGCTGGTCGATCAGCTTTTTGACCAGCTGGAGGAGCGCATCGGCGACCGGAGCTTCCTGGCGGGCCCGCGTCCCACGGTGGCCGATTGCACGCTCTTTGCGCTGATTGACAGCGTCTCTCTCGGATTCGGCTACGTTCTTCCCGAGCGTTGTCCGCGTCTGCGCGCCTGGTATAGGCGGTTCCAGGAACGTCCGAGCGCCAAGATAATGTGAGGACGGCGCTAATAAATTGACCGTCCGTTCGGGCAATTTGTGTTGACTTGTCGAGTGCTGTCGGTTTTTATTGCGAGAAGATCAAGAGTGACCGCAGCGAGCTCGATGTTTTAATGAAGGTGCTTCGACAACTCGGAGCGCGACTAAGGAGCGAGTGATGATGCCGTTGAAACGTGATTCGCTGGCGCGGGGGACCGGGCCGATGTTACGGGACGGAACGACGCTGCTGGATCTGATCGACCTGGACCGCCGGGAAGTGGCGATGCGGGTATTGTCGGATCCGGAGCTCTACCGGCTGGAGTTGCAGCACATTTTTGCCCGGGCGTGGGTGGGGGTGGCTCATGTCAGTGAGCTCACCAACGTCGGCGATTTTGTCGTGCGTCATATCGGCGAGGATCGGGTCATCGTCACTCGTACATTCGGCGGTGATGTTTCGGTTCTGCTCAACGTTTGCGCCCATCGGGGCTTTGAATTGTGCGCGGCTGAGGAAGGCAACGCGGCCTCGTTCAAGTGCCCTTACCATGGTTGGGCGTTCGACGGCTCGGGCAATCTCCTGGGGGCGCCGCTCGAGAAGGAAATGTACGGCGACTGGGACAAGTCAAAGTACGGCCTGCGGCGGGCCCGGGTGGAGGTGCGTGCCGGGATCGTGTTTGCCACTTTCGATACGTCCGGCCGGTCGTTGGACGACTGGTTGGGATCCGCGGGGTGGTACATCGACCGCGCCAGCCACGAGAACAGAGTCCCTCTCGGTCCGCCGATGCGATTCCATGTAAATGGGAACTGGAAGACATTCATGGACCAGGGCGCGGGTGACAACTACCACCCCTTGACTCTGCACCGCTCGCTGCACGAGGTTGGTCTGCTCGCGGATTTGCCGGGCACGGGAGGTAGTCGGTCGACATTCAGGAGCTGGAATCACGTGATCATTGGCAACGCCGAGGGCAACGCCACGTTCGCTTTCCCGCCCGGTTTCCCTACAGCCGTCTTTGATGAAAATGCCGATGATTTCCTGGCTTTCGAGGGTCGTCTGTTCGCCTCTTCGGTCTTTCCGCAGACGGTCATATGGGGCCCTTATGTGTACCCTCTCCCCGACGGCACAACGACCACCGGCAGCGCCCTTTGGCAGGTCGAGCCCAAAGGCCCGGACACATTCGTGATGTTTCTACAGAACTTCATCGACCGCGACGCGCCCGAGGCAGTCCGGGAAGTTGTGCGTCAATCGCTTTCGGCTCAGCAAGCGTTTGTGGCCGACGACTACGAGGCGAATTTGTCGCTGCAGCGTTCGGCGCGTGGGGAACTCGGTCGGCAGCAACCGCTGCGCTACTTCGCCCAGGGCGAAACAACGAAGCCGAAAGGTTGGCCGGGGCCCGGCATCATCTTCTCGCCGCCACAAAAAGACGACGGCCAATGGCTTTTCTGGCGTCGCTGGTTCACGTTAATGACGGAAGGGGCTCGCTAGGCGTCGGCACTAACAGGCGGCAGATCAGGCCAAACAGGAAACAAATACAGCCATGACAACTTTGGACACGGGGACGAAGACAGGCACCCAGACGGGTACTCTGATGCCACCTCCGAACACGGCATCGAAGACGAGTGCGCAGGTGAGGACGGGTACCCAGGAAAAGACCGGCGGTGCTCGGTTAACAGCTTCCGACCCGATCTACGGCGGGATTCTCGACTTCTTGATCGATGAGGCCGCGCTGCTCGACGACGACCGCCATGTCGAGTGGTTGGACTGCCTCGCCGATGACATCGTTTACCAGATGCCGGTCCGCAAAACCGTGTACCGGCGCAACGGTGACGGCTTCGATGGACGCAACTCGCACTGGGACGACAACCGGCAATCGCTCGGCATGCGAGTAAAACGCTCCGTTGATCTCGCCTCCGCCTTCGACCGCGACCCGCCACCGCATATCCGGCGCATGGTCACGAACCTCATTGTCCGCAAGACCGATACACCGGGCGAATACGCGGCGATGAGTTACATGCTTCTCTTGCGCAACCGGTTCGACGCTCCCACCTACGACATCTTGTCGGCTAAACGTAAAGATCTCATTCGTCGCGGCAGCGACGGCATTTGTAAGCTCGCTCGCCGGCTGATCCTTCTCGACCAGACCGCGCTCGGCGCCGTTTTCATCAACGTCTTCATGTAGGGATCGACCCCGAAGAGGGAAGGGGTGGTTCGTTCAAGTAGTAGCCAGGCGTGGCGACGGCAACACAAAGAGAGAGTGTATGACCGATCAAACCGTGACGCTGTACGTCAAGGTGGATGTGTCGAAATGCTGCGGCTACACCACCTGTGCCGAAGTTTGTCCGGAGGTATACAAGATCGACGAGCAAGGGTTTGCCTATGTGGAGAGCGACGTCGTGCCGCCGGGTCTGGAGGGCAAGGCCCGGGAAGGCGCCTTTATGTGTCCCGAGCGCGCGATTTACGTGGGCGAGACGCCACCATCTAAATGAGCCTGCGCTTCGTCCGTTACTCGCTGCGCCGCATCGACCCGATCCAGTTGGGATCGGGCTTAATGTCGAACAAAAAACCTCATCAACTCTAGGCGCGTTGGTGTCGCAGTCGCCCACGACGAGTTGCGCCAAATGACGACGAAGAGCGTACGTTGACCAAGTCCACGTTCATCCTGCTGGGCGGCGGGCTCGCGAGCGCGACTGCAGCGTCGACGTTGCGTGCGGAGGGCTTCGATGGACGTGTGATCATCGTGGGCGACGAGAACCACCCGCCTTACTCCCGCCCACCGCTGTCCAAAGACGTACTCAGAGGCGAGAAATCTCCGGAGAAGACTTGGCTGCGTCAACCTGCGTGGTACGCGAGCAAGGATATCGAGCTTCAGCTCGGCGTCCGGGCGGTCGCAATCGATCCACGGGCGCATTGGGTCGAACTGGCCAGCGGTGCTCGCCTCGCCTACGACAAACTTCTTATCGCCACCGGAGGGAGCCCGCGAACCCTGGATATCGCCGGGGGGGAGCTGCCGGGTGTGTTCTACCTTCGCAGACTCGATGATGCCCTGGCGCTTCGTGAGCATCTCAGCCCCGGAGCTCAGGTCATCGTGATCGGAGCCGGATTTATCGGTGCTGAGGTTGCTGCGAGTGCCCGCACTCTCGGCTGCGAGGTCACCATGCTCGAGATTGCGGAGATCCCGTTGGGGCGCGCGCTCGGTCCCATGATCGGGCAGATCTACGCGGATCTGCACCGTGAACACGGTGTCGAGTTGTACACGCGCGTTGGCGTCGAACGCATCGAGGGCCACGGGCACGTGCAGCGGGTAGTGACAACTGACGGTCGGGTGCACGAAGCGTCCGTGGTAGTGATCGGAGTCGGGATGCTACCGGATGTGGATCTCGCCCGGCGTTCGGGATTTGCCACCGGGAATGGGATCATCGTAGATGAGTATTGCCAGACGTCGGTCGACGACGTGTTCGCCGCCGGCGATATCGCTCACCATCCCAACCACTTCCTCGGTCGTCGAATTCGGGTCGAACACTGGCAGAACGCGCAGCATCAGGGCTCGGCCGCAGCTCGGAATATGTTGGGTCAGCAGAAGCCCTTCCGTGAAGTTCCGTGGGTTTGGTCCGACCAGTACGAGCACAATCTCCAGATCGTGGGACTTCCTGGTCCCACCGAGCGCGTGGTGGTGCGCGGCGACGCTACGACGAGGAATTTCTCGGCCTTCTTCGTGCGCGACGGTCGCGTGGCTGCGGCGTTGGCCGTCAACCGATCTGAAGACGTCCGTGTCGCCCGCCTCATTATCCAACACGGAACGGAGGTGACGGCAGAGCACCTCGCGGATGTCGACACAGCCTTGGGCGGACTCGTCGTGAGTAGAGTCTGAGTGAGCTGTTCCGGCGCCCCTCACACCTTCGGCTTGGCGTTCGCGTCGCTCGCACGGGTTCATACGCACGATCAATCGGAGGCGCTGCGCGCTGCCTTCGCAACGGTCGAACGCCCGTGCTGACCGGGACTCCGGGGCAGGGCCAAGAGGTCGATCGCGGGCAATACATCGCGCCGTTGCTGGGTCTCATGATGATCATGATCGATGGCTACGATCTGCAGAGCATCGGCTACGTCGCGCCCGAGATCGCCCGAGCTTGGTCGCTCGACATCGCCGCGTTCGGCATAGTCTTTGGCGCTGGTCTAGCCGGAACCATACCGGGCGCCATGCTCGCCGGGCCCGCAGCGCGCCGGTTCGGACCGGGCGCGGTGCTGAAGATGTCGCTTCTTGTCTTCGGCGTCGGCACGCTGGCGACGGCCCAGGCCGGCGATCTCGCCCAGTTGGCGATGCTCCGCTTCATCGTCGGTGTCGGGCTTGGCGCCGCAGTGCCGATCGTGTTGACCAGCGTCGCGCAAAACAGCCCGGCGCGATTTCGCACAGCGCTGGTCACCGCCGCGGGATGCGGTCAGCCCATCGGCGCCATCTTGGGCTCCGCGCTATGCGCGCGGTTGATCCCCATGTTCGGGTGGAAATCGGCGTTCGTTCTGGGTGGTGTCCTGCCACTGTTAGTCCTCCCCGGGGTACAGGCTCTTCTCGGCGGAAGACGACCTCGCGACGATTTGACAAGCGCACGGAAGGCCGCGGACCGGCCTAGCGGACGCGTGCGAGATCTGTTCAGCCGGGAATTTCGCGCAACGACTCTGCTCATTTGGGCCGCCGCGGGGCTTTGCGTCTGCTTCCTCTACGTTATCCTAAATTGGCTGCCGGGCGTCGCACGCGACAGAGGCTATTCATTCGAGAACTCCGTGCTCGTCGTTGGGCTGTATAACACCGGGACGCTCATCGGAGCGCTCGTTTTCGGCGCGTTGATTGACCGGTTCGGTCCGTTTAAGGTTCTGCCGACCGCATTGTTGGCCGGAGGGATATTCCTGTCGCTCCTCGATGTATCGCTCAGCTCGCGACCGCTTCTGCTCGCGGTCTCGCTGATCAGCGGATTTACCAGCGGCGGCGGCGGTATGTGCCTGGCTGCGATGCTGGTCCTCCTGTATCCGAGCGCTCTGCGTACGACAGGAACGGGGTGGGCGCTCGCCATCGGCAAGGTGGGCGCCGCGCTTGGGCCGATTGCGATTGCTTTCGCGTTGCGAGCGGGTTTGGCCAAAGAGCACTTATTCTATTTCGCCGGGGGGGCGGCGACTATGGCGGCGCTGTGTCTCATCGCTCTAGCGAGAGTTCGCGCCAGCACCACAGGCGTCTCGAGCGAGCCGGCAACAGGAGGGCGATTGGTCTAACACCACCTCGCCGGTTTTACGCCGGCCGCCTACGTACGGACATCGCAACTACAAGGGCGAGGACGTTGGAAACATCGGAGCCCTTTTTTCCCTGAAGGCGGCGATGCCCTCGACGACCTCCGGGCCAAAAAAACCGAGGCTCTCGAGGGCGAGCGAAGCGTCGAAGATCGGTCCTGCGGTGCGTAGCCAGTTATTCAATGCGTACTTGCTCCACCTGATGGCGCTCTGCGCGCCGGCCGCGAGCCTGATGGCGACCTGAAGCGCCGTGTCATAGACCTTGTCGTCGTCGACACACATCGAAACGAGGCCGATCCTTTCGGCTTCCTCGCCGGACAGCGCCTCGCACAGCAGCAGGTAGTATTTCGCCTTGGCCATGCCGCACAGCAGGGGCCAGATGACGGCGGCGTGATCGCCGGCAGCGATGCCCAGCTTGGTATGCGCATCCACTATCTTGGCGCTTCGCGCGGCAATCGAGATGTCCGCCAGCAGTGCGACGGCGAGCCCGGCACCCGCCGCACCACCCTTGATCGCGGAGACGACCGGTTTGGAGCAATTGATGATGTTATAGACGATGTCGCGGGCTTCCTTCCATCCGCCGGCCATCTTTTCCCAGTCCTTGCCGAACACTTCGACCATGTTGATGTCGCCCCCCGCGGCGAAAGCATCTCCGGGTCCGCGAACAACAGCCACACGGGTTGCGGGATCGGCATCCACGTCTCTCCATATTTCGGCCATTTCGCGATGGATTTCCGCTCCCAGCGCGTTGGCGCGGCCGTGCCCCTGCAGCACTATCTGCAAAACACCGTCCGCCGGATGACTCAGCTCGAGCTTGGAATACTTTGCGTAGCGTTCAGACAGTTCCACTAGGTCTCCTTCGGTTATGTTTTGCGTCGCAGATCGAGGAGGCGGCGCGCCTTGCCTTCTCTGCCGAAATTGGTGAACTCCGTCAAAGTGCCTTCATCGACGAGTTCGACGATGACTCGCACGCCGAGGTCTTCCTTGAGACGGCGTTCCATATGTTCCACCATGTTCTCGCGCGATCCGGCGTTCTTCTTGACCTCGATGCGGATGGTGAGACTTTCTCCGATGACGCCACCGCTTTCGCTCCGCTCGGCGACGCACAGCCACTCGCCGGTGGAACGTTCATCGCTGCGGACGGCCGAGAGGCATGCCATAGGGTAAATGTTGACCCCGCGCATGCGGACCATGTCGTCGCTGCGTCCGAGGAAGTGGTCCATGCGCTTGAAGTGACT
>Ga0137415_10004286_pt1 | contig 14127 bp, 10 predicted proteins | sample CZODoug3_1_1_16f_FD_183082 | JGI IMG/M metagenome (GOLD analysis project Ga0137415, IMG submission 183082) | Vadose zone soil fungal communities from Angelo Coast Range Reserve, California, USA - CZODoug3_1_1_16fungal (Hybrid Assembly) | ecosystem: Environmental > Terrestrial > Soil > Vadose... | reverse complement strand
ACAGCCTCCTCATAGCGGCGCCATCCTGTCCATTGGAGGAGGCCGCGGTTGACCAGCGCATCGACGAAGTCGGGCTGGCAGGCGAGCGCCTGGCTGTAGGCGGCCAGCGCCTCGGCGTGGCGATTCAGGTCCGCCAGGACAGTCCCGCGTGCATTCAAGGCCCGGGCGCTGTTCGCGTTGCAGGCTATGGCGGCCTCGAAGGATTGCAATGCTTCTCCCAGCCGCCCTTGTCTGCGTAGCGTTCGGCCGCGGTCCAGCAGCGCGTCCGCGTGGTCCGGCCTTTGTTCGAGGATATTGTCGAAATGCCCAAGCGCTTCTTCGGTACGGCCCATGTCGGCCAAGAGCAGGCCGCGCGCGTGATGCGCATGGATGTTGCCGGGTTCGCAGCCAAGTGCCTTGTCAAGGCTATCAAGTGCGTCGTCAAAGCGGCCGAGCTGGCGAAGCAGGTTGCCCCGTGCCAACCACGCTACAACGAAAGCCGGGCGCAGCGAAATTGCGTGGTCATAGCCAGCCAGCGCTTCTTCGCCGCGGCCCGACATCGCCAATGCAAGAGCGCGGTTGAAGTGGAAAGGGGTGGCATTCGGGCGCAAGGCCAGCGCCTGGTCGAACAACGTGACGGCTTGCGCAAAGCGGCCCGCTTCTATCAGGAAGGAACCGCAGGCCTGCAGTGTTATGGGGTCGTCGGGCCGGATCGCAAGGGCTTTTTGCATTGCGGCGATGGCGTCAGGAAGTCTACCAAGCTGGGCGTACAGGGCTCCCAGCTTGAAACAGGCTTCAAAGCATTGGGGATCCCTCTCCAGCACGCGCAGGTAAAGGTGTGCCGCGGCGGCCAGCTTGCCGTCGTTCAGGAGAATCCTGGCCTCGTTCATCAAAGCCTGCAGGGCCGTCTGCATGCATGTTCCCTGGACGGACAATGGCGGCCAGCCTGTCCGTCCACGGATTGAAAAGCAAATGGGCAGCTCTTGTGCCGAAGGCGGAAAACCCGCCGATTCTGCTACCGGACCTGCGTGCGTCTCACCTGGTGGGATTTTCCGCGGCTCGGCGGCAGCGTTGCGGTTGAAGCTTCCAGCGGTCCTGTGATGGTGTCTGCAGGGAAAGGTGATACTGGTTTGCCTGCATTACGGTTTGACGGTGGAGGGAACTGCAGTTTGCGGCGCAACATATCCGGGACGCGTCCCGTATGAGGCGATCCGCTCCATAAAACGATGATGAAGAACCGGCCGGCAAAGCTGTGCGCAGAACTTCACGAAGGGGAGAAACGCATGTTCAAGCCCGTCGAGCGGGTGGAAACGCCCAAACTGGATCTGGCATTCTCCAGGAACAAGCTGGTGCGAAAGGCATTTGCAATGTTGCGGGCATTTCACGGCCCGGAAGAGTGGCTGACCAGCATGGAGATCAGTCAGCGCGCGCACTTACCAAAGGCTTCTGGTCATCGCCTGGTGCAAACCCTGGAGGAGATTGGCGCGATCGTGCGCGGACCCAACGGCCGCTACCGGTTGGGCATGCTGCTCGTGACCCTGTCACACAAGGTCTCCATCGGCGAACTGCTACGCGAAGCGGCACAACCGATCCTTAGTGATGTCGCCGTGAAGCTGGGTTGTACGACCCATCTGGGCATACTGGAAAACTGCATGGTGACGTATCTGTGCAAGATTAACGGTTCCGCCGATTTTGTCATTCACACGCGGGTTGATGCTCAGCATGAGGCCTATTGCTCCGGCCTAGGCAAGGTGCTGCTGGGCGCTCTCTCTTCGGCGGCGCTGGAAGAGTTCCTCCTGGACGGTGATTTCGTGCCGTTGACATCGCACACCATCACGGACCGTGCACTGTTGCGCAGCGCCGTGCAGGAGGCGCGGTTGCATGGATATGCGGTCGACGACGAGGAGTCGGCCTACGGAATGCGCTGCGTCGCCGCACCCGTGCGAGACGCAGACGGCACAACGATCGCCGCGGTTTCGGTGAGTGATCGCGCCGACCGCATGACCCGCGGCCGGATTGAAGTGGTGCGCGATGCCATCCAAGAGGCATGCGTTGAAATCGAGCGCAAGTTCACCCCGTTAATGTGAAACTTAAATCCGGAACAGGGATCGGTAGGCAACAGGGCGTGCGGGCGTGCCGCGGGGCTTATTTATGGGTGAGGGTGTGACGGATTTCGATGACATGTCTGGCTTTCTGACGACCTTGTGTGCCTCATGGTGACATCCGCATCCACCGGGCGGATCAAGGTGGCCATTATCGGTTCCGGCAATATCGGCACTGACCTGATGATCAAGATCGTGCGCACATCGGCCGTGCTGGAGGTGGTGGCGCTGGTGGGCATTGATCCCCAATCCGACGGCTTGGCGCGCGCCCGGTGCCTGGGCATAGAAGCGGTCGATTCCGGTCTTTTCGGGCTGTTCCGTCTGCCGGTCTGGGACGAGATCGGCATTGTCTTCGATGCTACCAGCGCGGCACCCCACAAGCAGCACAGCGACATCTGCCTGGGCGCGGGCAAGGTGATGATCGACCTGACCCCAGCGGCTATTGGTCCTTATGTCATCCCGGAGGTGAATGGCGATGCTCATCTGGGCGCCATGAACGTCAACATGGTGACATGCGGCGGTCAGGCGACCATTCCTATCGTCGCGGCCGTCAGCCAGGTCGCGACGGTGCCTTATGCCGAAATCGTTTCTTCCATCGCCTCCAAGTCGGCCGGTCCGGGCACCCGCGCCAACATAGACGAGTTCACCGAGACCACGGCGCTGGGCATCGAGAAAGTTGGCGGCGCGGGTAAAGGCAAGGCCATCATCATCCTCAACCCCGCCGAGCCGCCCGTGATGATGCGAGGCACGGTTTATACTCTCTCGTCCGGCGCGGAGGAGGCGGTGATTGCGGCCTCGATCAAAGCCATGGTGGAGAAGGTCAAAACTTATGTCCCGGGCTATCGCCTTAAGCAGGAGGTGCAGTTCGAGCGTTTCGGCTCCAATAATCCATTGATCATCCCGGGGCTCGGCAGCTTCGAAGGCATCAAAACCAGCACGTTTCTGGAGGTGGAAGGCGCGGCCCACTACTTGCCCGCCTATGCGGGAAACCTCGATATCATGACCTCCGCCGGGCTGCGCATCGCCGAAAAGATCGCTGCCCGCAAGCTTGCGCAACGGGCCGCCTGATGTTCAATCCCGATACCGACCGGCTCTATATCCAGGACGTGACGCTGCGCGACGGCATGCATGCAATCCGCCATCGCTATGGCATCGACCATGTCGTGAAGATTGCCCAGGCGCTGGACGAGGCGGGTGTCGACGCTATCGAGGTCGCCCATGGCGATGGTCTCAACGGCTCTTCCTTCAACTACGGCTTCGGCGCCCATACCGATGGGGACTGGATCGCCGCCGCGGGCAAGGCGATCAAGAGGGCCCGCCTCACGACCCTGCTGCTGCCCGGTATCGGTACGGAGGAAGATCTGCACCGTGCGTTCGACCTGGGCGTCACCTCGGTGCGCATCGCCACCCACTGCACCGAAGCCGATATCGCCAAGCAGCATATTGGCTTCGCCCGCAAGCTGGGCATGGACGTGTCGGGCTTCCTGATGATGAGCCATATGAGCGAAGCTGAGCCACTCGCCCAGCAGGCAAAGCTGATGGAGGATTATGGCGTGCATTGTATTTACGTCACCGACTCCGGCGGTGCCCTGGACATGGATGGCTACCGCGCCCGGCTCGAGGCCTATGATCGCGTGCTACGGCCTGAAACTCAGCGCGGCGTCCATGCGCATCACAATTTGTCCTTGGGCGTCGCCAACTCCATTGTTGGGGCGCAGAGCGGCGCAATGCGAATTGATGCCAGCCTGGCCGGGATGGGGGCGGGCGCCGGCAACGCGCCGCTGGAAGTTTTCATTGCCGCCGCAAATCGCAAGCGCTGGCATCACGGCTGCGAACTTTTCGCCCTGATGGACGCGGCCGAGGACCTGGTGCGGCCCCTGCAGGACCGCCCCGTGCGCGTGGACCGGGAGACGCTCAGCCTCGGCTATGCGGGCGTCTATTCCTCCTTCCTGCGTCATGCCGAAAAGGCCAGCAAGGACTATGGTGTGGATGTCCGCCGCGTTCTGGTGGAGTTGGGACGGCGCCGGATGGTGGGCGGCCAGGAAGACATGATCGTGGATGTCGCGCTGGACATCGTCCAGCAAGGGAAGGGTATGGAGAAGGGACATTATGAAGGGCAGATCTAAGCGCCCGGCATTGCGGGGCAACAGGATATCTCTCCGGGCGGGCAAGGATGATGCGGCAATGCCCCATGTTCGTCTGGCGGCCATTGTTCTGATGCTGGCCGTTGGGCCTGCGTGGGCGGCGGAAGACGCCTACCAAATCGATCTGGGGCCGACCGCGCGCATCGAAGCAACCCGGTTGTCGACGCTGGGCCGTGGCACGGCCGAGATCAAACTCGACGGCAACAAGCTGACCATTAACGGCAAGTTCCGTGACATGGTCTCGCCGGCCACTGACGCGCATTTGTGCATCGGCTATGGCATCGGAACGCCGGGGACCTGTGATGGCGGCGACCTCACGGTGACCAAGGATACCGGCGGCACCCTGTCGGGTACGATTACTCTCAACACCAAGGAATTGACGGCGCTGCCCGCCGGTCAGCTCTATGTGCAGATCAACAGCGTCGGGGCTCCGGCTCCCGCGGGCAATTTGTGGGGCTGGATACTGATTGCCCATGAGATTCCGGACCAAGATGTTCCGCAGCCCGGTCAGGGGTTCCTGCCGCAATATGACATGCCCAAGAGCATCGAGCATGGCAGCACGCACCCGCTGCTCGGCAATCGCAACTCTTGATACCAGGACGGGTAACAATCGTATGCCTCTTTCTCTGAAAAAGTCGACGATTAGCGCCGCGGCGCTTGCGACCACCGCGACCTTCGCGCTGTGGGCTACCACGACCGCCGCGCAAAATAGGGCCGCCAGTCCCTTCAACGCTGCGCAGGTGGAAGCAGGCCGCGCGGTCTATGTCGCCAATTGCCAAAGCTGCCACACCGATAATCTTTCCGGCTCGGGCGAGGCCGTGCCGCTCGCCGGCCGGGCCTTCCTGGCCGGCTTCGGCGGCAAAACCACCAAGGAACTGTTCGACACCGTCAAGAGCGAGATGCCGCTGGGTGCGCCCAGAAGCCTTTCCGACGAGACCTACACGGACATCGTCGCATTCATGCTGCACGCCAGCGGCGCCGCGACCGGCACGACGGCGCTGACGCCAACCACCGCAGTCAAGATCAACACCATCGCGACCGGCACCGTGCCGCCGGACGTCGCCAATGGCATCAAGCTGGCGCAGGCGCCGGAGGGAATAGTGGGCCCTGCCGCAGGCGCAGCCAGGCCGGGACCAGGAGGCAACCGCCGGGTGATCTATGGTCCCGACGGCAAGCCTTTGCCGGGGCTGCTCGACGGTGCCTTGGGGACCTTCCGACCCAACAACAACCTCGGCGTGATCAAGCAGGGCAATATCAAGAATTATACGCCGGTGACGGATGCGATGCTGGCTAGTCCATCCCCCGATGATTGGCTGATGTATCGCGGCAACTATGCCGGCTGGAGCTACAGCAAGCTCGACCAGATCAACGCCGGCAATGTGGGTCAGCTCCAGCTGAAATGGAGCTTGGCCATGACCGAAGGCGGCGCCAACGAAACCACGCCGATCATCCACGATGGCGTCCTGTTTCTCGTGTCGGCCGGCAACACCGTGCAGGCGATCAATGCGGCCTCCGGCGAAGTCCTGTGGCAAAACAATATTGGTCCCTTGCCGCGCAGCCCCGATCCGGCCGGCGACGAAGCCACCCGATCCATCGGCGTCTACAACGACAAGGTTATCGTGCCCACCATGCAAGGCAAGCTGTATGGCCTAGACGCCAGAACCGGCAAGGTCGTCTGGCAAAACTGGTACTCCGATCCGTCCAAGCCGGATGAAGGCCAGCACGGCAACACGGGCGGGGTGAGTATCGCCCACGGCATTGCCATTGTCGGCATGGTCAATTGCGGCCGCATCCCTCAGCAAAACCATTGCTATATTAGCGCCTACGACGCCAACACCGGCGCAAGGCTCTGGAAGTTCGTAACCGTGGCGCTGAAGGATGGCCCTCAAGGAGACACATGGGGTGGGCTGCCCGACGACCAGCGCGCCGGTGCGGAAACCTGGGTTGCCGGCACCTTCGATCCAGAGCTCAACCTGACCTATTGGGGCACCGCGCAAGCCAAGCCCTGGCGGCGCGACTTGCGCGGTTCGGGCGACGGCGCCACTGCCTATGCAAATTCGACTCTGGCTCTGGATGTGAATACCGGGAAGCTGAAATGGTTTTTCAGCCACGCTCCAGGCGAGAACTTCGACCTCGACGATGTGTTCGAACGCATCCTGATCGATCATGGCAGCCAGAAAACGGTGATGGCCACCGGCAAGAACGGCATCATGTGGAAGCTGGATCGCGTGACCGGCAAGTATCTGGACTCCCGTCAGACGGTGTTCCAGAACATCTTCACCAAGATTGATCCCAAGACCGGCACACCCACCTATCGCAAGGACATTCTTAACGAAAAGCTCGACCAGTATCTGCCCTCATGCCCCGGTCCGGAGGGCGGCAAGAACTGGCAGCCTGCCAGCTATCATCAGCCGGATGACGAGATGATCATCCCGCTCAGTCAGACATGCGTCTTGATGCTGGGGTCCGGCACCGAGAAGTACTACGACATGCCCGGCGCCGACGGGAATATGGGACGGCTCGCGGCCTATGAGACCAGCAGCATGAAGCCGCTATGGTCGCTGCAGCAGCGCTCGCCCTTCCTCACCGGTGTCGTGTCCACCGCGGGCAATGTGGCATTCGTGGGTGATTTCGATCGCGTCTTCCATGCCTTTGACACCAAAACCGGAAAGCAGTTGTGGAAGACGCGGCTCGGCACCACGGTGCAGGGCCACATCGCCTCCTTCATGGTGGACGGCAAGCAGTATATCGCGGTGATGACCGGATTGGGCGGCGGCAGTCCGGAACAGAAACCTACCTTCATGCTGAGCGAGGAAGTGAGTCGTCCTGCCCATGGCACCGCGATTTATGTTTTCGGTCTGCCCGACAAGACGCAATAAGGAGTGATCATGATGCTCAACAAACGCGATTTCCTGATGGGTGGAGCGGCGGTCGGTGTGTGTTCGGCTACGCCGGCGGCGGCCCAGCGTGCGCGCGAACCGATACCGCACCGCACGGCCACCACGCGCAATCTGTTCAAGGCGCCGCCCGGCCTGCCCAATGCCGTCGCGGTTGTGCCGGAAGGTCTGTGGATCGCCGAGCAGAAGATGTCCGGTCCACTCGCCACGCAGTACAACATGCCCGAACCCGCTAACCTGCACGAAGCGGCCTGGCTGGTGGATTGGAACGGCAAGATCCTCAAGACGATCATGACCGACTCTCGCAATACGTCCGGCATGACGGTGGGCGGCGGCTATCTGTGGATGGGCGCGGAGTTTCCCGGGCCGTACGACGGCATCTACCAATATGACATGGGCGGCAAGCTGGTCAGCCACCGCCAGGTGCCATTGGGGCTGCCGGAGGATGGCGGCGGCATTCATGGTGCGCTGTGGCACGACGGAAAACTGTGGGTGCTGGCCAACCGGCTGCATGCCATCCTGCGCCTGGACCCGGTCAGCTGGACGCCGGAATTCCAGATTCCGCTTTCCAGTCTGGCAGAGCGCTATCATGCCATCGCCTGGGATTCCTCGGTGCCCGGCGGCGCCATCTGGGCCGTCACGGGCAACAACTCCAAGAGCTACAAGGAATTTGGGGCAGGCCTGCACAAGTATGACGCCGTGACCGGCCGATTGCTCGAGACCGTGGATTTCCAGCCGGGTTCGGCCGATCCGCACGGCCTGGCCGCGCGCGACGGCAAGCTGATCAGCTGCGACGCCGGTATTCATCCGGGCTGGCCCAACTATGACAGCCCGTCCGCCGGTTATATCTTCGAGATCGATATCGCCTAGGCCGCGGGCCCTGTTCCAGGAGATACCAGCCTTGCCGAGGAATTTTCGGAGCGGAATGAGAAGGATCGCGCTGGCTGTCGTCTGCACGGCGCTGCCGGCCTTGCCGGGTTCGGCCGGGGACTGGCCCACCTATGGGCACGACTATGGCGACAGCCGCTATTCACCGCTGGCCGAAATCACGCCGGGTAACGTCTCCACGTTGAAGCCAGCTTGGACCTTCCACATGCGCCCCGCGGATGCCTCGCGCGGCTTTGCCTCTTCAGAAGACACGCCCATCGTGGTGAAGGGCGTGATGTATGTCTCCACGCCCTATGGCCGAGTGGTGGCCCTGGATGCGGTCACGGGAACGGAGCGCTGGGCCTATCAGGTGCCGGGTGACCAGCCGGCGACGCGCGGGGTGTCCTACTGGCCTGGACCGCGCCCGGAAATCGTCTTCGGTACCCGTAACGGCATGCTGATCGCGCTGCATGCGCAAAACGGCGCGCCAGTCAAGAGTTTCGGCAAGGATGGGATTGTCGACCTGCACAGCGATGTGGTGATGCAGGGCGATCCCAAGGCGGCGCTGGGCGTCACCTCTGCGCCTGTGATCTACAGGAATCTCGTCATCACCGGCTCCCGGGTGCAGGAGACGCCGCAGAAGGGCGCGTCCGGCCAGGTGCGGGCTTTCGACGTGACCACCGGCCGCGAGGTCTGGCACTTCAACGGCGTGCCCCAACCGGGGGAACGGTTCCATGACAGCTGGGAAGGGGACAGCTGGATCAAGCGCTCGGGCGTGAATGTCTGGGTGGGATTGACGCTGGATGCCGGACGCGGCATTGCCTATCTGCCTTTCGCCGCGCCCACCTTCGACCAGTCGGGCAACGACCGCAAAGGTCCCTCGCTTTTTTCCAACACGCTGGTGGCGGTGAACGCCGCGACCGGCAGGTACCTCTGGCATTTCCAGGCGCTGCATCACGATCTGTGGGACTATGATCTGCCCCTCACCACGTTGGTCGACGTGCGAAAGGACGGCAAAACGATTCCCGCCATCGCGGTTATGAGCAAAGCCAGTCTTCTGTTCCTGCTGAACCGCGTCACCGGAAAGCCGATTTATCCCATTGCGGAGAAGCCGGTACCCACCGATACCGACATGCTCGGCGAGCAGCCTTCGCCCACCCAGCCCATGTCGGTGACGCCGCCCCTCGGCCGTACCTCGTTCACTATGTCCGAACTGTCCAACTTGACGCCGCAGCAGAAGGCGGGCTGCGACAGGATCATCAAGGACATGCACATTGTTGACGGCAAGTATCTGCAGCCGCAGCGCGCGGACTCCGGCGTGGCGCGATTCCCCGGCAGCTGGGGCGGTATCGACTGGAGTCATGCCGCCTTCGATCCCGCCTCGGGCTATTACATCCTCAATACCTCCAACATGGGCTCGCCCGAGGTGATGCTCCGCAAAGCGGACGGCACTTATGACATGCGCGACGGCTACCAGTGGTTCTGGGACAAGGTGAGCCGCATGCCCTGCCAGGTGCCGCCCTGGGGCAATCTGTGGGCGGTGGACGTCAACACCGGCGCCATTGTCTGGCAATCCACACTGGGCGTTACCGATGGGCTGGCGGATCCCAACACCGGCCGGCCGAATGTGGGCGGCCCCATCGTTACCGGCGGCGGCCTGATCTTCATCGGCGCCACCGACGACAAGCGGCTGCGGGCCTTCGACGTCAAGACAGGCAAGGAGCTGTGGACGTACCACTTGCCTGCCTCGCTCTACGGTACACCGATGACCTACAGCGTGCGCGGCAAGCAATATATTGCGGCGGTTGTCACAGGCGGCTTCTGGGGCGAGCGCGCCAGCGCCGACGAAGTCACTGCCTTCGCGCTGCCGTGAGAACCGGTGCCGGACGATAAATAGGGTTTTCGATTTGACGCGATTCTGTGCCTGCAGTGGCCCGCGCTGGACGCCTGCTGGACCGGGAATGCGAGGGCGTTGCTCAAAAAGATGGTAACGGGCATGCTTCGTGAGCTTCAAACTTATGGACACAAGAGGCGCTGAATTTGCGAGTTAGCTGGTCAATGCGCGTTTTGTGGTCCTTGCCAGTCCTGTTTCTGCTATCGGCCACCATGTCAGCCCAGGCGGGCGCGCGCGACGATGCGACCTCGGGTGCATATCGCTGCAGTCCTATCGGCGGGCTGCGACAGTGGCTTGATTGTTTTTATGGTGCTGCGCAACCTGTGCGCGCCCAGTTGGGCATGACGCCCGCGCCCGCCGCCCAGGTTCGACTTTCCCAGAATCCGCAGCCAGGCAGTGTCCCTTCGGGCGATTCTCGCCTGCGCGGCGACGTGATGTCCGCAGTGCTGCGCTGCTACCAGATGCCTGAAGACCGGCAATGGCTGGACTGCTACTATGGCGCTGCGCAGCCAGTTCGCGCGCGCTTGGGACTCTCTCCGGGTCAGCAGGCGTCCGCCTTGAACATTCTGGACCCCGCCGGCCAACACGTTGCGGGCGGCCCCGGACCCGACGGGGCTGCGGAGGACCAATTTGGCCTGGCGACTTCGCGGGCCAGGGGACGCGATGCCGATCACGTCGTCGCACGCATGACCTCTTACGAGTTCAGCCGCTTTAAAATATTCACGGTGTCTCTTTCCAATGGGCAGGTTTGGCGCCAGCTGTCCGGCGATACCACCTATGCCCATTGGAACAAACCGGCCGCCTCTTATACGGTTACGATCAGCCATGGCGCATTCGGCAGCTTCAAGCTTCAAGTGAAAGATATTCCTGCCGTCTTCAAGGTTGAGCGCGTGAAATAAGCACCTTCAGGAGAAAGGTCGATGCTGATCCACATTCCGGCAATTCTGACGCCAGACCAAGTCGTAGCGTGCCGTGAGACACTGCGGGCCGCCAAATGGCTGGATGGCCGTGCCAGCGCTGGGTCGATAGCGGTGCGCGCCAAGCAGAATGAAGAAGCGGACCTGACAGATCCCGCGGTGCGCAACTGCAGCGATTTCATCCTGCGCGCACTTTCCTCCAGCAAAAGCTTCGTGGCGGCCGCACTTCCGGTCAAATTCTGCCCGCCCTCTTTCAATCGGTATGTGGTGGGACAGAATTACGGCACGCATAACGACAGCGCATTGCTGGAATTTGCCGGCGCCTCCAAATCCACATGGATACGTACCGACCTCGCGGCAACGCTCTTTCTGTCGGGGCAGGAAGATTATGATGGCGGTGAACTCGTCATAGAGGACACCTTCGGACCGGTTCGCGTCAAACTGCCGGCGGGCGACCTGGTTCTATATACTTCATCCAGCCAACATCGCGTCGAACCCGTGACACGGGGCACAAGACTTGCGTCCTATTTCTGGATTCAGAGCTTCGTGCGAAACGACGACCAGCGTCAATTGCTGCGGGGTCTGGATGCCGCCATCATGCAGCTAAATCAGGCGTTGCCCGACAACAAGGCATCGTTAAAACTGCTTGGCATATATCACAATCTTTTGCGCATGTGGTCAGATACCTAGGCCGAGTTGCAACGCGGCTTGCCTCGTGGACTCAGACCGGTAATCTTCTCATCGCCATCCAGCTACGGTTTCCCATTCATGAGTGTATTCGCGTCGCCGGAGAAGCTGTGGGATCAGGCCACGACCCTGCATCGCGCTGGGCGGCTCGATGAAGCAGCAAAAGTCTACAATCAGCTTCTCACCCTCAAGCCCGATTTCGCCGAGGGTTATGGCAATTTGGGAAATGTGCTTGCGGCATTGGGGCGGCACGAAGAGGCTGTACTGGCCTACCGCGAGGCGCTGAAGATCCGCCCCGATTTTTTGGAAGCATTGCTGGGTCTTGGCAACGCGCTCAAGGCGCAAGGACATCTCGAACAGGCGGCTGCTGTCTATCGGTCAGCACTCTCGCTCAAGCCGGAGTTTCCCGCCGCATGGTACAATCTGGGCAGCGCGCTGAGGGCCATGGGGCAACGGGAGCAGGCGATCGCAGCCTTTGCTCGCGCCGTGGCGCAGCAGCCTGATTTCTTCCAGGCCCACAACAACCTTGGCAGCCTCTATTTTGAGGAGGGACAGTGGAGAAAGGCCGAAGACGCTTTTTCTCTTGCGGTGACATTGCAGCCTCTTTTCGAGAAGGCGCATAACAATCTGGGCATGGCGCTGCACAAACGTGAAAAATTCGCCCAGGCGGAGGCCTCGTTCCGCGAAGCCATCCGGCTGAAGCCCGACTATATCGAAGCGTATGACAATCTGGGCGCGCTGCTCCTTGAAATGGGGCGGACCGATGCGGCATTTCGCTGCTTCATGCAGCGCGCATCAATAGCGCCGGCGCCGGAGCCGAATTTGAGCTCCGCGCACCGGCTGAAACACGACGAGAAACAGGCTGCGCATCGCGGCGGCCCGCCGGACGGGGGGATCACGATCCGGGGCGGGGTACGCGTTACCGGGCCTGCCATTAACCCGCGCAACAGCGCCGGGATCGGCAACGCATGGCGAAACCACCGGCCACAACTCGTTGTTGTAGATGATCTGCTGACACCTGCGGCCCTGGAAGGTCTGCGCCGCTTCTGCCGGGAGCCGGCCATCTGGCGGGATGTCTTTGAAGGTTATCTTGGCGCACGGCCGCAGTCGGGATTCGCCTGTCCGTTGCTGGCACAGGTGGCTGAGGAGCTTGCGAACGCCTTTCCGGAAATTTTCGAGAATCACCCCCTGCTGTTCGCCTGGGCTTTTAAATATGAGCAAGGCATGCGCGGCACCAAGGTGCATGCCGATTTCGCGGCGGTGAATGTCAATTTCTGGATCACGCCGGATGAGGCAAATGAAGATCCTGAAACCGGGGGGTTGATTGTGTGGGATGTCGCAGCGCCGCTCGATTGGGATTTCGCCGGATACAATGCGAACGACGAGAAAATCCGCGAGTTTCTGGCGCGCAGCGGTGCCAAAATAACGCGAATCCCGTATCGGGCCAATCGGGCGGTCATTTTTGATTCTGACCTTTTTCACGAGACCGATGTCATGCACTTCCGGCCCGGCTTTGACAGCCGGCGCATCAACATCACCCTTCTTTATGGGACCCGGGTCAGAAAACCTGACATTGCTGATCTTTGAATTGCTGCACCGCAACCGTGTCCGGGGCACTCATAGTGCAAGTGATCGGTGGCAGCATTCTGCCGGCTTGCCTTGATCCGGCTCGCGAACCATCTGAAAGCGAATCACGCTCATCGCCAATCCCGCCAGGTGAGATTTCCGCCTGTGCCTGTTTTGACATACCATAACCCATTGAGCTTAGCGTTTTTTTTGCGACCGCATATGAAAAGGCGGCGAAATATAAGGAGGGAAGCGTGGAAGGTTTTCGGCAACGGCTTTTAATTGGCGGGTCTTGGGCATCTCTCGTTGCAGCCACATCATTTTTTGCCTCCCCCGCACTGGCGCAGCCCGCGGCCCCGGCAGCCGCCGTGGAAGAGGTGACTGTGACCGGTACGAGCATCAGAGGTACCGCCCCCGTCGGATCGAACGTCATTACAGTGGATCAGCAGGTGATCCAGACGTCCGACGCCCACAACATGCAGGAATTGCTCAACACCATCCCGGCTCTGAGCACGGCCAACGCCCCGCCGCAGGGCACCAATAACAACTCCTTCTTTGCGCCACAGATACACCAGCTTGCGGGCTCGATTTCCAATTCCACCCTCGCGGTGGTCGATGGCATGCGTTTTGTGGGCGCGGGCGGCGATACGCTGGCTGATCCCAATATTATTCCCACAGTCGCTATCCAGCGGGTGGAAGTGCTGGCTGACGGCGCATCCTCCATTTACGGCTCCGACGCGGTATCCGGCGTGGTCAACTTCATTACCCGCAAGGATTATGAGGGCCTGCAGCTTAGCGTCGAGGCGGGTGTTGCCGATCAGTACAACACGACTTCCGGCTCGCTGCTGTGGGGTACAAAGTGGGACAAGGGTTCCGTGATGCTGGCCGGTGGGTACACATTCCAGAGCGAATTGCGCGGCAGCGCGCGGCGTCTCACCTCAATGGGCGATTACACCTCCATTGGCGGCACCAATTACACCAGTGTCTATGGCTGTCCCAGTGCAGCGATTATCGTGCCGGGCAATGCCGGCGTTTTCCTTTCGGCTGCCTCGACCTCGACGACGGCCTTGTCCG